>CETG01158164.1_pt1 | contig 33788 bp, 21 predicted proteins | sample 361471 | NCBI WGS metagenome assembly CETG01 (sample SAMEA2622696, study PRJEB7988) | marine metagenome | isolation source: saline water (ENVO:00002010), including | reverse complement strand
TTCAAATTTGAACAAGAAAAAAAAGCAAAAGAAGCAAAGAAAAAATCTCATCAAACTGAAGTTAAAGAAGTAAAAATGCGATATAAGATTGACCAACATGACTACCAAGTTCGTATTAGTCAAGCTACTAGATTTCTTAAAGCTGGTGACAAAGTCAAGTGCACAGTTATCTTTAGAGGTCGCGAAATTCAACACACCGCTCTTGCTGAAACTCTATTAAAAAGAATGGCAAAAGATCTGGAAGAGAAAGGTGAGGTGCAGCAATCACCCAAACGAGAAGGGAGAAATATGATTATGTTTTTAGCCCCACGTAAAACGCCTTTATTAAAGAAAGACAAAGATCTGGATAAACCTCACAACATCCGGACAATAAATTAAATTAAAAAAACTTGTATTAGACAAAGAATTAATTGTCACTCGTCATTCTATTAATTATGGTAGCCACATTAAAACCTGGCATATAACGCGTGAGATTCCATATTCAACAGGAAAGTGAAATCCCTGCATCTACTCAGCTATACAATCAAATTTGTTTTGCAATAGCAGCTAGACATTACCCCCCCGGACACAGGCTACCTAGCACTAGGCAACTTGCTATGCAAACAGGGTTACATCGAAACACCATAAGCAAAGTCTATAGACAATTGGAAACTGACGGAGTAGTTGAAGCGATTGCAGGGTCAGGGATTTATGTTCGTGATCAACAGAAGCAAAAAGATTTAAGGAGTAACTCTCCTTCCATTCGCAATAAAGGTATCAAAGATATTGACCTCGAGGTACGAAAAAGTATTGATGAACTTTTAAATGCCGGGTGCACTTTACAGCAAACAAGAGAGTTATTTACGCGTGAAATTGATTGGAGATTGCGATGTGGCGCCCGTTTGCTTGTTAGTACCCCTAGAGAAGATATTGGTGCATCTTTATTAATCGCTGAAGAATTGGCTCCCCATTTGGATGTGCCTGTGGAAGTTGTACCCATGGAAGAGCTCGAAAGTGTTTTAGAAAGTACTAGTAAGGGAACAGTAGTAACAAGTAGATATTTCTTACAACCTGTAGAAGAAATAGCTAAACGTCATAAAGTACGTTCTGTAGCAGTAGATCTCAGTGATTTTCAAAAAGAACTTGCTATTTTAAAACAATTACGCTCAGGAAGTTGTGTAGGAATAGTAAGTATAAGTCCAGGGATACTTAGAGCAGCAGAAGTTATCCTACACAGCATGAGGGGTAATGAAATTCTTTTAATGACAGCCAATCCTGATGTCGGAAGCCGTCTCATCGCTTTACTGAGAGCAGCAAGTCACGTAATTTGTGATAGTCCTAGCCTTCCGGTTATAGAACATACTTTGAGGCAAAACAGGTCACAGCTCATGAGAATGCCTCAAATTCACTGTGCTCAAAAATATCTTAGTGTCTCTACTATTGAGGAGCTAAGTAAAGAGATAGGTCTTCTCGAGTAAACATTACGCATGAATCGATGCTTAGATCAATTAGATCTGATTTTTCAATCATTAAAGAAAGAGATCCGGCTGCTAGAGGTTTTTTAGAAACAATTTTTTGCTACCCAGGGTTTCACGCTTTAGCTGTACACCGATTAAGTCACAAACTATGGCGATATAACCTGAAGCTTGTTGCAAGAATATTAAGTCAACTATCAAGACTAATGACAGGTGTAGAAATTCATCCTGGTGCAAAGATAGGTCACGGAGTTTTTATTGACCATGGAATGGGCGTAGTTATTGGTGAAACCAGTGAAATAGGTAACCGCTGTCTTTTATATCAAGGAGTTACTTTAGGCGGAACTGGTAAGGAAAGTGGTAAAAGACATCCAACATTAGAAGCAAATGTTGTTGTAGGAGCTGGCGCAAAAATTCTCGGTGCGATTTACATAGGAACAAATACAAGAATTGGTGCAGGCTCAGTAGTAGTAAAAGATGTAGACGCCAATAGCACTGTTGTAGGAATTCCTGGTCGAATAGTTCATCAAAGTGGTATCAAAATCAATCCTCTTGCTCATTCAGCATTACCAGATGCTGAAGCGAGTGTCCTTCGTAATCTTATGGATAGAATTGATCAATTGGAAGATGAAGTAATTAGCATACAAAAACTAATTAAAAATGATACTAATACAAAAGCTAAGGAAGATTTATTAATTGGTAAATCTCAAAACCTTAGAGATAAAGAAATCATTGATTTCATTGGTGATGCAAATGACAGGGAAATTATAGAAAATAATTAACTATAAATTGATTCAAAGTAGATATGGAAATTTATTTTTTTCTACGTTAAAAATCACCAATGAAATAATCACGCCAATAATATTAATCAACAAAATATATCCAGATTCAATATAGTTAATATAACCATCAATGATACTTGTTCTCAAAGGATCTAAGAATTTATAAATAAAATTTAAATTAACAATCCACGACAAATCACCAAGACTCTCTTTTTTATAAAGTATGGGAGATGTCAAGAAAGACAATTGAAGAAGTATTGGAACCAGTTGCGCTAAATCATTGAAGCGAATACTAAAAATACAAATCAATAAAGGAAACCAATATATGAAAATTATTAAGTTCAAGAGTGGCAATAAAGAAAAATAAAAAAAATTTGAAAATAAAGAAATCTGCAAAAAAATTAATACAAAAAAAACTAATATAAAAGATTGAAAGAAAGTTTGAATCTGAAAAGACCATTCCTCCAAAGTATAAAAAATAGGTCTCAAGTTCATATTTTTTATATTTGAAGAATTATGAGCAAATAATTGTGGAGCATTAGAGATAGAGGAACTGATAGTATTCCAAATAATCAAACCTATTCCCAAATAAATAAAGTAAGATTTAAAATTAGTTACTGAAAAAACTGTTCCATATACAATCCCTAAAGTTCCTATTGATAACAAGTTTGAAAAACCCAGCCAAAAACTTCCTAGTGTAGTTTTAGCAAACCTTGCCCTTGTTCTTGAAGTAGCTGTGAACCACCAAGCTCTTCTTGTTTTCAAAGCAAATTTAAAGTTATTTAATAACATCGATCTGAGAATAATCATGGGTATGATAATAGTTCAAAGCAGCTTCTAAAGAGCCATCATAAACAATAGAACCATGACTAAATACAATACCTCTATTACAGAATTGTTTTAAAAGTTCTTCCGAATGACTCGCTAGAAACAATGTTGCTGCTGAATTCATAAAGTTTTTCATTCTTTCTTCAGCTTTTTCAAAGAAATTAGCATCACCTGTTCCAAATCCTTCATCTATTGCTAAACAATCATGAGGACTTGAAGTAAGAATTGAAAAAATTAATCTTGAACACATTCCTTCACTATAAGTCTTAATTGGTAATGACATAAAAGAACCTAAGCCTGAAAAATTAATTATATCTTTGAGGAAATCGTCAAAACCAATAAGATTATAATTATTCAATAAGAAATGAGCTTTACAAGCATCTAAACCTGTAAGCTCATTACTAGTTAAAAAAGTTTTTTGAAGCATTGGATAGACGTCTACTGAGACAGTTATTGAGCCATTTGTAGGAGTATATATACCTGAAATCAACCTTAAAAAACTACTTTTACCAGAACCATTATGACCAATTAAAGCCACTCGTTCTCCCTTCATTATTTTTAAATTAATATTATTTAAAGCTAAAATAGATGTACCTAATTTTGATTTTCTTAAATCACCACCAGTCATGTTAACTATCTTTTTAGTGAATGACTGAGTAAGTGATCTATTCTCCTGTGCATAAACAGGAATAGAAAGATTTACATTTTTGATTTGAATAGCAGGTTGAGTTAGAATTTCGATTTTACTTTCAGAAAAAGAATTTATAAGAGAGTTAATCTCCTTGATAGAAATAGTCTCTAAAATTACATTTTTCATAAGGACTGAAGCTTTTAAAAATGATTTTCCAGATGTCCAAGGAGAGAGAGATTGAGGTTGATATAAATTGATATAAGTTATATTTTCACTTATTTTTTGAGTAAAAAGCTCTGCTGCATATATCTTATTTTCTAAAATCTGAATATCTTTATTTAAAATTTGAACTTCTGAAATAAATTGATCAGTATCCCAAAGCAAATAATATACTATATCGGAGATTAAATATTTTTTTTTTTTAATTTCTGATAACCAAAAATTGAGGCTATCAAAATCTACTTTCCTACTAAAAAGATTCAAATATATTTGACTTATTTGAGCTTCTATTGATTTATCTAATGCAGCATGACTAATATATTCGTCTTGCAACGAAAGTTCATAAGAAATCTGATGTAATGTTAATGATTTAGAAGAGTGAGAAAGCCAATAATTCATACCCGAAGGGTCTCCAGGTCTACAAAAAAAAGCAATATATAATTTTTGTAAGTCCTTTGAAGCAATTTTCTGCATCTCAAGTATTAATAAAAAGTATTAATTATCTGTTTTCTTTATATTAGGTTGAAACATAAACATAGAGTAAATAACATTTCTTCTAATATTAATCATCATTTCTAAGAACATATCGTATCCTTCGTTTTTGTATTCAATTAAAGGATCTTTCTGGCCATAACCCCTTAATCCAACTGATTCTCTCAAAGAATCCATTGATTGTAGATGTTCCCTCCACAAAGTATCAAGCTGTTGAAGTATAAAAAATCTTTCTGCTTCTCTCATTATTCCAGGATGTGTAACTTCTAGTTGAGCTTCTTTCATATCATAAGCATTTCTCAATTGTTCTTTTAAGAAATTCTTCAATTCATTTTTATCTAGACTTAATAAATCTGAAGCCTGAAGATTATCTAATAAATATATAAATTCTTTTACTTTAGAAACTAGTCTTTCTAAATCCCACTCTTCGGGAGGTAAGTCTTCATTAACATAAGCTTCAACTATTTCATCCATTGTTTTTTTACCATACTCTAAAACTTGTTCTTTGAGTTCCTCTCCTTTAAGGACCCTCCTTCTTTCTGAATAAACAGCCTTCCTTTGATTGTTCATTACTTCATCATATTCAAATATTTGCTTTCTAATATCGTAATAGTAAGTCTCAACTTTTTTTTGTGCTCCCTCTAAAGATCGAGTAAGCATTCCAGATTCAATTGGCATGTCTTCTTCGACTCTAAAAGCATTCATGAGTCCAGCGACTCTATCTCCTCCAAAAATACGCAGCAAATTATCCTCTAAAGACAAAAAGAATCTTGTACTTCCTGAGTCTCCTTGACGCCCAGATCGACCTCTTAATTGATTATCTACTCTCCGAGATTCATGTCTTTCAGTACCAATAACATGAAGGCCACCCATTTCACGAACTTGTTTTTCTTCAACAGAAATTACAGACTCATACTCTTTTTTTATTAAGTTTATAACAGATCGCATAGCTTCAATATTTTCATCCTTAGTAGGCGTTTTTTCTGCAGCTATAGAAATATAATCATCCAACTGAATAGAACTAAGAGCTCTATCTCCAATTGAATTGACGAGTTTAGAACATAATAAAGAAAGTTCTTTATCTGTTTCCTCAGTTAATACTGTTGGGAACAAATTCCTCAAAGATTGTATTTGATTAGTTCGTTTATTCACTGGTTTTTTTTCAACAGATTTAAAGCCAACTGATTCAGATTCAATATTCCTTTGCAAAGGGATTGGAGGTTTATGACCTTCTTCAGGTTTAACCAATCTAGGACTAAGAATTTCTTTCATTTTTAGTCTTGCCATATAATCGCTATTACCTCCAAGGATGATATCTGTTCCTCTACCTGCCATGTTTGTAGCAATTGTGACGGCACCTGAGCGTCCTGCTTGCGCAACTATTTCTGCTTCTCGCTCAACATTTTCAGGTTTTGCGTTCAACAAATTATGAGATACCCCTTCTTCAGACAACAAAGAACTTAAAAGCTCACTTTTTTCAACACTAGTTGTACCAACAAGAATAGGTCTTCCTTGCTTATGCAAAGAAGCTGTCTCCTTCGCAACTGCTCTCCATTTGGCTGCCTCTGTTTTAAAAACTTGATCAACCCAATCTTGCCTAGAAACTTTTCTATTTGTTGGTATGACAGTCGTTTGCAGTTTATACGTTTTTTCAAATTCGACCTCTTCCGTTTTTGCTGTTCCAGTCATTCCTGAAAGACGTGGATATAGAAGAAAGAAATTTTGATATGTAATTGAAGCTAAAGTCTGCGTTTCAGGTTGAATTGATAGATTCTCCTTAGCTTCAATAGCTTGATGCTGTCCATCACTCCAACGCCTACCAGGCATAACCCTGCCAGTAAATTCATCAACTATTACGGCCTCTTTATTTCTAACTATGTAGTTAACGTCCTTAGTAAAAAGCTCTTTCGCTTTAAGGGCATTTGTAATGTAATGCGCCCAAGGATCCTTAGGATCAAATAGATCTTGAACATTCAAAAACTCTTCAGTCTTCGCAAAACCTTCATCAGTCAAGATACAACTTCTCTGCTTCTCGTCGACCTCATAATCACCCTCAGGATCAACTCCATCTTTACTCATCTCTTTAGCTCTTGTTAACTTAGATACAACTTCAGCAGCCTTTATATACTTTTCTTGAGGGCGTTCTACTTGGCCAGAAATAATCAAAGGAGTCCTGGCTTCATCAATCAAAATTGAGTCGACTTCATCGATGACACAAAAATTAAATGGTCGTTGAACAATTTCAGATTTATCTGCAGCCATATTATCTCTCAAATAATCAAAGCCCAATTCTGAATTAGTTGCATAAGTAATATCGCATTCATAATTTTTCTTTCTTTCAGATGGAGACATGTCCTGTTGTATTAGGCCAACATTCAAGCCAAGAAAACGATGAACTTGTCCCATCCATTCAGCATCTCTTCGAGCCAAATAATCATTAACAGTAACGACATGAACTCCTTTTGAACAAAGAGCATTCAGGTAAGAAGGAAGAGTCGCAACGAGTGTTTTACCCTCTCCTGTTTTCATTTCTGCAATTTGCCCCTCATGTAAAACCATTCCCCCTATAAGCTGAACATCAAAGTGCCTCATGCCTAATACTCTCTTTGCAGCTTCTCTCGCCACTGCAAAAACCTCTGGCAAAAGATCATCCAAAAGATCCTTTTGATCATTTGAATTTTTTGGTTTTAAAAGCTGCTCTCTAAAGTTAAATGTCTTGCGTTTAAGATCCTCATCACTTAGAGAAACAAGCTCATCTTCAAAAATATTGATATCAGTAATTAAAGGGGAGTAGCGATTAAGCTTTCGAGTATTTGGATCACCAAATAAATTCTTTAGCATACAGCTAAATGAGGTTGTAGTTATACTATATAAGGATGGGCAAAGACTTGCATTACTATTTCAATAATAAAAAAATACTAATCTGATATTGTATTTTGGTAATTAAGAATCATCTTAGCAATTATAATCTTACTAATGTTTAAGATCATAATTACTAAGATAGTTCATAACTCTAATTTCCTAATTATTAACTTACTCGAGATGATAAGATATAAAGCTAGAAGGTTTTACAAATTTTGAGCGAGAAAAAAACTGCACTAATAACAGGAATAACAGGGCAAGACGGGAGCTATCTTGCCGAACTATTAATTGAAAAGGGATATGATGTTCACGGGATAGTTAGAAGATCAAGTAACATAAACACATCTAGAATTGATCATATACAAGATAATCTTAATGGAGAAAATACTCTAAAGCTTCATAATGGAGATTTAACACATAGCACAAATATAATTCGCATAATCAGCGAAGTCGAGCCAGATGAAATATATAATTTAGGAGCACAAAGTGATGTTGCTGTAAGTTTTGAGTCTCCAGAATATACAGCACAAACTAATGCACTAGGTCCATTAAGAATACTTGAAGCAGTTAGAATTTTAAATCTAATAGATAAAACTAAAATATATCAAGCTAGTACTTCAGAACTTTATGGATTGATTCGTGAAACCCCACAAAATGAATTAACCCCTTTCTACCCAAGAAGCCCATATGGTGTCGCTAAATTATATGCTTATTGGATCACTATAAATTATAGAGAAGCTTATAATATGTATGCATGTAATGGAATACTTTTCAATCATGAATCTCCAAAAAGAGGAGAAACTTTTGTAACCAGGAAAATCACTAGAGGTCTTAGTAGAATAGAGGCTGGTCTTCAGGATTGTATATATATGGGGAATATTAATGCAACTCGTGATTGGGGGCATGCAAAAGATTATGTTGAAATGCAATGGAGAATGCTCCAACAAGAAAAACCAGAAGATTACGTTATCGCGACTGGCAAGAATTCATCAGTTAGAGAATTTATCGAACTTGCAGCTGTTGAACTGAATTGGGGAGGGATAGAATGGGAAGGTAAAGGAATAAAAGAGATTGGCAAAAGAAAAGATAATAATCAAATAGTGATTCGCATTGATGAAAGATTTTTTAGGCCTTCAGAAGTTGAATATCTTCTTGGTGATGCTGCGAAAGCCCATAAGCAATTAAGGTGGAAGCCCAAAACTTCACTTCAACAACTTGTTGCTGAAATGATTGAAGTTGATTTGAAAAATGCAAAACATGAAAAGGACAAAACTCCCTAAATCATACAAATGAATCAATTAAGCTATCTAGGTTTAATTAGTAAAAGCTTATCAAATCATACCAAAAAAATAATAAATATTGATCAACCTGAATTACTGACTTATTATATAGAAAATCAAATTGGCAACCTAGATATTAATCTTTATTATCAATCTAATAAAATATTTAAAATTGACAAATCACGAAAAGCCCTTAGCCTAGGACATTCATTAGAAGATAAAAATCATATTAGCTATTTATTCAGAGAAATCGATAAAATTATTGATTTAGACTTTGAAGAAGTTAATAGTAATAATGGTTCGGATATTGATATTTACTCAGTAAAAAATGTTTCCTCATGGGGTGAAGATATAGTTGGGGAGGCTATTCCTCAAATCGTAAAAGAAGGAGCATGGTGGGATATTATTTGGCTAGATAACACCGGCAAACAGAAAGTTAACAAAAATGAGTTAAATACAATTGTTCATGAAATAGGACATGCATTAGGTCTTTCGCATCCATTTGAAGATCCATTTAATCCCCTATGGGATACAAGTGACTCAGTCATGTCTTACAATATCTCTGAAAATGGCTGGAATACTTGGTTTTCAGATACAGACTTATTAGCACTAATAAGTATATGGGGAAGAGAAAACGATAATGGTGAAATTAATTTTGAAAATCCATATGAAAAATATACAATAAAAAGATCAAATAATAACAAAATATTTATTCAAAGTGAGATTGGATATGAAGAAATTAACGATATTGAAAAAATTAATTTTGCTGATAAATCAATTCAATATAAAGAAGATATTATTGATGTGTTTAATTTACTGGAGGGAGTAGATGACATAACAGGTAAAATATTTCGTTTATATACGTCTCTTTTTGATCGATTCCCAGATAAAAGTGGTTATGATTATTGGATAAAAATGAATAAATCAAATCAAAATACATATGATCAAACTATTACATCATTTATTAGATCTATAGAGTTTGAGGAAAAGTATGGAGTTAATTCCTCTAATGATATGTTTATTCAAAATCTATATAAAAATATTCTTTCAAGAGAATCTGATAGAGATGGATATACATACTGGTTAAATCAATTAGAATCTGGAGAAGAAAGTAGAACTGATGTCTTGAGAAACTTCTCAGAATCATTAGAAAATATATCCTTGTTTACAGAAATGACTGGCATAGATTAAACGATGGAAATCAAAGAAACTTTATTAAGAAATAATACAGAAGTTGATTTCTGAGAAGTCAGAACAAAAATAGAAAAATTAATTCCCTATATCGGGAACCCGTGCTTTCCACGTGGTATTATCTATAACAAAATAATTTTTTAACTCATAAAAACAATGCCTGAGATTCAAATTGATGGTAAATCATACGATACAGATAACTTCAGCGATGAAGCAAAATCTCAGGTCGCAAGTTTAAGATTTGTTCAATCAGAAATTCAAAGGCTTGAGGCAAATATAGCTGTATGTAAAACAGCCCAAAATACTTATGTATCAGCGCTTAAGTCACTGCTAGAAGAAGATTAATATTCAAAAAAAGTACTGTAAAAGATAATAAATGAACAATCTTAATTGGCTAACTCCAGAAGTAATTAAAATCCTACAGCGCAACAAAGTGCTTAAATCAGTAGTACAGGGAGAATTAAAGCATGAATTAGTCAATAATGAAATCATTTCAGAAGAAGAAAAGTCAAAACAATTGAATCTACTTTGGAAAGAACAGAACATTACCGATCAATCTGCATTTGAAGAATGGATTAAAAAGAATTTTCTTTCCAAAGAAGCATTAGAAGATATTATTTATACTCAAATCAAATCTATAAACTATTCTCAACGTGAGTTTAAAAATAAAATTGAGGGGAGATTTTTGGAAAGAAAATCAAAACTTGATCAAGCTACTTATAGTCTAATTAGAGTTGATAATCCCTATCTGGCGAAGGAACTATATTTAAGATTAATAGAAAAAGAGAGTGATTTTTCTGAAGTAGCAAATGAATTTTCTCAAGGTCCAGAAAATAAAACAGGTGGGATCATAGGACCAGCTCCTATTGGTAATGCACATCCAGTTTTAGCCGACACATTGAGTCGTAGTAAAGTTGGCGAGATAAAAGGTCCTATTCAAATAGGTAAAGTATTTTTGATAGTCCGCTTAGAATCTATGAATACTTCAGTTTTAGATGAAAAAATGAAAAAAATTATATCATTAGAGTTATTAGGATTAAAGATTGAAAAAGACACTGAAAATAAACTTGAAGAGATCCTTGCCAAAATAGAAAAGAACAAAGTTCTGGAATCTAATTTATGATCTCACTTAATAATATCAATATCAAAAATATAGAAATACTTGAATTATTTAGTTCAAAAGGACTAAATAAAATAGAAACAGATGGAGTCTTAAATTCTTATGAAATTGGTCAAGCAATATCGTCAAAAGCTATTATATCTAATTCTATTCAAATAATTATTGAAGGAGAAGCAAGATTATTATGTATTGACGGAGAAAACTTCTTTACTGCAGAAAAATTAAAGCGAGGAGATGTAATAGGTTTAGCTTCAATTCTGAATGCAAAAGGGTCTGAAGAAGTTAATGCATCATCAAAACTAATTGCAATATCTCTTCCTGATCATTTAGTAGTTGAATTATACCGTCTAGAAGAAAATTTTAAGAAATGGTGTGATACAAAGTTTTTCCCTTCCGAAGCATTAGGTTTCACTGAACTTATCCTACAAAAAACGCCTAAACTAGAATTAAACCCAAAGGAAATATTTTCAAAGATTTATAATAATGGTTCTATAGTAATTAGACATGATAAAGAGTTAATTAAGATATCAGAAGTTGATTATATTCTGATATCGGGTGCAAATAGTCAAAATCTAAACTCAAATGAGCAATTAATATCGAATACAAATGTTGAAGTTAATGGACAATTTCCTACAAGGTTTATAACATTATCAAAAAAAATATTTAATTACCTGTCATCAAATAAACAAATCAATGAAAAAAATACAAAAACAAATAATCCTAAACTAAAAATAGAGGCAGCTATCCCTTTACCTGAAAAAACTAGCTTGGATATTGGTCAAAAAGAAAAACAAGATAAATTTGAAATCATCCGAGGGAACGGGATATATCTAGAGTCTTTGGCATGCATACAAATGATGGCTAAATTATTAAATGTCCCTTTCAAAAGAGATAATGTAGAAATCCTTCTCCGTAATGAAGTTAATGCAGGGAAAAAGCCCTCACTTGAACTTCTAGCTGGGATATTAACAATCGCAGGGTTACATACAACAGGAGCTAGTGTACCGCTTCGTTATGGAACTAGACTACAGACACCATCAATTATTTCCTGGAAAGAAAGTTATGCAGTTGTAAAAGAAAGTAATGCCAGTGGATTAATCATAGCCTCACCAAAGCATGGGTTAATTAATATCAATTATGATTCATTTGAAGATCACTTTGACAAAAATATTTCAATGATTATAGTTGACAAAACAAATATTACACCAGAGCAAAAATTTGGTTTTGAGTGGTTTTGGCCTTCCCTAAAAAAATACAAAGGTACTTTAATTCAGGTCCTTATAGCTTCATTTATTGTTCAACTTTTCACGCTAGCCAATCCATTATTAATTCAAGTTATTATTGATAAAGTAATAAGCCAGCGTAGCTTAGATACACTTCAAATTTTGGGCGTAGCATTAGTATTTGTAACTATTTTAGGCGGAATACTTAGTAGTCTTAGAACTTTTCTCTTCACCGAAACTACTAACAGAATAGATACAAGATTGGGTGCTGAAGTAATTGATCATTTGCTAAGACTTCCTCTAAATTATTTTGATCAAAGACCAGTGGGGGAACTTTCAACACGTATTGCTGAATTGGAAAAAATAAGAAACTTTTTAACCGGTCAAGCCTTAACTACAATTCTCGATGCTGCCTTTTCAATTATTTATATACTAGTTATGTTTCTTTATAGTTGGTTGTTGACAATAATTGCTCTGATAGTAGTACCAATACAAATTGGATTAACTTTACTAGGTACTCCATTAATAAGAAGACAATTAAAAGAAGTAGCTATTAAGAATGCCAATACAAGTTCACATTTAGTCGAGGTTTTAACTGGTGTTCAAACTGTCAAAGCTCAAAATATAGAAACTCAAAGCAGATGGAGATGGCAACGTTTATATAATCAATATATTTCCAAAAGTTTTGAAAAAACGATAACTGGAACAGCTTTAAATGAAATTAGTAATGTACTTCAACAACTATCCCAATTATTCGTTCTATGGGTTGGAGCTACATTAGTTCTTAAGGGTTCATTAACATTAGGACAATTAATAGCTTTTCGGATAATCTCAGGATATGTCACTCAACCTATTTTAAGACTTAGCTACATCTGGCAAAGTGTTCAAGAATTAAGAGTATCTTTTCAAAGATTAGGAGATATTATTGATACTCCAGAAGAATCAAATGATGCTGATAAAGCAAAAATTCCTCTTCCAGAGATAAAAGGAAACGTAAAGTTTGAAAATCTAACTTTCTCTTTCAATCAATCAAAAGAAACGATACTTAGAGAGATTAATTTAGAAATTAATCAAGGAACTTTTGTTGGGATAGCAGGTCAAAGTGGTAGTGGAAAAAGTACTTTAATGAAACTTTTACCAAGACTATATAATCCTAATTCAGGAAAGATTCTTATTGATGACTACGATATTAGTAAAGTTGAACTTTACTCTTTAAGAAAGCAAATTGGAATAGTTCCACAAGATCCATTATTATTTAAAGGCTCAATTAGTGAAAATATAGCTCTTACAAACCCAGACGTCAGTAATGAGGAGATAGTCAAAGCAGCTAGAATTGCTAATGCTCATGACTTTATAATGCAATTACCCATGGGTTATAGCAGTGAGGTTGGAGAGAGGGGTAGTGCTTTATCTGGAGGCCAAAGACAAAGAATTGCTATTGCTAGAACATTACTTAATAGACCAAAATTACTAATATTAGATGAAGCAACTAGTGCATTAGATTATATAACTGAAAGGAATGTTTGTGAAAACCTTAGAAAGGAAACGAAAGGATCTACAGTATTTTTCATTACACATAGACTTAATACAATAAAAAATGCAGATAAGATTATTTTATTGCACCAAGGTATTATTAGCGAAGTAGGGGATCACAATGAACTAATGAAAAAATCAGGAAGATATTACACACTTTACAACCAACAAGATTCCCAATGAAAGTTCCAAATAGAATAAGATCTTTTTATTCAAGAATAAAAAAAATCGAGATAATGAGATTTGAGAGGAATAAGATGAAGGATAATTTTAAAAACATATTTGTATTTGATGTAAATAAAAAGTTCTCTAAAATAAATTCTTCCATTAAGTCTATTAAAAATGATTTAGTAATTAACGCTAGAGAAAAAATAATCTATTCCTTCACTAACTTTCAAAATTTTTTAGAAAAAGTTTCTTATAGACAAGAAGATGAAACAGCACTCAAACAAGCGGTTTTTTGGGGTAAAACTATTTCATGGTCTCTCATGGCAGGAACGGCTTTTGGAATAGGCTGGATTTCAATTGCCAAGACTGAAGAAGTTGTCGTGGCCTTTGGAAAATTAGAACCTTCACAAGGGGTTGTAGACGTTCAGATCCCTATTCAAGGAATTGCAAAAGAAATACTTGTAAAAGAAGGAGACATTGTCGAAAAAGGACAGTTACTTATTAAATTAGATAGTGAGGTTACCGAAGCTAATATATATTCTCAAAATGAAAATCTAAAAAATACAAAAATTATCGTAGATAATCTAGAAGATTTAGTCAAAGAAGGAGCTGTATCTAGACTTCAGTATTTAGAACAAAAAAATAGATATTTAACCTTACAAAGTGAAATTATCAAGAGTAAAGTTAATTTAAAATATCAAGAAATTTTAGCTCCAACAAGTGGAACAGTATTTGAATTAAAGCCATGGGGGGCTGGATATGTAGCTAGAACATCAGAACCAATTCTCAAAATAGTTCCGGAAGATACTTTAATTGCAAAGATAGAGATTAGTAGTAATAAAATAGGTTTCGTAGAACTTGGCAAATCAGCTGACATCAGTATTGATTCTTTTCCTTCAAGTGATTTTGGTGTCCTAGAAGGAAAAATCACTCATATTGGATCAGATGCTTTACCCCCTGACCCACAAAACAATAAAGGTTTTAGATATCCAGCTAACATCGAAATAGATAATCAATACCTAAAAATTAAAAACGGTCAAAAACTAAAACTATATCCAGGAATGAGTTTAACAGCTAACATTAAGTTAAGGAAAGTAAGCTATTTGCAATTATTATTAAATACCTTTAGTCAAAAAACTGATTCTCTCAAAGCAATTTAGTAGTTTAGAAAGATTAAATATGGAAGAATTTTATTCTTATAAAGAAGTAAGTAAATCATCTAAAATCGAAAATGAACAAATTGATAATTCTAAAATATTAATAGAGAAAGCATTTCAATACCACTCAAAAGGTGATTTAAAAAATGCAGAAAAATACTATCAAAGATTTATTAAAAAAGGATATATAGACTCAAGAGTTTTATCAAATTATGGAGTCATATGTAATACATTAGGTCGAAAAGATGAGGCAAAAAAACTTTATCTCAAATCAATAGATCTTTATCCCGAAAATGCAGATGCATATTCTAATTTAGCTGTTCTATTAGAGAAAGAGAGAAAACTAGATGAAGCTGTGATTTACGCAGAAAAAGCAGTCAGGTTAAAGCCAAACATGTCTATTAGCCATTTTGTCCATGCTTCAATACTTAAATCAATGAATAAATTAATTGAAGCAAGAAATGAGACTCTTAAGGCAATTAAGCTCAATCCACAGTTTGCTGAGGCTTATTTACATTTAGGTGCTATAAATACAGAGATGGGAAGACTAGAGGAGGCTGAAGAGAATACAAGGAAAGCAATAGATTTAAATTATAAATCACAAAGAGCTTATACAAATTTAGGGGCAATATTAACAAAGCAAAACCGATTAAGTGAGGCTGAGTTATACACTAGAAAAGCATTAGAATTAAATCCTAATGATGTTAACGCCAATATAAATTTAGGAGGAATACTTATTGACCAACAAAATTCTTCAGAAGGTGAAGAATATACTAGAAAAGCATTAGCAATAGAATCAGAGAATCCTCAAGCAATAGTTAATTTAGGAGTGATAATGGTAAATAAAGGTAACTTTAATGAGGCAGAAAAATTATTATTTAAATCAATAAAATATGAACATCATAAATACAAATCATTATTTTATTTATCGAAATTAAGGGATCTAAAAGAAAAAGAGAAAATAGAGAAAATATTGTTTCAAGACATAGATGTAAGAAAAATAGAAACAAACAACTTGATTTATTTATATTTTGCAAAATCAGAAATATTACATAGGAAGAAAGATTTTAAGCAAAGTGGAAAATATTTAGAGAAAGCAAATGATCTTAGATTAAATGTTATAAAATCAAACAAGAATGACATTATTGAAAACTCTAAGAAGCTCAATTCTTATACAAAATCAATAAAAGTAGAACAATATATAGGTGCATCAATAGCTGAATGTATTTTTATTGTTGGCATGCCAAGGAGTGGATCAACATTAGTAGAAACTATATTAGATATGAATCCAAAAGTAGTTGATCTTGGTGAATGTGATTATTTAAAAAAGGCCTACCTGGAATGGACTTCTGCAAATACAAAAACATATACTTTATATGAATATTACTTAAAAAAAAGAAAATCAAAGGCAACTACCCAAAAAATTACTACAGATAAAAATCTCTATAATTATATGTATAGTGGATTAATTGCAAAGAGTTTTCCTAAAGCAAAAATAATTCACTGTAGTAGAAATCCAATGGATAATGTACTTTCGCTATATAAAGCAAATTTTTGGAGAGGTAATTACTTTTCTAGTTCAATAACTGATAGTGCAGAGCTTCTTATCCATCAAAAAGAACTAATGGAAGAATACAAATTAAATTATAAGAACGTTATCTACTCAATTAACTATGACAATTTAGTGTCAAATCCAAAAAAGGAACTAAAGTCACTAATTTCTTGGCTGGGGTGGGAATGGTCAGATGATTATCTTAACCCTCATAAGAATAAAAGAACTATAACTACAGCAAGTAATATACAAATAAGATCTCCGATTAATACAAAATCAGTGGGTGGTTGGAAAAATTATAAAGATATATTAGAACCAGCATTACAAATATTTATTGAAGACGAAAAATTTAAAAGTATTTTAAAATGAAAAAAGGTTTAAACCATTTTATAAAAATAAAAGATGTAAAAAAGAAAAATAATAACGAATTAATTTAGATACATATAAGCTTACTAAAAAAATAATTAGTAATTCAACCTAAAATTATTATTGATATTGTTATAATCTAAATAATTAAAATTCAAAGAAAAAGATATTAAAAAATAGAGTTAAAGATTTAGGCAAAAAAAAGCCACCAGCTAAACGCTGATGGCTTTTAAAACTAATTAAGTAATAATCTATTAAGTAAAATTGAAGTTAGCAGAAGTAAGATCAGAAAGAGTTACACCTGTAAACTTAACCTGATCTTCAACACCGTCATAAGCAGCAATTGATCCAGATGTTGTTGAGTCATTAATCAACATTGTACTTAAGAAAGAATCAGCTCCATCTGACCAAAGTAGTAATACTTGAGCGTCATCTGCTATTGAAGCATCACCAGTAATATCAGTAGCAAGGGCAGTTGCTACAGCATCTGAAGTTGCTACAGAAGTGTTGTATTTAAGAATAGCTCCTGTAGTTAGTGTTGTTGCTGTATCAGTAACACCTGTAATAACAGGGGCGAATTCAGCGCTTAGAGCTGTACCAGAGTAAATGCTAACTAGTGAACCTGTGTCGTATCCACTGACGTCAATGTCTAAAACATCACCAGCTGCCCCTGCTTCGAAGTTAACGATTTCAACCATCGTTGCATCAACATCACTCTGTACCAAAGTCTTGATGGTATCAGTACCAGCAGCAGATGCGAGAGTAATAACGTCAGCTCTTGTACCGTTAACAGTAACGGTGTTTTTACCAGAGCCTAATGTTAAATCGTGAGCAGCAGCTGAAGTTTGTAATGAAAGTGTAAGTGTTCCTTCGGATGCTGAAGCATCAATTGCAGTAGTGGTGATGTTTGCGTCACCAGTAGCAAATGTAGCAGTACCAACTGAGTCAGTAGTTATGGTTACTGAATCAAGAGTTCTTGCACCGTCAACAGCTAGAGCACTCAAAGTAACTGTACTTCCACTTCCTGCTGTATCTGTACCTGTAGCAGACATAACGATAGATGTCGTTGTGTCAGATGTGGTTGTGTTGTCGTTGAAAGTAGAGATTAGAGAATCTACTCGGACAGTACCACCATCTGTAGCTGTCATCGTTAATGCACGAAGGTGATCAGCATCTAGAGAAGTATCAAAAATGATAGACGAACTAGTTCCATCTGCAGTCAGATCAGCAGTCGCCAAGTCAGCATCTGTTGTCCAAGCAGCAGTTGCTGTGAATGTATAGCCACTTGTAGCATCAACATCAAGAGAAGTTGCTTTAGTCGCTGTAGTTGCACCTGTAAATGTGACGTTACCGTCTGTTGCGTCGTAATCCCATGCAGTTGCTTTAGCAGCTGAAGTTGTACCATCAATAGTCATTGCTCCACCATTAGATGCAGCAGTGAAAGATGTAGCAGCAGCAAAAGCTAAATTAGCTGTGTTCGTATATTCCTTTGTACTATTGATAGTTGCTGATGTTGCCTTAGCTGCAGTGATTGTTCCTGAGCTATTACCAGTAGCAAAACCAACAGAATCAAAAGTGAACGCTCCAGTGTTCTTACTAACAGTAATTGCACCGTAATCACTGTCAGCTCCAGCTGTTCCATCAATGTTGTCTCCCAAAGTTACTTTGTGAGCTGTAGATGCACCTGTTGCATAAGTAAGAGAAACTGCACCAACTGCTGCTAATTCAGAACTTAATGTGACAAGTGAAACACCACTAGGAATATTGGTGACCGTATTAGCAACGTTTCCTCCAGCTTCCATATTTAGAGTAGTCAAAGCTGTATCAGCATTAGCAAGACTCAGTGTGGATCCAGCAGATGAGAATGTTGGAGATACTGTCTCAATATTCTTGATGGTAGGCGCACTAGCTGATGTAACTAGGTCTGCTGCAACCAATTTGTCTGTACCAGCTCCACCATCGATAGTGTCTGTAGTTAATAAGACATCAGCATCAAAGTTAATCGTGTCATCACCAGAACCTGTAGTAATTGTATGCTTAGCAGCTCCAGCGGTAATAGTTAAATCACCAGTAGAGGTTGAACCATCAATTGTTTTTACAGTTAGTGATGTTCCACCACCCAAAGTTGCGTCAGCGGCACCAGTAATATTCAAAGTATTGGCTGCTATCGACATAACTCCAACTGTTATGTCAGAAGCAGAAGCAATGTCCTTACCTTGATTCAAGTCAAGAGTTACTGTTTCTATACCACCGTCAGTAGAAGTAATGGTCGTAACACCTAATGCAGTAGTAGCATCTGCGTTAGTAATATCGATAGTTACGTGATCGGAAGAACCTGTTCTATCTTTAAGGTCAACGTCAAGACTGAGTAATGTGTTGTCTGATGACTCAACAACTTTAAGTGCCTGAGTAGTTACATAATCATTAATTACGAAACTATCATCCGCATCAGTTGTATCAACAATGATTGTTGAAATTCCTGAAATCTGATCAGCATCAAGTGTAAAAGTTTCAGCTGTACCGTCATTTGTTGAGTCAAGTCTAATTGTCTCAATATTGCTGACATTAGATCCAACACCAGATGCTAAAACTGTCGCTGCATCACCAAGACTTAGTACGTCTGTTCCTGCTCCACCATCAACGGTGTCGTTTTTAGTCAGTGTTGCTAGATACTTGAATGTATCAGCAGCGTCTGATCCAGTAGCGGTTGTGTCTGCTGCTGCTGTGAAGTTAATAGTTACTCCACCTGTGTTAGATGCAGTAATAGTTTTAACTGAAGCATCTACATCACCAGTCCAATCACCAGTACCAGCGATTGTAACTGTAGCTAAATCATCACCATCTATGTTTAGATCGTTGTCATCACCGGTTGCAGTAATTGCAATGGTTTCAACGCCATTAATGGTTAAATCACTACCACCTGTTGAAGTGTTGATAGAGACATTCGCTGTATCTGATGATCCAGAAACAATTGATGATTCATAGCCAACAGTCATGTCAGCTGCTGTAGCGACCTTTTCTACGTTGATTGTTGTAGAAAGTGACTGAAGGTTGTCTAGTTTTACATCGTCATTTAGGCGACGGAAGGTAACATCGGTCAACCCAGTTACATCACCCAACTCAATATCTATAAATGCTGCATCATTTGCAGTCCCTCCAGTAGATCTAACACTGAATTTCTCTAATCCAGTTGCAATAAAAGCGGCATTATCATCATCTGCAACAGTTGCTGTGTAGGTAAGTGTATCTATGCCAGCGCCTGCATTGATTGTATCTCCGTCTATAGTTCCTTTAGCGCCACTTATAGTATCTGCACCAGATGTTCCTGTGACTATATCTGTTGTAGAAGCAAGAGTTTTAACAATTGGTGTAACAGTTTCTACAGCAACAGTAGCTGTCTGCATTGTCACAATTGCTGCATCAACATCAGCAGCAGTTGGTGCATTAGTAGCAGTTGCAGTTGCTATGAAAGCTACAGCGTCTGTGAAAGCTTCACCAGCTACGAAAGGAGAAGTAGCTTCTGCCTGATAAGCAAGAATAGCTGTTGTACTTGCTTCTACATCTGTTGTAAATGCTTTTGCAGCAGCAACCTTATTAGTTAAAGCTTTAGCGTCTGCAGCACCTTGAGTAGTATTGCCTGAAGCTGGGTTTGAAGCTGCCCAAATCAAATCAAGGGCTAAACTAGATAAAGCCTTTCTTCCTGCTTCGATCTCACCCGTCCAATAAAGAAGACCTTTAGCGTCTGCTTCACGTCCAAAAAGATTTTTATAAAGGCCGTTAACTTGCTCTTCAGTGGACTTGCCACCGATGGTTGATTTTTTGTATTCGTCTTGCGCGTAAATTTTTTCTGCAAATTGAGTCTCTGTAAGACCACTTGCTAACCAATAAGTGATACCAGCAGGATCTCCAGGTCGGCCAAAGTACGCGATGTACTGTTGTTGTAGTTGGGTTGTAGTTAGTGTAGACATCGAGTGTTAAGAAACAGTGCTTAGTTAAGGGAACTCCGCAATTAAGTGCGGCTGCCGAGAAACCCTTATCTGGGCCTGGCATTTCTGCTGTTAGTGCCTTTGAGTGAGCAGCTAACTATTACAGTTGGCCGGCTAAATATACTCATTTAGCGCCACAAGTCAAAGGGTTATGGCTTTTTGAGTAGTGATATCAACACAAGGCTTTTTAAGTTAGTAATGAAGATTTAAAAAATTAATTTCCTATTTTTAATCGTTAAATCCCTGGTATAGCTTTGCTTTGAGAGGAAAGCAAAATTCTTTGCAAAATATTCAGAATTGACTTCATCAATATTTTTGGGCTGTTTTTTCGAGAACACTAATTCAACTGTCACATATATTTTTCTCAATCGCGACAGTCGATTTGGCTTTTATTTACATACTAATTGTGGTTTGACTCTAAGTTAAAATAGAAGAGTCATTGAAAGTGCTTTTTAGCTTGTGATCAATGCATAACAAGGCAGTAATAATTGGTTGCACCGGTCAAGACGGTTCATTAATGACAAAGTATTTACTTAAAAAGGGCTATGAAGTTCTTGGTACTACAAGATTAGAAAAATATAATCATAAAAATCACCAGACCATAGGAATTGATAATGAATTCCCAGTCAAAGCTTTGGATTTAATGGATATAGTTCAAGTAACTAAATTCATAAAAGATCATCAACCAACAGAAATATATAATTTGTCAGCGCAATCCTCAGTCAGAGAATCATTCATTAACCCAATTGATACATTCAAAAGCATATCTTTAGCCACTTTAAACATACTTGAAGCATGCAAAAGTATAAATTTTGATGGAAGTTTATTTTTCGCGGGAAGTAGTGAAGTATTCGGAAATACAGATTTTCCTGCAACGATCCATACAAATTTAAATCCATTAAATCCTTATGGAATAGCGAAGGTCAACAGCCTACAATTAGTAAAAATGTACCGAACTATTTATGGAATTAAAGCAGTAACTGGTATTCTATTTAATCATGAATCTTCACTAAGAAATGAAAAATTTGTAACGAACAAAATCATAAAAGCTGCTTTCAAAAGTAAACAAAATAATGAATATACAATTCAGTTTGGAAATTTAAATATTGCTAGAGATTGGGGCTGGGCAGAAGACTATGTAGAAGCAATGCATCTAATGGTTAATAGGAAAAAAAACTTTCAGGATCACGTTATTTGTACAGGAAAACTAACTAATTTAACTGATTTTATTGATAAAGTATTTGGATACTTTAACCTGAATTGGAGGAATCATGTCATCAGTAGCGAAGCAAACATGAGAAAATCAGACATAATTAAAAGCTACGGGGATCCACAAGAAATAATGAAAGATCTAAATTGGAAAAGCAAACTTAATCTTGATGAAATTGTCACCAGATTAATCAAAAACTATCATATAAAGTTAAATAATAATTTTTAAATATTGATTTTAATAGTCATCTCTAATTTCTAGACCTTTTATTAGACCTTGTAATCTAACACTAAGTCTTGTATAACTATGTTGTTTTAACCAATTAATCCTATAAATATCATCTTCTTGACAATCATCGCGTTTATCAAAAAAATATTTTTTAATACCAATTTTAATTAATTCTGGAGTTATACCAGGTAGTACATATGTAATTCCTTGAATATCTTCAAAAATATTATTAGGAGTTATTGCAACTGGAACGCCAGAAGCGATACAGTGCCTAACGGATGCACTAGATGATTCATTTGTAGACTGATAAGGAAGGACAACAAGATCACTCTTTGAGAGAAGAGATAAAGAGTCCTCATCATTCAGATAATCTGAGATAATAGAAACAAATTCACCCATATTATATTCATTAATTTTAGAGTTAAGTTCATTCAGAAAAGAATGATCGTCAATTGAGTATAGTGAGGTAATCATAGTAAGCTTAACATTAATATTCTCATTTCTTAAAAGAGATATAGATTCAATTAATTCCAAAAAGCCTTTATTAGGTAATAGAAAACCATAGGTGGCTAAATGTAAACTTCTTAATTTAAATTTCAAAGATTTTTTACTGATGAAACTTTTAAATTTGGAATAATTATTAAATTTATTATTATTTAAATGTATAGGATCAATAATACCATGGGGAAAAAGAATTGCATTCTTATCAAGTTTGACTGATTTCAATCTATTCATATCAGAAGGTGTATGGACTAAAAGACGGTCTGCAATTGCAAAGGCCTTATAAAGCTGTTCTAAATAAGTATTATCAAAATTATCTGGAGCTATTGTTGAATGAATAAATATAATAACATTAACCTTATTTTTTTTAAGATCTTTAATAAAATTATAAAATTCAAAAAATTCAAAAAAACTAAAATTTAATTGTATAACTATTGTTGTTATTTGATATTTATAGACTTGATTGAGTAGAAGATCATAATTAAAAGAAGAATTGGATTTCATATCCCAACATCTAGTCACATAAGCTTCATCCAAATGTTCTAATTTTTCTTCATAAGGAGCAAATATTTGTTTGAAGTCAGTTATATTTTTTAGTAAATATTTTGAATATGAAGCTATACCGCATCTCGAATTCCATGTTGATATCCAACCAACTCTAGTTGTATGATGGTTACTTAATTCAGAAAGCTTATTTACAAAATATATATTTTTTTTAGCAACATTCTCCCATGTATATAATTTAACTGATTTTAAAGCGGCAGTTGTCTTTAATAAAATATCTTCTTTTTTTGCTGTATATATTTGTTGCAAAAGTTGAGTCAAATGAGTTTTTGAAGGTTCAGCCCAAACAGATGATGTTAAGCCAAAGTGAGAGTTTGCATATCTATATTTGAAGTCAATTAGCCATGAATTATTTTCATTGCAAAAATCGATTTGACCTCCAAAAGCAGTAGTTATAACTGGCAAACCATTGAGCATTGCCTCGCCAATAGGCAATCCAAAACCTTCTCCAAAACTAGGGGCTACAAGTACATTTGCAATTTTATAAAGAGATAAAATTTCAGAGTCAGAATATTCATCTTCAATAACAAGAATATGAGGTGATTGTTGATTATCTAGTAAGATTTGCTGAACTTTTTCTTTCACATTATGATGTATATTACGAAAAGTTTTGATAACAAGAGAAACATTATCTTCTGAATTAAAAGCTTGTAAATAGGAATCAATTAAAATGTCTATACCTTTTCGCGGGAAACAAGATGATATATGTAAAAAAACAAAATCCTTTACTTCCAAATTTAATTTTGGAATATTATTTACTTCAGAAAAATGATCTAAACCTAAGCCAGTAATAGCGATTGGTATGCTTACCCCATTAGAAATTAGGATATTTTTTACATATTCAGACATTACTGAAATTCCATTGAGGTGATAATTAAATTCATCAACCCAATCATCAGGGAACTGTGATTCCTCCCAACCATATGAATGTAATAATCTTATCTTTGCAGAAATATCATTAACTCGTGGTGGATACAAATTCCTTGAAATTACACTTGGTGTTCTAGTTTTATCCTTTGATTTAAGAAAAAGTTTATTAATTAATTGGTTTTTAGAGAGGAAATCATTAGATGGCTCAAAATCGCCTAGACCTTCAGTTGAAAAGATAGAAATATCAACATCTAATGAATTGAAAGCTATAGCTATATTCCTATTTAAAATTGCTAGACTATAATTAGTATCAAACGGTCCTTCAATCTGCCATTGTAATATTCCACTGATTCCTGAATTAACTTTAAAATAATTACTTATTTGATTATCAATTAAGTACAGCGCAGAAGAGATTTGTTCAATAAGAGAAGGGTGATTATTAATAGGCAAATGATCTAAAATACGGTTTGATAGTATAGATATAAGATTCTCCCTATTACTCAATATTCGGTTATTAATTTGAGAATGATTTAAATCGAGAGATATAGCAGTTTTAATCAATCCATCCATTGTCTTTGTAGCAGTCTTTCTCCATGAAAAATTTTTATGATTATTTTTAGAGTTAAGAATTAATCTATTTCTAAAACCAACATCGGTTAAGCTTTTTTCAATAAGTTTAGATATCTCATTGCTATTAAGTGGATCAAATAATGCATCGTTCAAACCAATTATTTCCGGAATACTAGTATTATTAGAGGCAATAACTGGTGCCCCACAAGACATTGCCTCCAAGACTGGCAAACCAAAGCCTTCATGCAAAGAAGGAAATACAAAAAGAGAACAATGAGAATATAAAGAAACTAATTCATTGTCACTTACAAATCCAGTTAACAAAATATTTTTTCTATTTAAAGAATTTGTAGATATACTTTCCTCAATTAAACTTACTTCCTCAGGTAAATATTTACCGGCTAAAACAAGTTTATAATCTAGAATTAATCTTGTAGGTAATTTTGAATATGCTTTTATTAGCGTAGCTAGGTTTTTTCTGGGATCAGCCGCTCCAGAATATAAAATATATTTTTCAAGTGGTTTCTTTCTATTTTTTTCAATTAAGAATTTATCCTGAGTAGGTTGGAAAAGATTAGTATCGCATGCTGAAGAAATTGTATAAATCTTATTTTGATTGATAGGGAGATTATCCTTCAACTCTCTAGAGGCAGAGGATGATATTGCCAAAAATGAATCAATATTCAATAAATAATTAATACGTTTCTTATAAAAAGATTCATATAAAGGATTATTTCTAAAATAAAGATCTGATTGAATTAATGGAATTAAATCATAAAGGATGGTGGAGATTGGAGGCAGATTAAAGACATCAGAAAATTCAACAACGGCGTCATCGTTAAACCCTTCAAAGGCACTAGTTATTAAAATAATATCTGGCAATAAATTTGAAACAGCATATGATCTTAAAAGAACTGCAATACAATCTCTATCGTTAATTGAATTAGATTTATTCCTTGCCAAGAATGGAGAATATAATTGAAAGTAGAATACATTCAGTAGCTTATTTGATAATTCATTCTTAAATTCACTTCGCAAATCATATAAATAGGGATTAGCAAAGAGAATATACTCATTGTCGGGGAAATTTATAATTAGATCCTTTATTAATTGCTTTGAGTATCTGCCTATTCCTCTGTTACGACTACCTTCAGTTTGACAGCCTTGTATATCAACTAAAATTCTCATTTATATAAAGATTTAGATAGATCTTCAAAATTTCTTTTTGCTGAGCTAGAAATTTTATAATAAGAGGTAAGCATACTATTTATTAATGATGAATTCGCCTCAGAATATAAAATATTTTTGTACCTATTTAAGATTTTTGATTTAACAAACTTAAACCATGAGAAATGATTAAGAAATGAAAAAATTCGCAACAAATTATACATTATTTCAGGAGAAATAATAAACTTTAAAAATCTATTGCTTTCACAAAATCTATAAGCAATCTTCAAGATATTAAATAATAATGATTTTACTTTTTGAATTATTGATAGTAAGATTTTTCTTATAATTCTCAATAACTTAAAAATTTTCAAATTATAAATTTTATAAAATCTATCATGAAGTGATTCAAGCTTATTTTCTAAGTAATTAATTTTATTTTGATATGCATTTAACCTAGTATAGATTTCCAATAAATTAGAAGAGAGTTGAGAATCAAATTCTTCAGCAGCCTTAAAAGTCGTTATACTCTGGTTAACAGTTGATTCCCAAGAAGGAGATTTATTCTCTAATAAGAGCGGACAGTTAGACGTTGGTATAGCTATTAGAAGTAGATCTTGAGCAGTCCCATTTAAAATTCTAGTTACTGTATGATTAGAATCTTTTTCAAGTGGTCCACCATTAATATAATAGTGCTTAACTTCATGAAACCCTTGATACATTAAATTAAATTTTATATTTTCCAAGTTTATCGGTGTTACATGTGTAGGATCCATATAAAATCGATTAGAAGAGACTATTAAATTATCGATACTTGGGGTCTCAAAAATACATACTCCATTATTCTTGATTATTCGTTTGCATTGCTTAAATAAATAAAAAATATCTTCATACGAAAGATGTTCTATCAAATGAAATGCAGATATGATAGATATACTTTGATCACTTATATTTTTTAATAAATCAAGAGCATTACCTTGTAAAATATTTAAATTTAAATTATTTGATCTGCATTCATTTACCATAGAGGAATTTGATTCAATTCCCGTAGCAATGAAACCTTTTTGTGAGCATAATTCAAGCCACTCCCCTCTCCCGCAACCGATATCTAAAACAGTTGGTGTATCAGCCTGGGAAGAAAAGCATTCAAGCAAGCCATCATAAATAGAAAGCTTATTCTTAATCTCATCACGAGAACCTCTGAAACTATTCTCTAATTCGAAATAAGCTTGAGACATAAGATTATTTATTTAAATTATAATAAAGAATCAAAGAATATTAACTATAGCAATCTTAGCTTACGATTTACAGGTTATTAATAAAAATGATAAGAAAGCAAAATTATACTTAGCTATTAAAAGTGATAAGTTATAATAAAGAAACTAAGCAAGTATTAGATGATTTGTATTAATACAGAAATCAGTGTCAAGAAGTATATTGAATGAATAGAATTATTAAACACTCTAAAGGCGCACCTGCGTTAAGAATATTCGGTATAGGTCCAAATCTGATTCCTATGAAAGGGATCAAAAAGCTCAAAAGACTTTTAGATGAAAATACATTTTGGGCAAAAGGCAGAAGTGAGGAAAATATTAAAAAGTTATTAGCTAATAGTTCATCAATAATATCTATTTGGGAAAAAAAAAGAATGATAGGCTTTGGTCGTGCAACTAGTGATACAGTATACAGAGCTGTGATTTGGGATGTAGTTGTAGCAAGTGACAAACGAGGAATGGGTTTAGGCACAGTTATTATTAAAGAGTTACTTAAAAGTAAGGCTTTAATTAATGTACGTAAGATATATTTAATGACTACTCATAAATCTGATTTTTATAGCGAGCAAGGTTTTAGAATGATAGAGAAACAAAAGTTATTTTGTCTGTTTCAAGATTAATAAAAACTTAAAAAGATATATACAATTCAATTAATTATATATATCTTTATTTTTATACATTTCGAGATAATTATTAGTACCCTTCAAACCAAAATGAGAAATATCTGCTGGCATGGAAGATGGATACCAGGCATCTTTATGAAGAGCAAATAAAGTTCCATCAGGAAGAATATATGATCTATTTTTATTTTTATGTGAAGGAGTTAGAGGTAAAAATTGACCCAGAATATCCTTTGACGTCATACCATTAATAGCTAAAGATCTACCAAGAACAGATGGACCTGTGGGACAAGTTGGACAAACACCATAGTTTTCCTTTTTACAATTTTGAAGAATAAGATCTATTGCTGCTGTAAAAATAGGATTAGTTTTTCTTGCATAAAAAAGGGATGACTGAATACCGTAAGGTAGTGTGTTTGGAGAAAAACCCTCTCCCCTATCTATAAACCCTATAAAATTAATATCATTACTTTTGAAGTTAACTTTTTTTTGAATCTTGATTGTTAAATCAGAATACCAACCTCCATAAATATAAGCTATACAGTATCTTGCCAAATCCGACTTATATGCGTTTGGCTTTAGTTTTTTATAAGCATTAAGCACATCCTGATCAAAGTATTTTTTAAGAAATTCAATAATTAATTGATTAGTATATAATTTATAGGAATGAGGTGGTAGTGAATCCTTAAAAATATTAGAAATGTTTGAGATCAAAGGTGTCAAAGAATCATCTTGATCAGAAATAAATATTTGGAAAGCATTCATTTTTAGATTATATCAGTAACTAAGTATATGTTATAGCTAATAAGAAAGATACAATTAATAATAATATGGTCAAACCAATAAAACTAGAGATGTAATGTAATAAATTTCAAAGTTTATGTGTTTGCTATTATAGAAGGACAGCAACATTCAGATGAATAAGGGTTTTGGTTCAAAAAAAGATAATCGCAAAGAAAATAATGATAAAGCTAGTTTGATAAAGAAAGGATTAAGGTGTCAAAAAGAGGGAGAATTAGAAATGGCAGAAAAATATTATAAAGAATTTCTAGAATTAGGATATATGGATTGCAGAATATCTATTAATTATGCACAACTACTAAAAAGTAAGAATAAATATAATGATGCTATTAATTTATTGGAATCTACAATTCAGGCCTATCCGAAACAAATAGAAGCCTATATAAGCCTTATAAATACTTATATAGAAAAAAAACAAGATAGTGAGGCAATTGAATTACTCCGAAAAGCAATTAAAATAGAATCAAATTCAATTCAATTATATAATACACTGGCTTCTCTTCTATATAATTCAAAAAAATATACGGAAGCGGAGAAGACTATAAATACTTCTTTAAATATAAATCCAAATAATTCTAAAAGTATACTAATCTCTGCAGATATTTTATTTGCAACAAAAAAATATGAAAATTCAATTTTTTATATGAATAGAGCTTTAAAGCTATTCTATAAATCGGATGAATTGCATTATAAAATAGGCAAAGCTTACCAATTAATAAATAATAATAAATTAGCAATTCACCATTATACTGAAGCAAACAAATTAAATGACCAAGAGCTTAGATATATCAATGATCTAGCAAGTCTACTAAAAAGATCTGGAGACTATGAAAAAGCAATAAAAATATATGAAAAAGCATTGTCAATACATCAAGAAAACGAATCAATCTATTTTAATATAGGTAATATATTCTTAGAAACAAAAAATTATAATTTAGCCATTTATAATTATGAAAAATCAATTCAATTAAATTCTAAAATAGATAAGTTTTACTTTAATCTATCAAAAGCTTATCTAGGCAATAGTCAAGTTGAAGAATCAATAAGAATGCTTGAAAAATGTATCGATATTAACGATAGATATATACAGGCTTATAGTGATCTAGGGAAAATATATTTAGAAAAAGAAGAAATAGATAAATCAATCATTTATTTTGAAAAAGCTTTACAAATAGAACCCACATACTTTAAAGCATTAAATAATATAGCTTGTAGCTATATGATCAAAGGATCATTAGAAACTGCCAAAGAATATTTCCAAAAAATATTATTGAACAAACCAAATCAATCAGATGTTCATAAGAATTATTCATTTACATTATTAAGTTCTGGTGACTATATAAATGGATTAAAAGAGTATGAATGGAGGTTAAAAAGCTCTCAACTAGAAGTAAAACCAAAAACCCCACAATGGAGAGGAATTCTTCAAGAAAATGATGAAGAACTATTAATTATATCTGAACAAGGGCTGGGAGATACGATTCAGTTTATCCGATATATAAAGTATCTTAAAGAAAATAATATGAAGTATTCATTATGTATCCAAGAGAAATTACATGAATTAATTAAAATTTCTGGATTAGATAGTAACCCATTTTCCAAAAGTACCTATATAGAATCCAATAATAAAAAATGGATACCTCTTTTATCATTACCAATGTATCTAGGCGTTACTCCAACAAGACCACTTGTAATCGAACCTTATATTAATATTAAAGATAATATATATTTTTATTGGAAAGAAAGGCTCAACAAGGGGAAAAAACCGTTAATAGGAATAAATTGGCAAGGTAATCCAGATACTGAAAATAATATATTAAAAGGGAGATCTATTCCTTTTGATATCTTTGAAAAAATATTATTTAATAAAAACTTATCTTTTGTATCACTTCAAAAAGGATTTGGTTCTCATAGCTATAAAAGCTTTTCAAATCCAGATGTTTTTTTGGATGCTCAAAGTGAAATTGATAAGACATGGGATTTCCATCAAAGTGCCTCAATAATAAAAAACTGTGATTTAATCATCACCTCAGACACAGTAGTTGCTCACTTAGCTGGAGCGATGGGAGTTAAAACATGGCTTTTGCTCCACTATGTTCCTGATTGGCGATGGGGAACAAAAGGAAATAAAACATTTTGGTATCCATCAGTAAAGATATTTAGACAATCGAATCGAGGAAATTGGAAAGAATTAATGCAGAAAGTATCAGATGCTCTTAAATCAGAATTTATATTATAAACTTAATTTATTAGTCCAATGCTATATAAGTAAGATCAAAGAGCAAATGGATAAGAAAATTCCTATTAAATTAAGCAAAGAAGAACTTATTTCTAAAGCTTTTAATTATCATTTAGAAGGTAATATCGATCAAGCATCAAGATACTATGAAATTTTCATTGATACTGGATATAGCGACTCTAGAGTAATGAGTAATTATGGTGTCATTCTAAAACAAAAAGGTAATATAAAAGACGCAATTAATCTTTTTCATGAATCTATTAGATTAAATGCAAAGAATCCAGATCCTTATTCTAATTTAGGTGTAATATACACGAATTTAGGAGAACTAAAAAAAGCAGAATTATTCACTCTGAAAGCAATTGAACTAAAACCTGATTTAGTAAATTCATATATCAATATGACAACTATATTAAAAAGATTGGGTAAAGGTAAAGACTCAGAAAAATATGCACTTGAAGCATTAAAAATCAATAATAGATTACCAGAAACACACAATAATTTAGGACAGGTCCTAGAAGATCAAAAAAGACATCTAGTTGCCAAAGAATGCTATCTCAAAGCAATAGAGATTAAGCCAGAATTTATTGAGGCCTATATCAACTTAGGAAATCTATTAGTCAAGATTGGTGACCTAAAAGAAGCAAAAGAGATAATGACTAAAGCATTATCTCTTTGCAAAAATGATATAAGAATATATTTGAATTTATCATATATTTTAAGAGAAATGAGCCAACTATATGAAGCAAAATCCATGATAGAAAAAGCTATTAATATAAAACCAAATAATTCAATTCTCTATATAAATCTTTCTAGTATACTCAGAGATATGGGTGATTTAATAGGATCGGAGTTGGCTATCAATAAGTCTATAAAGCTAGACCCAGATAATGAACAATCATTTTATAACTTATCAACAATACTAATTGACTTAGGAAAGTTCAAGGAAGCTGAATTAGCTGCAAGAAAAACAATACAAATAAATCGTCAATTTATAAAAGCTTACTATATACTTTCAACATTAATAAAGCGTATTAATATAGATGATCTAGAAAAAAGTTTGTTCTCTAATGAGATATCAAAAAACTTAAGAAATGATGAATTAATAGATCTATATTTTGCCAGAGCAAACTTTCTTCATGATAAGAAAGAATATCTTGAAAGTAGCAAATATCTAAAGCTTGCAAATAATATTAAAATCAAGCTATATCCCACAGATGTTAATTCATATCTATTAACTCCAAATCAAATTTCAAAGAAAATTTATAACTCAAAGAATTATTCTAATATTCAATCATATAGTGAGAATCTATTCATTGTAGGAATGCTCAGGAGTGGATCTACATTAATTGAGTCAATCTTAAGTATGAACAAAGAAGTATTCGACTTAGGTGAAAAAAATATATTTGAAGATTCTGTTAAAGAATGGAATTTAGACCAGGTAAATAATGACTTAAATGATATATATCAAACTAAAATAAATAATTTATCAAATAACCCTAAAATCACAACTAATAAATGGCTTTATAATTATAGATTTTCAGGTTTAATCGCAAATCAGATGCCAAAAGGAAAAATCATATATTGTTCTCGTCATCCTCTTGATAATATTCTTTCAATTTATAGAGCTCATTTTGCGAAAGGTCACAGATATTCTTCCACATTAATCGACTGCACTAACTTATATATTAACCATGCTTTTATCATGAAGAAATATTGTGAAATATTCCCAGATAAGATCTTTCAAGTGAAATATGAAAATTTAGTTTCTAATCCGATAGTCGAAATTAAATCACTCATAAATTGGCTTGATTGGACTTGGGATGAATCATATTTAGCTTCTCATCTAAATCAAAGGATAGTATCGACTGCAAGCAATGTGCAAGTAAGATCAAAAATAAATACTAATTCTATTAATAGTTGGAAAAACTATAAAATGATGCTTGAACCTGCTATTAAATTACTAAGATTAAAAGAAGAATATAAAGAAATATTTGATTAAAAATAATTAAATATTATCGCTTTAAAGAGTAGACAAACTTTTTAAGCGGATGAAGAGATTCGAACTCTCGACATTCTCCTTGGCAAGGAGATGCTCTACCACTGAGCTACATCCGCATAACACAAACTATTTTATCAATTGATATGCCAAAAATGTAAATACCTAGCAATGAATTTTTAATTAACAGGTTTATTCAACTCAATAGTTTTATTAACGACCCCATCTCTAGTGCTTGCAATGCATAATTCCACCCCAAATTATTCTTAATACCTGCTCGTTCTAATGCTTGTTGCATCGTATCTGTTGTTAAAACTCCAAAAACAATTGGGATACCTTCTTCTCTTGATACATTAGCTATTCCCTTACTAGCCTCTGACACAACAACATCAAAATGTGGAGTATCACCTCGGATAACTGCACCAAGTGTAATTATCACCTCATAATTACCTTTTCGTGCAAGTTGTTGAGAAACTAGAGGTAATTCAAAAGATCCTGGAACCCAAGCAACATCTAGCTGATTGCTTGACTCTGACACATCTATACCATGACGAGATAAACAATCAAGACAACCGCTTAAAAGTTTATTAGTAATTAAGTCATTAAACCTTGCTACAACTATAGCTAATTTTAAAGACGAAGATTTCTCAAAAGTACCCTCTATTGTCGCCATTTCTTAAAGGCTTTTAATACTTACTAACCCTAACCTCTTTCGAGTTAATTTAAAACATTAAATTAAAATTGGTATATAGCAATTATTTAAAAAATTTTCTTAAACACTCATTTGATGAGTGATGTACTCGCCAACTAAGGCCTGAAGTAGTACCAAATGGAACCATACCCCTGCGAGAATCTCGATTTTTTTAATGTTGGGATTTCTATTGTCCTCAGGATTGGTTTG
>CETG01037197.1_pt1 | contig 33812 bp, 36 predicted proteins | sample 361471 | NCBI WGS metagenome assembly CETG01 (sample SAMEA2622696, study PRJEB7988) | marine metagenome | isolation source: saline water (ENVO:00002010), including | reverse complement strand
TGGCGTCAATTATTTCATCTTCAAGATCAATTTTTAAAGATTTTTCAGTTATTATAATCTCCAGTAGACCAAAAATATTTTTGGAGTAAACTATTGAAGCATCATATGCCATTTCTGAGGATAAATTTTTAGGCCCATGAACAATTGTTCCATTTATATCAATTGATTCGCCTAGAACAGTTGATTCGCAATTTCCTCCTGAAGGAGCAGATATGTCAATTATCACACTACCTGGTTTCATTTGCTTAACTGTTGATTCTTCAATTAAGATTGGTGCTTTTCTCCCAGGAATAGCAGCTGTTGAGATTACTGCATCCGCTTTTAAAATATACTCTTTCAGAAATTCTAATTGTGACTTTTGATTATCCTTGGTTTGCTCTTTTGCGTATCCACCTTCGGTCTCAGAATCTGCAGGAGCTTCATCAGAAATAAATTTTGCTCCTAATGATTCTATTTGTTCCCCAGCTGCTAACCTTATGTCATATCCTGTAACCTCAGCTCCTAATCTTTTTGTAGTTGCAATCGCTTGAAGACCAGCTACACCTGCTCCTAAAACAAGTATTGAAGATGGTGGAATAGTACCTGCAGCAGTCATCATTAGAGGGAGATATTTCTTAAGAGAAGTAGCTGCTAAAAGACCTGCTCTATAGCCCGCTATCGAAGCCTGAGATGATAATGCGTCAAGTTTTTGAGCTCTTGCTATTCTTGGGACAAATTCCATTGCGAAAAGAGATAAAGAATATTTTTTACAAATCTCAGAAATTTCTGGATTGGTTCTAACATCTGTAAGACTTATTATAAAGCTATTTTCCAAGAATTTAGTATTTTTTTTATAAAAAGCATTTATCGATGAAACAAGATTGACATTTTTAGAGAAATTATTGACTATTTTTGCTCCTGATTCGATGTATTCTTCATCAGAATATCCTGCTCTTATTCCAGCACTTTTTTCTACTTCTACTTCGATCCCAAGATTAATAATAGACTTAACATCCTTTGGAACTATAGAAACTCTATTTTCCGAAGGATCTTCTTCCTTTTTTACACCTAAAAATACGCTATTAGCCAAAAATTACCTCTGATAATTAATAAAAGAAAAAATTTATTATATATAGACATTATATCCATAAATTAATTTCAATATACTATTTACTAATTGATAAACTAAGGAGTAATTTTAATGTATCTAATTAGAAGGACCTATAAAACAAAACCATACGAAGCAGTCAACGTAGCCAAATTGGTTAAAGAACAAGCAGACATGTACACTTCCATAGGACATAGAAGTGAATGTAGAGTTTATTATAACAATGGAACAAATCCAGGTGACCTAAATAGAGTTTATTTAGAATGGACTGCAGAAGTTTTTGATAATCCTAGTAGAGATGGAAATGAAATACCAAAGGAAATAATGGAGCTTGGAGCTAAATATAGACCTCTTTTAGATACAGAAAATGGAGCTTCTAATTGGATAGAATTTTGGACAATTCTAGATTAGCCACCTCTTGGATAAGTTTCATCTGAATGAAGGTCTCTAATTAGTGATTTTACTTCATTAAAATATCGAGTTTTTTCTTCTATAAGTTCAAAAGTTTCTTCAGAATCCTCTTGATCATATAAATCCATAATTTCGAGGTGTAATTTTTCAGCTAAATCACTTAATTCTGTTACCGTTAGTTTATCTAGATCTTCAGACATATTACTCATTTGAAAAAGTTTTTGTCAAATTATTTTTTTGTATTTTTTCCTGAGCCTGATTGATTTTGTTAGAAATAGTTTTTATAGCCTCTTGATCATTTATCTGTTTTGTACTCCAAGCAATAAGGACATCTATAAAGAAGTCTCCATTCAAAACAAAATTTTCTATATTTAAGTCCGAGTGAGTGTTAATATTTTTTTCATTGTGTGGATATTCTAGAATACATTTGTTGTTAGACTCATTTTCTAAATTCATTAGACCAATAAGTGTTTCATCAAAGATCTGATCACCGCTTCTTCTTATCCCCCAAAATTTAGGTTTAATATCTTTATTTATTAGAGTTTCTATACCCGAAATAATTATTTCTTTCTCTTCATGGTTTTTATTGTTTTCTAATCTAGCATTAAAATCTATATCAATAACTAGACCTTTGTTATATGAGTTACAAATTTCAATTAGGCTTAATAATCTATCTACAGCCAATTCTTCTGCTAGCTTACTTCTGTTTTTTTCAAAATATATTTTTACGCTCAATAAGTTTGGATCAAATATATTAATGATTTCAAGAGCATCCTTAGCACTAGGAATGGCTAGCCCACCTCTATTTATATGTTCAACAGCTACTGCAGTTTTTACGTTGAGGCCTTTGGATTGGAACAATAAACTTTCACAAAGATTTGGTTCTGCCCAAATATAATAGTCATTATTTGAATATGATAATTTTAAAGATTCTAGTATTAGACCTGCAGCTTTATTTGCCTGAAGTATTTCAAAAGCAGATTTTGGACGATTTTGTTCAAGGTTGCAAGATAGAACATTAGTCCTATTATCTAATGCAATAAAAAAATTACTTTGTTTATTATCAATCATTTTTTACTTAAGATTCTTATAATTTCATCGAAAGTTGTTTCAAAATAAAATGAGTTTCTTTTATTTTTTTTCATTTCTAAATGATCAGAAAATCCCTGATTTTTTACAAACGTATTTAGAGTGTACAATGAATTTGGTATGTTAAGGTCTTCGTTACCGTGTAAATATATTACAAAATTGTTGATATTCTTAAAACTTCCTTTTAGTAATTGACCAGTTGAATGAAGATAACTTGGCCCAAAAAAAATTAATACTTTTTTATTTTTTCCATAAAATGATTTAATTTGTTCTACTAGTTTTTCACTCATCATATTATCAAGATTTGAAGAAAAAATAAGAAATGACATTAAATCAGAATTACTATCTCTTAACAACTGGTAAGGATTTTTTTCTGAATATTTATCAAAGATTTTCTTATTATCATTTAATTGCTCTAATAAATTTTTAGTTCTAATTTTGGTTGATTCTACATTAGGTTGATCAAAAGGTTGAACATTAATCATTGAACAAAAAATAGAAATCGAATACATTAATTTTTGAAAAGTAAAGAAAATTTTTTCATTATACTCAATAGATATTTCAACTGAATTTTCAGATATCTTGTTTTTGTTAGTAAACTTTATCATCGAAGAAATATTTGAAGATTTTATTGGCAATAATCCTTTTTCTTCCTTCCCAGCAGATTCAGAAATCAATTGTTCTAGCCAGTCATAAACAAAATCCTTTTGATTTTTTGGTGTTATAGATACTATTTCTTTATTATTTATATAATTTGTGTATAGCATTGCAGCAATACGAATTGCAGGATTGTTTTTATCATTGATTCTGCATTCTTTATTAGCTTTATTTATTTCATTTGCGATTGCTTCTAAACTAAATCCTGCCAAATAAAAAGGTAATACACCTAGGTGAGTACTTATGCTATATCTTCCCCCTATATTTCTTGGAGTTTTTAGATGCCTTGAATATTCTATTTCTTTTATTTCATCAGTTATGTAAAATTTATCTTTTTTATTTTCAGCTATAAGATTTTCCAACAATTTTGTTTCGATTGTTTCATTTGATTTTGAGCAAACAAATACAACAGTAGAAGACTTCTTTGCATCTTCCCTTAATTTTTTTATTTTACTGATATCAAAACTGTCAATATAAGAGATTTGTTTTGGGTTAATGTAAGATGCTATTCTTGCCATACTAATAGCCCCTCCCATACCTATAAAAATATATCTTTTAAATTTCTTCAGACTTTTATATTCTTGAGTTTCTTTATAATTTAAGTCTTTAGTCCACCCTAATGGAATTTCCTGATAATTACTAAAATCTCCTAGAGGAAAAGATTCTTTTTTAGGTGAAACTAATTTACTAATTATATTTTGATCAAGTATTTGATCTAAATATTTTTCAAAACTCATTTTTTTATTAATTTAGAAACTTTTTGGTCAATTGTATCTAAAACAGATTTGTATGAATCTTGAAAAAGATTAATTCCATTTTTCAAAAGTGATTCTGTAACTTTTTGAAAATCAAAATAATCTTTAGATTCCCTATAAAGTTTATTAAAATTTTTAGATAAATTAGATTCCGAAGTAAAATTTAAATCTGATTTTAATAAATAATCAATTGTTTCAAGTGGTAGTGTGTTAACTGTATTTTCAAAAGGGAGGTTTATTGAGTAGTAATCTTGCTCTAAGTCTTTTGCTTTAACACTTGTTGATGCCCAAAGTAATTTTTGAAAATTATCGCCCATACTATTCTTTATTTCTAGGAATAAAGAATAAGCTTTATAAGCGTTTATTATGGCCATTTTATGGAATAATTTATTATTATTATCAATTATCTGATCAACCGCTGTATCAATTCTACTTATAAAAAATGAGGCAACAGATTTAGAGTTTACATTTTTATTTTTAGATTCCACGAAAGCTTCTAGAGTTTTTTTGTAACTATCAAAAGAAAATAATAAGGTTACGTTAACATTGATTCCTTCTTCTAATAATTGTTTAGTTGCCATTATTCCTTCTTTTGTTCCGGGAATTTTTATCATTAAGTTTTTTCTATCTACTTTCTCCCATAGTCTCTTGGCTTCAATAATTGTTTTTTCAAAATCATTAGCTAGAAAAGGATCTACTTCTAAGGAAACAAATCCATCCATATGGTTATTTTTTTCGAAAACTTCATCTAACAAATCCGCTGCATTTCTTATGTCATCAGTTGCAATATTTTCAAAAATATCTTTAGAATTATTATTATTTTTTGATAACTCTACTATTTTTTTGTCATATGAATCACTTGAACCTATTGCCTTTTCAAATATGGAAGGGTTACTTGTTACTCCTGTTATACCTTTATTTATTAAATTCTTGAGATCTCCAGTTTCAATCATCTGTTTACTTAATGAATCTAACCAGATAGATTGTCCCTTGTTGGATAATTTATTTATATTTGTCATTTTATGAGAGGTTTTCTTTCTCTATTTGATCTAATTTTTCTTTTCTTCTCACGAATCTTTCCTCTGATACGAATCGTGAATTTATAAATTCTGAGACTATTTCTTTTGCTAATGCATCTCCAACAATCCTACCTCCAAGACAAATAACATTCATATCATCGTGTTCTACTCCTTGAGCAGCTGAGTAAGTATCATGACAAATAGCAGCTCTAACATCCTTAAATTTATTAGCTACTACAGAGGCTCCTACACCTGAACCACAAAGTACTATGCCTTTTTCATATGCTTTACTGCTTATAGCTTCGGCTACTATCTTGGTTGTGTCAGGATAATCATCGGAAGGGTCCATTTCTTTTTCACCTAGATCTTCAATGTCAAATCCTAGAGATTTGACATGTTCAATAATAATATTCTTTAAATCGAATCCACCGTGATCTGCACTTATACAAATTTTCATTAAATCTAACTTATAATTAATTTTGCTTTTTCAAATATTCTATCACTAGAAAATCCAAATGAATCAATTAGTTCTTTTCCTGGACCAGACGCTCCATAAGATTCGATAGAGATAATATTTGTGCTACTGTTCGTAAATTTTTGCCAGCCTAATCCTACCCCTGCTTCAACTGAAATTATATGTTCAGTATCAGATGGTATTATCTCATTTTGAAATTGATTAGATTGTTCTTCAAAAAGATCCCAACATGGCATTGAAACAACTCTAATCTTATGAGAATCACCAAATTTTTTTGCAGCCTGAATTGTTTCTGAGACCTCTGATCCTGTGGATATAAAAATAACATCAGGTTTTTCACTTGAGTTTTGGTAACAAATGTATGCTCCTTTTGAAAATTGATCAAAATCTAATTTGTTTTCAGTCAGTGCTTCTAAATCAGGTAAAGCTTGCCTAGATAGTACGATAGCTGTAGGTTTATCAACAGTTTTTATTGCACTAACCCAAGACATTAATGTTTCTTTCTTATCTGCTGGCCTAAAAACATTTAGGTTAGGAATAGTTCTTAAGCTCATCAATTGTGAAATTGGTTGATGTGTTGGGCCATCCTCTCCAAGTCCTATTGAGTCATGAGTAAAAATAAATATAGTATTCAATTTGGAAAGAGCACTTAGCCTTATTGAAGCTCTCATATAATCAGCAAAAACTAGAAATGTTCCTCCAAAAACTCTAAAATTACCATGAGCTGATATTCCATTCATCACACCACCCATACCATGTTCTCTTACTCCAAACTTTATATTTCTTCCAGTTGGAATATTTTTTGAAAAATTTTCTGAGTTCTTAATCTCTGTATTTGTTGAGCCTGTCAAATCTGCGGATCCTCCAATTAAATTAGGAATATAATCAGTCAAAAGATTTATTGAAACACCTGATGAAGCTCTCGTTGCCTCAGGTTCATTAATCTCTGAGGCTTTTTTTAAGATTTCTTTGTCCCAATCTGAGCTTAGTTTATTATTAAGGATTTTATCGAGTTCATCATATTTTTTTGAATTACTATTTTTATAACTTTCACATAGTTGTGTCCATTTTTCTTCTTCTAAAATTCCTGATTCTACGCATTCAAGCATGTGTTTTTTTACATCTTCAGGTATCTCAAATTCAGAGTAGTTCCAATTCAAATTTTCTTTTGCTAGTTTTGTTTCATCTTGACCAAGTGGTTCACCATGAGCTGATTCACTTCCTGCTTTATTAGGAGATCCATATCCAATTGTTGTATTTGCAATTATGAGACTTGGTTGGTTTATATTATTCTTTGCATTTAAGATTGTTTCCTCTAATAAGTTTATGTCTAACCCATCAATATTTTCAAAGACTTCCCAACCATAAGCTTTGAACCTTTGAGAAACATTTTCTGTAAATGCTAGCTCGTTGCTTCCATCAATAGAAATACCATTAGAATCATAAACGTATACAATTTTTCCTAAACCTAATGTTCCAGCTAATGAAGCCGCTTCAGAAGCAATCCCTTCTTGTAAATCTCCATCTCCAACTATTCCATAAATATTATGATTTATAACATTATCATACTTTGAAGAAAGTAATTTTTCAGATATAGCCATTCCTACACCATTGGCGAAACCTTGTCCCAATGGACCTGTTGTTACTTCAATTCCTAGATTCACATCTCTTTCAGGATGACCTGGAGTTTTAGATCCAAGTTGTCTGAATTTTTTTAAGTCTTCTATTGAAAAATCATATCCTGTTAGACATAAAACGGAGTAAAGCAGAGCAGAGGCATGTCCAATGGATAATATAAATCTATCTCTATTTTGAAAATTAGGATTTTTAGGATTATGGGTCATTATTTTTTTGAATAATGTGTATGCAATTGGAGCTGCACCCATTGGTGCCCCTGGATGTCCAGAATTTGCTTTGTTTACCTGATCAACGGATAGGAATCTGAGAGTATTAATTGTTTTTTCTTCAATATTCATTGATTTATATCGGTTCATTCCCACTTGTTTCCATTTTTATTTTATACATAGATTTATCTGAAGCTATATATAATTCACTAAAATTTTCACCTCCAAAGCATAGATTTGCAGTTCTTTGCTCAGGAATTTGAATTTTAGCAATCAATTTACCTTTTGGAGAAAAAATTTGTACCCCGTCCCAAGCAGATGATAATAGATTACCATTACAATCTACTTTTATTCCATCAGGTTTGCCTGGTCTTGGTGTTGCAAAAATCCTTTTGTTGCTTATCTTATTGTTTTCAACATCGAAAGCAAATATATTTCCAGTTTCACCAGTATCTGTAATGTAGATAATTTTTTCATCGGGGGAAAAAGCTATACCATTCGGGGCATCTATTTCGCTTGTAAGCAATTCTACCTCACCATTTTTATTAACTAAGTAGACACCATTAAAAATAGTCTCAGATCTTGCTTCGTGTCCTTCATGATTGCTCAAAATTCCGTATTGTGGATCTGTAAACCATATTGTACCGTCAGATTTGCAAACAAGATCGTTTGGAGAATTATAACGCATTCCGTCATATTTATTTGTGATTATATCTACATTCCCATCTTTATCTGTTCTGCTAACTGCTCTTCTACCATGTTCTGCTGTAATCATAAAACCGTCTAAGTCAACACTGTTTCCATTAGAAAAATTTGATGGATATCTGTAAACCCCTGTTGAATTATCAGATAAATGGTAATACAGCATCCTATTATAGGGAATATCTGACCAGACTATTATATTTTTTTCTTTAAGAAATATGGGCCCTTCTGCCCATAAGCATCCCTCATAAATTTTAGATATCTTTATATCTTTAGGAAAAAGATGATTTGCATCATCAAAAATAATTTCTACACCTTTTATTAATTCATTAGGTTCTCTAAATATTTTTACCATTATCTTTTTTTTGCTAATCTTTTTTTTCTAATATCAGATGAGACCAATGAGATCTGCTCAACTAAATTATTATTTGATAATCTTGAAGCTATTTTTTCTGTAAAAATAGAATCTGATGATAATGATTCTGTTTTTGAATTATAGGATTTGATTTTGTCGTAAAATACGCTGGAATTTATAACAGTATGTTTTAAGTTATCCTGCCTGTATGTGATCAAATTGTAAATTATTTCGTCTGACCATTTAGTATTATTATGTCCCCATAAATCATCAAGAAAAAGGTAATCTACTTCTTTACATAAATCATACACATATCCTTTCCCTTGATTAGATCTGACATAATCTCTTACATTATCAATTAGTTCGGATGAAGAAATATAAAAAATATTTTTATTTTTTTTATAAATTTCGTTTGCGATTGCAGCAGTCAGATAGCTTTTCCCTGAACCTGTACCTCCATGAATGTATAACCATGTAGGGTTAGGATTTTCTACAAATTCTTTAGACTTAAGTAGCGCCATTTCAATTGAATCAAATGTAATCTTTTCTTCACGAGTTAGTTCTTTATTTTGCTTCCTTGGTTGCTTTCTTAATTTAGCATTATCAAATACTTTTGGAATACCATTGCTTTGATGTGTTGAATCTTTAGAGTCTAAATGTATTGATTGAACAAGATTTGGATCTGAAAATCTAGATTTAGTTCTTTCATCAAAATCTGACAAGTTTTTATTAATTATTACTACTGTTGGTAATTTTCTTGTATATCTATAAGTGAAAAGATGATCTATTTTTTCCTCAATCCACTCCGAGTATTTTTGGTTTCCATAGTCATCAATAATAATGAATGGATAATCAATAATTTCATTGAAATTTTCTTCTTCTGAATTAGCTGATGAATTAGTTATAATATCTATTATTTCTTGGATAGATTTGTAAATAACGGTATTTTCATTTTTTATACAACTTATTGCAATTCCTACTGCTAGATGAGTTTTCCCTGTTCCCGGTTCTCCGCTAATTAACAACCATCCCATTGGATTTTTTGAATAATCTTCTGCAATTCTTAAATTTTTTCTAAGATTTTTAGGATCTGCTTTTCCTACTCTGCCATCTATTTGAAATTTTCTTAGATCATACTCCAAAAGCTGACTTAAACCAGCATGCATCAGCTTGATATTAGTTTCAGCTTCATCTGTATTATTTTGTTGACAAGAAGAACATGGTACAGTTTGTTTATTGACAATTATCCATCTTGCTGAATCACAAGTTTTACATTCAACATAATCTGATTGGTTTGCAAATTCGTCATAATAATTTGCTGAAAATTTTCTCTTATTTAAAATTTCTTTTAAGCTTTCCAAAATTAGTTCTCTTGCGTGGTAAGTTGATTATTTCTTACAGAATCTATCGATACAAATCTTCCAATTGAATCATCAACGGCTAAAGGGATCGTATCAGTAGGTCCATTTCTATGTTTTGCAACTATAATTTCTGCTTGGCCTTCAGGATAAGGCACTCCAGGGTTATTCTTTAGCCAATCTTCTTTAGTTATAAATTTTTCTTCTCTATGAATGAACATTACTACATCTGCGTCTTGCTCAATTGATCCAGATTCTCTCAAATCTGAAAGTAGAGGTCTATGTGATTGTCTATGCTCAATAGCTCTTGAGAGTTGAGAGATTGCAAGAACAGGTACTTTTAGATCTCTAGCCATCGCTTTTACTTGTCTAGAAATTTCAGAAACCTCCTGAGCTCTGTTTGTTTCTCTTGATCCCTTATTATTACTCAATAATTGCATATAGTCTAAAATAATAAAATCTAATCCATATTCAAGTTGTAACCTTCTGGCCTTCCCACGCATCTCAGCAACACTTTGAATTGGTGAATCATCAATAAAAATTGAAAGATCAGAAAGTTTACCAATGGCATCAATTAGTCTATTTTCCTGTGAAGTGCTAAGTCTCATCATTCTTAACGAATGCATATTTATCCTTGCTTGCGTTGCAAGCATTCTTGTCGCGATTTGTTCTCTTCCCATTTCCAAAGAATAAATTGCAACTTTATGATCATTCATAGCCGAGTTTATTGCAAGGTTTAATGCGAACATTGATTTACCAACAGAAGGTCTAGCTGCTAAAACAAGCATATCAGATCTTTGCAGTCCTCCAAGAAGTTCATCTAACATCTTAAATCCTGAGCCTATTGGAGCATTTTCACCATCATTTATTTCACTAGATGAAGTTTCTAGAAAAGGTGTTAATGTTTCTCTGAGAGGAACAAAATCTCTACTAGGTTGATCATTTCTAATTCCATAGATTATATCTTCTGCCTTGGATAATGAAGTTTCTACATCTGGATCATTTTCAAATCCAATATCTGAAATGTTTTCAGCAGCATTGATAAGAGTTCTCATAGTTGCAGTTCTTCTAACTAGATTTGCGTAATGTTTTATATGAATAGAAGTTGGTACTACATCTACAACTTTTGCTAAGTAAGCTCTTCCACCAACTTCTTCAAGTTTTTCTTGTGTTTCTAGTTCATGTGCAATAGTTATCTGATTAATTGGCTCCTGACGATTAAATAAATCTCTGGCAATCTCAAAAATAATTTTATTTGGTTCTAGATAAAAATGTTCTGGTTCAAGAAATGATGCAATTTTTGTAAAAGACATTCCATCAAGTAAAAGAGACCCAATTACCGATTCTTCTGCAGATATATCATGAGGAAATAATTTATCAGATAACACCATTAAGATTCCAAAATTTTTCTAATTATTGGAATTATTATCTTCATTTTCTTCATTTTCAGAAGAGCTTTTAGGAGTGTTTTCTACGTTATTAGAATTTTCATCAGAAATTTCTTCTGATTGAGATTCTTTTTCTTCTAGTTTCTTTAATTTTTCTTGTTCTATTTTATGTTCTTCAATCACTTTTGCCGACTCTTCATCAGGAATAACATTGAGGGTTAAATTAAGGGATACTTCTTCAACAAATTTAGTGAATACCTTAAACTTTCCTAAGACTCGAATTGGTTCTGTTATATTAAAGAATCTTCGATTCATCGGTTTACTTATTTTTTCTTCCAATGCTTCAGCAATTATTGCAGGAGTTATTGAACCGTATAGCCTTCCAGTTGGGCCAGTTCTAACTTCTAAATCAAGCTCCATTCCTTCTAAGCTATCCGCAACAATTTGCCAATCTTTTGTTTCTTGTATCCTTCTTTCTTCAGCTTCAGCTCTAAGTTTTGTTGTTCTTTGAAGTGCTTCTTCTGTAGCTAAAACTGCAAGCCCTTGAGGAATAAGGTAATTTCTAGCAAACCCTGGTTTTACATTCTTTACGTCTCCAGCCCTTGCTGTTGGTAATAAATCTTTCAAAAATAAGATATTCATTTTTAGTTAGTGCTCCTATGAAAAATTTTTCTAAATTTGACAATTCTAATTTATAGAATCATATTTTTTTTATGCTAGTATCTATAATCATAACAAAAAACATGGAGTAAAATATGCAATTTGACGAAATTATCAAAGATACTATTTTTTCAGATGCTGATAAACCAAACCTAACTGATTATAAAAAACAATATTCAGATTTTGATTGGAACAGAGATGCATACTCAAAACTTGAATGGCTACCTGATGGTGGTTTGAATAATGCTTATGAATGTGTTGATAAACATGTTAAACATGGTCATGGTGATAATCTTGCAATGATTTGGCTAGGCAAGAATGGTGAAGAAGAAAATTACTCCTATTCAGATTTTAAGAGAGAATCAGATAAATTTGGACAAGTAATGCTTGATCTAGGTATGGAAAAAGGTGATAGAGTTTTCATTTTTATGGATAGATTACCTGAGTTATATTTTGCTGCTATGGGAATATTAAAAGCAGGAGGAGTTATTGCACCACTTTTTTCTGCATTTGGACCAGATCCTGTAAAAGATAGGATGCTTGATGCTGGAGCTGCATATTTAGTAACTTCTCCCGATCTTAGAAAAAAGATTTCACCTATATTAAAAGACATTAAGACACTAAAAAATGTAATAGTTGTAAATAAGGACGACAGATTTGACTCTCCTCTTGTTGATGAAGATTTAGATTATAACGAGCTGATGTCAAAAGTAGATGCTGAAAAATTTAAAATGATAAATACTTCTCAGTATGATTTTTCAATAATGCATTATACATCTGGATCTACTGGTAAACCTAAAGGAGTCTTGCATAGACACCAAGCAGTTGTTCAACAGATGCTAACCGGACATTGGGCACTTGAATTGAGTCATGGTGACATTTATTTTTGTACAGCCGATCCTGGTTGGGTAACTGGAACCTCATACGGAATGATAGCTCCATGGACAAATGGAGTTACACAAATTATCTATGAAGGTGGGTTCGGCGCAGCAAAATGGTATGAAATAATTCAAAAATATAAGGTGGATATTTGGTATACAGCTCCTACTGCTATTAGATTATTAATGAGAGCAGGTGAAGATGTGGTTGAAAGATTTGATTTATCGAGCTTAAGATTTATTGGATCTGTAGGAGAACCATTAAATCCAGAAGCTGTTGTTTGGGGTGAAAGAAACTATAAATTACCCATACATGATAATTGGTGGCAGACCGAAACTGGAGCTATAATGTGTGCTAATTATCCATCAACAAACATCAAACCTGGCTCTATGGGGCAACCGTTCCCAGGTATAACCATGGGTATTCTTGATGATGAATATAATGAGTTATCTGCTGATGAAAGTGGAATTTTAGCAGTTAGACCTGGATGGCCTTCACAAATGTTTGCATACTGGAAACAAGATGATATGTATAACTCAAGATTTAAGAAAGGTTGGTACATAACAGGAGATCAAGCATCGAGAGATAAGGATGGATATTTTTGGTTTCAGGGTAGGGCTGATGATGTTATAAATACCGCAGGGCACTTAGTTGGTCCTTTTGAAGTAGAAAGTGCGCTTATTGAACACCCGGCAGTCGCTGAAGCTGGAGTGATAGGTAAGCCAGATCCTATCGCAATGGAAATAGTTAAGGCTTTTGTTACTCTAAATCCAGGATTTGAACAATCAGATGACTTAAGAAAAGAGTTGATTAGATTTGCTAGAGAAAAACTTTCTGCTGGAGTAGCTCCAAGAGAAATAGATTTTCTAGAAACTATGCCAAAAACTAGATCAGGTAAGATAATGAGACGATTATTAAAAGCAAGAGAGCTGGGTGAGCCAGAAGGTGATATATCTACTTTAGAAGATGATTAAAATTGAAAGGAAATTCGATGAATGCTGAGTGGGGATCTGTTTATAAAGACTTAGGATTGAAACCAATAATTAATGCGACTGGTAGTGTAACTGCATTAGGAGGTTCAATTGTTGCAGACGAGGTAAGAGAAGCAATGGATATGTCAAACGATGTATATATTCCGATGACTGAACTGGAACAAAAAATAGGAGATCATATTGCAGAGATTTTAGATGTTCCGGCTGCTTATATTACATCTGGTGCAGGATCTGCTCTTACCCTTGCAGCTGCAGCTTTTATTGCCGGAAAAGATGATGATAAAATTCAACAACTACCTAATACGGAAGGAATGCCAAATAAAATTCTAATTCAAAAAAGACAAAGATATTGGTACGATAGATGTATGGAATTTTCAGGTGGTGTTTTAGTAGAAGTTGGATCTGAAGATGGCACTACAAAAGAAGAACTAATAAATGCTATAGATTCTGATACAGCTTGTGTTCATTATCCAGTTTATGAACAAAATGAAGTAGATGATAAGATTTTATCTTTAGAAGAAGTAATTGAAATAACACATTCAAAAAACAAACCTGTTTCTGTTGATGCCGCGGGTCAAATTTACCCTTTAGAAAATTTTGGTAAATACGTGAAAATGGGTGCTGATTTTCAATGTATAGCAGCTAAATATATGGGTGCACCTCATTCAACAGGAATAGCAATAGGTACAAAAGATGTTATAGACACGATTGCTAGACATTCTTTTGTCGGTTATGAAAGTAGAAGAATTAGAGGTATTGGTAGACCTCATAAAATTGATCGTCAAGAAATTATTGGGGTATTTGCGGCAGTAAAGAGATGGATGGGCTTAAATCATGAAGAAAGATTATCTTACGAAGAATCAAAAACTTTGAATATAATCAATGAAATAAACGATATTGATGGGTTAGATGTAAAAATAATTGATAATATAATTGGTCATCAACCATTTGGATTGAATATAGATATAGACCCCAAAAAAATAAAATCAAACAATTTGGATTTTGTGGATGTATTAAAAAATTCTGAACCGTCTATATGGACTAGAGTTCCAGATGGTAAAGACACAATTGAAATTCACGTTTTTGGTATGACTTTAGATCAGTCAAAGATTGTAGGAAAAGTGATAAAAGAAAAATTAGAAGGACTAATGATTTGAACTCTATTACTCTTATGAGTCCAGGGGAAATGGGGTCTCCAATTGCAGAAAGAATCATAAAATCTGGGATTAGAGTGATATCTCCACTAAACGGACGTTCAAAAAATACTATTGAAAGAGCTAAGAAATATGGAATAGAAGATTCAGGCACACTAAAAGATTCAATACAAGACTCTGATTTAATTATTTCAATTCTAGTCCCTGACGCAGCAGAAAATCTTTCAAAAGAAGTTTCTAAAATATCTAAAGACTTAAACAAAGAAATTTATTTTGCTGACTTAAATGCAATATCTCCTGAAACAGTTTTAAGAATGAATCATACCCTTTCAAAAGGAAGGGTAAAATTCATTGATGGAGGTATAATTGGAACACCTCCAAAAGATCAAAACCTTCCTAGAATATATGTTTCTGGTGATAATTCTGCTTATATGACTGATTTGGATGGATTAGGAATGAAGGTGATTGACATGGGAGGAAAAATAGGCTCTGCCTCAGCAATGAAGATGGCCTACGCATCAATAACTAAGGGATATAGTTCATTACTAATTGCTGCTGTTACTCTATCAATAAGAACCGATAATTTTGAATCTCTGATGAAAGAGTTAGAATTTTCTCAACCAAGAGTATTTAATGATCTTAAGAACTTGAAATCTATTCCAAGTAAAGCTCACAGATGGATTGGAGAAATGGAAGAAATTTCTAATACTTTTGTTGAAAATAGTATTACAGGAAATTTTCATAAAGGTTCTAAGGATATTTACAAAAATGTCTCGGAATCAAAACTTGGCAAAAAAAGGCTTTTTCCATCTGAAATTAATTTAGACCTGAAAGAATTTTTTGAATCTATTCAATAAATTCTTATAATTTTGAGGTTATCTCTTCAAGATTAGTCATTAATTTTGAAAATTCTTCTTTACACTGTTCATTATTAAGTACAGCAGGATCGTTATTATCTGAATATTCAGGAAGGAGTGAAATTTCAGAAAGTACGGGTAAATTTAATTCGTCAGCCATCACCGATGCTCCTCCTTTTCCGAAAATTCCTCCTGTCATGTTTTCTACAACACCAAAAACTTTTAGGTTTAATTTCTTTATCATATTTATAGATCTTTTAGCATCAAGAGCAGCAAGTTCTTGAGGTGTTGAAACTATGATAAATCCATCTAGGTTTAATGTCTGCATAACAGTTAGTGGGGCATCTGAAGTTCCTGGAGGGAGATCACAAATCAGATAATCAATATCACCCCAATTAGTTTTAGAGATAAATTGATTTATTGCATTATGGATCATAGGACCTCTCCATACAATTGCTTCATCCTCATTTTCCTGAAAAAATCCCATTGACATTACTGAAACACCATGTTTTTCAGGAGGGATCATTTTACCATCATTATCTGCTTCAGGTCTGTTAGATATTTTTAAGACCCTAGTGACGTTGGGGCAGTCTATATCACAATCTAATATAGCAACTTTTTTCCCATTTTTAGCCAACATCAATGCCAAGTTAGTTGTAACAGTTGTTTTACCTACGCCACCTTTACCTGAATATACTCCAATTCTGTACTTTATTGAATTTAAGGAGTTACTAATTGCTTGTTTTTGTTTGAATTGTTCCCTTACTTGGGCAAGTCTTGCTTCTTCAGCAGGTGTTAATTTTCTAGGTTCAGCCATTAATCAATACCTAAGAGCCTTTTTCCATCCTCAGTAATTAAATCTGGGTTCCAAGGTGGTTCGAAAACAAGATCCACGACTACATCTTCTACATCTTCGATTTCAGCTATTCGCCATTCTGCTTGTTGAGCAATATAAGGACCCATTCCACATCCTTGAGCAGTTAAGGTCATTTCTACATGAACCTCATTGTCCTCAACTTCTACATTATATATCAATCCCAAATCAACAACGTTAACAGGAATTTCAGGATCATAAACTTCCTTTAATGCTTCTATCACTGATTCTTTGTTTAATTCTTCTGACATCTTCTTATCTACTTTTCAGTATTTATATTATAATAATACCAATTTTTTTTCATTTTTCTAGATAATTTTAAATCTGTTTTTTCATTCAATTTATATTGGTAATAGTTATAATTTCTCGATGAGCTAAATGCCCTCTAACCATATCAACGTTTTCTATCCACCAATCTGTACCGTAGAATATTGCTTCTTTCTTTTCAATATCATCCAAAGAATCACCATAAGATCTAATCCATATAAATTGTGATTTTTCTTCATTAATCCAAGTAGATTCTACATTAATTCCTGACTGATCTAATAAAGGTATTAATTTTTCATTGAAAAGTTTGATCCATTCATCCATCATTCCTTTGTTCACAGTATAAATTCTTAGGTGTGCGTACATTTTTTCTCCTTTAGCCTTTTCCATTAATCAGATTTTTTCTAAGTTCTGTTATTTGATCTCTTAATAAAGCTGCTTTTTCAAATTCTAAAATTTTTGCAGAGTTTTTCATTTCTTTTTCTAAATCCTTAATAAGCTTATTTATATTTTTATCAGAAATATTTTGAATTTTAAACTCGTCTCCACTTTGTTCTAAGTTGTTCTCTTTTAGTTTTTCTGTTATGTCTCTAACTTCCTTTACTATACTTTTTGGGGTAATGTTATTTTCTGAATTATATTTTTCTTGTAATTTTCTTCTTCTATTTGTTTCATCTATTGCAAATTTCATTGATTTAGTAATATTGTCAGCATACATTATCACTTTTCCTTCTTCATGCCTTGCTGCTCTTCCTATTGTTTGTATTAAAGAGGTAGCAGATCTCAAGTAACCCTCCTTATCTGCATCTAAAATCGCTACCATAGATACCTCTGGTAAATCTAACCCTTCTCTTAAAAGGTTTATTCCTACAACAACATCATATGTCCCTAATCTCAAGTCTCTTAATATTTCTATTCTTTCAATTGTGTCAATTTCAGAATGTAAATAATGAACCTTTATTCCAAGTTCTCTAAGGTACTCAGATAACTCTTCCGACATTTTCTTAGTAAGAGTTGTGACTAAAGTACGCTGGTTTTTTTCAATATTAACCTGAATTCTGTCTATCAAATTATCGATCTGATTATTCGTTGGTTCGATTATAATTTCGGGATCTAATAAACCTGTTGGTCTTATTATCTGCTCCACATAATCTTCTTGTTTGTTTTCTTCATATTTTCCTGGTGTAGCTGAAACAAAAATAGTTTGTGGCATCCTATCTTCAAACTCTTCAAATGAAAGAGGTCTGTTATCTTTAGCTGAAGGAAGTCTGAATCCATGTTCAACTAATGTTTCTTTCCTTGATTGATCCCCTTTATACATACCATTTATTTGTGGAATTGTAATGTGTGACTCATCAATAAAAATCATGTAATCGTTATTAAAATAGTCTAATAATGTCCAAGGAGGACTTCCTGGTTTTCTTCTTCCTAGATGCATTGAATAATTTTCAACACCTGGGCAAGAACCTGTCTCTCTTAGGAGTTCCATATCATAATTTGTTCTCTCCTTAATTCTTTGGGCTTCAAGCAGTTTACTATTTTTTTCAAAAAATAATAATCTTTGATCTAATTCAGTTTCTATATCCATAAGAGCCTCTGAAAGGCTATCTTCTGGAGTGACAAAGTGTTTACTTGGATAAATTACAATTTCATCTAAAGATCTTATTTTATTTTTTGTTAGGATATCTACTTCGGTTATTCTGTCAACTACGTCTCCAAAGAACTCAATTTTTATAGAAAACTCTTCATAAGAAGGTATTATTTCCATAGTGTCCCCCTTAATTGAATAGGTACCTCTGTTACTTTGAAAATCATCCCTGTTGAAATACATTGAAATTAGTTTTCTAGATAAATTTGATGAATTTATTCTGTCTCCTACTTTTATTGTTTGAGAGATAGATCTATATTCTTCAGGAGAACCTAATCCATAAATGCATGAAACAGATGCTACTATTATGGTATCTTTTCTGGTTAATATCGATCTAGTTGACGCGTGTCTCAACCTATCAATTTCATCATTTATATCTGATTCTTTTTCTATGTATGTATCTGTTCTTGGAACGTAAGCTTCTGGTTGATAGTAATCATAATAGGAAACAAAGTACTGGACAGAATTATTTGGGAAAAATTCTTGTAACTCACTAGCTAGTTGAGCTGCTAGAGTTTTATTATGAGCAATTACTAGTGTAGGTTTTTGTAATTCTTGAATTATTCCAGCCATAGTAAAAGTTTTTCCAGAACCAGTTACACCTAAAAGAGTTTGAAACCTTAATCCATCATTTATTCCTTCGACAAGTTTTTTTATGGCATTTGGTTGATCTCCTCTATGTGAAAATGGAGACTGAATCTTAAATTTATTACTATCTGACATCTTTTTTCTTTCCAACAATAATAAGTTCCTCAGAGTCCTCAATGAATGGATCTTTTTGATAATTTCCATAAATATCAATAATTTCAAAATTTAGTTCATCGCTAAGATTTATTACATCTTCCAAATACATGAAGTATTCATGTGATTCAAATTTTATTTTTTTATTTTCAGACTCTAAAATCATATAATTACTATGAACTTTTGATTCATAATCTATCTTACTTTTACTCAATAATTTGTATTGAATATTATTAATAGTTTTGGTTCCTAATATTTTAAAATTTTTATTAACCAAATAATTATTAGGATTATGCAAATCAAATATTATAAATCCCTCCTTTGAAAGATGTTTTAATCCTGAACAAAGAGCTTTTTTTTGTTTGTTTTCATCACCAACACTCATTATTGAATGGGAGGGATATATTACTAAATCAAATAGTTTATTATGTATAGATTGACTTTCTTTTCTAATATCAAGTTTAGTCATATCCTCCTTCACCAGATTTATTTTCTCTTTCAAAGGTTGTAATGGTTCAATTTTTTCTTTACATTTTTGAATCATTTCTTCTGATAAATCCACACCTGTCCACTTAACACCTGAATCAAAAAAATTTAAGAAAATTCTACCCGTCCCTATTCCCATTTCTAATACTTCAGTTTTTTTATCAATATAATTTTTATAAAAGATATAGTCATTTGGAGGAGTAATTTCATATATCAGATCATAATAATCTGCTAATTTATTATAATTAGTTTTGTTTTGAATCATTTTTTAGTGGATAAATATTTACTTATTTTAAATTTTAAATATAGTTACATATTATATAAATAGTAAGAAATATTTTTTCATATGAACTTAGCAGAAAGACAAAATAGATTAGGAACTGAAACTGCCTTCGAAACTCTAGCAAAAGCAAAGGAACTTGAACGCCAAGGAAAACATATAGTTCACCTTGAAATTGGAGAACCGGATTTTGATAGTCCTGAGCATGTAATAAATGCAGCTAAAAAAGCTCTAGACGATGGATTTACTCACTATGGGCCATCCGCTGGACAACCAGAGCTAAGAGAAGCTATTGCTGTTCATCAAGGCGAGTTTAATGGTTATTCTATTTCTCCTGAAAGAGTAATAGTAACTCCTGGGGGAAAACCTGTAATGTTTTTTTCAATTCTGGCTCTTGTACAAGAAGGTGATGAAGTAATTTATCCAAACCCTGGGTTTCCTATTTATGAATCTATGATCAATTATTCAGGAGCAAAACCTGTACCGATGAAACTTGAAGAATCAAAAGATTTTAATGCCATTATTGATGATTTAGAGAAAATAATTACAAATAAAACAAAATTATTAATACTTAATTACCCTAATAATCCATGTGGATCAGTAATGACTAAAGAAGACCTTAGAAGGATTGCTGAACTAGCTGTTAAGAATGATATAGTTGTCCTTTCGGACGAGATTTATAAAGACATGTATTATGAAGGAGAACATTATTCTATATCTAACTTTGAAGGAATGAAAGAAAGAACAATAATCTTGGATGGATTCTCAAAAAGTTATGCTATGACAGGTTGGAGATTAGGTTATGGGATTTTCCCCGAATTTATGGTTGATGATGTAACTAAATTGATGACAAACTCAGTTTCATGCACTTCTGTTTTCAGCCAAATGGCTGCGATAGCTGCATTAACTGGACCTAAAGATTTCACGAACAATATGATGGAAAAATTTAGGATTAGAAGAAAAATAGTTCATGAAGGCTTAAACTCAATTGAAGGTATTAACTGTAGATTACCGCTTGGAGCTTTTTATGCTTTTCCTAATATTTCTGGTACCGGTCTTACTAGTTCAGAATTTGCAGATAAAGCTTTGGATGAGTATGGAGTAGCTTTACTTTCAGGAACAGCTTTTGGTAAATATGGTGATAATTATATAAGAATTTCTTTTGCAAACTCTGAGGATAACCTTTCTCTGGCAATAGATAGATTGTCAAAAATGGTCAAAGATTTACAATAAGGTTTTATCTAAGAAAATTCCTTTACCTCTTACAGTTTTAATTACATCAAGATTTTCAGAAATATTTTTTGATTTATCCCTAAGTCTATGAATATGAAGCCTCATTGCGGACTTATTAATTCCATCTTTATTAGGCCAAAGTATATTTTCTATATCTGAATATGGCAAAACTTCACCATTTTTATCAAACAATTTCTTCATTATTAGATATTCAGAGTTTGATAGAGAAATTTCTTTATCTTTGAACTTAAGTAATTCTAGATTTTCATCCAGCGAGAGACCGCTAAGTATAATTTGATTATCCTGTTCTTCGTTGGAAATAATTTCTTCGTTATTTACTTCAAATAATGCTCTGTTTTCTTTTACTTCTGTTTTTTGGAACAAATTAGTTATTATCCATATATTTCTAAGAAAATCATCAATATTATCTGTAAGTTTATTGTTTAAGAAAATATACAAGCAACCTGATGTTTCAAAACCTTGGATGATGGGTAAACTTATCACATTTTCAAATTCAATTTGATCAAACCATTTAGGAAAATTTTCATCCTGATTTTTTCCAGATATCTTATAAGTACCTTCTGATCCTACGATAATAGATAGTGTTTTGTCGTCAACATACTCTGTACTAAAGTCTTTAATATTTAGATCATTAGAAGATGAATAAAAAACTGGTTTGAAAGATCCATCTTTTTTATTCATCTCGAGATAAATTACAGTATTAGCTGATGATACTAATCTAATCGAGTCACATAATTTTTTTTCGGGATTGTCTTTTTTTTCAAGAAATGATTCTATAGAATCAATCAACCTATTTGATAAAGAGCTTTTTATAATTAAATTTTCAAGCTGTTTATTTTTATTTGATATATTTTTATTTTTTCTAAAAAAAATATATAAAATAATCAGGGTAAGTGTGGATATTATTCCTAAGATTATTATAGTTATAAGTTCTAAATTCATGTTAATAATATTACTATTATTATCATAAAAGATTCCTATTAGGACTTTATGTCTCTTTTGTTGAAAATGATTATCCCAAAAGTAAATGAAAGAGTAATTATTACTAACAAAACAGATAAATCCGTAAAATCTATTCCATTAACTATTAGACCATTATTATTGTAGTAATAATGTAAGGAGACATGTTTAACAAATTGTAAAGTATTGACAGTTTTATAGACAGAATCTAAAACATATCCAAGAATAGCAATCCCTGCTCCTATCATAGCTGCTGTGGAATTTTTAGCAAAAATTGCTCCTCCTAAAAATGAGATTGATCCACAAGACAATCCAAAAATAAATAGTCCAAAGATTGCATAAAAAATGTTCAAAAGACTTAGGTTTATATCGTAAATGATCACACCTAATTGCAGTGTTACGCCTATTATAACTGTCAAAATAATCAGCGAAATTACTAGCGAGAAGTATTTTTCAATATAATATCGATTTCTTGAAATTGATAAAGCTAGAAATTGGTCAATTGTTTTATTCTCTTCTTCTGAAGCTATTAAAGTTGAACCAAGTGTTATGCCAAAAGCTCCAACTATGATTGGTCCAATTAGATGCATAAATTCACCATTTAAGAATCCAGCAGTTGAAAGATCATCTCCAAAACCAGCAATTACTTGAAGCTGCTTTGGAAATAGGTTAAGTATATCTCCAAATGTTTCTGAAAAAAGAGTCCATACATAAAGTAGGAAAAGGGTATAAAAAATAGAAGCTACACTAAAGGTGAGAGTCTTTTTTCTATTTTGAATTAATGCATTAAATAATATTTTCATATTAAAAATATTCCATCAGTGTGTCACTTAAATTTGAGTTTTCACTTTCCATATCAATTATTTCGTAACTAGCAATAAATTTTATAAATGAATTTACGTCATTAGAAATCATAAAAGAAATTTGATCGTCGTGTGACTCATAGCTCTTAATAAAATCTAAACTATCTATTTTTTCTTTACTTGGAGGAATCTTAAATTTTACTTTAATTAATCTCAAAGACTTTTTTTCAATCTGAGATTTACTTTGAGATGCAATTACTCTTCCATCTTTTATGATGGTTACAAAATCACAGCAATTGGAAATTTCCAATAAATCATGGGAAGATAATAAAATTGTTTTTCCTTGAGATTTTTCTTCAAAAATAAGATCACGAAAGACTTTTTGATAATTTGGATCCAAACCACTCGTAGGTTCATCAAGAATAAGTATTTCAGGATCTTTCATAAAAGCCTGAATAATTCCAACTTTTTGTTTGTTACCCTTAGAAAGTTCTTTGATTTTTTTCTTTAAGTCAAGCTTGAATCTTTCAGCAAGATCTAAATATTTTTTTGAAAGATTATTTTCAATACTTAGTATGTAATTAAAATAACTTTGAGCAGTAAAGTTTTCGTATGGTCTAAAATCACCAGCTAAATAAGAAACTTTTTCTCTAATATTATGATTTTTTCTTGATACTAAATCATTGCTAATGTACATTTCCCCTGAGTCAGCGTATGTCAAACCAAGCAAACATCTCATTGTTGTAGTTTTTCCTGCGCCATTCTCGCCTAATAGCCCATGAATTGTAGATTTCTCTACCTCAAAATTAATTTTATCTAAGGCAGTAAAATTCCCGTAAGTCTTTATCAGATTTTTGACTTTTATCATTTTTGTTAGCTAGCGTAAGAATTTAATGCGTCTTCATTAAATTCTGCATTAGTGAAAACTTTTTGAACATCATCTAGATCTTCTAGATCATCTAATAATCTTAAGGTTTTGTTAGATTGTTCTTTATCAAGCGTAACAGTGGAGTTTGGTACTAATGCTATTTCAGCTTTTTCTAGACTAACATTTTCTTTTTCACCTATCTTTTTTTGAATATTTGATAGATCGGAATATTGACAAGTAATTTCAACTGTATTTTCATAAACATCAAAGTCTTCAGCTCCATCATCAATACTCTCTAGGGCTACCATTTCAGGATCCTCTCCATTAACGTTTATGACGATTTGACCTTTTTGTTCAAAATTCCATGACACAGAACCTGTTGATGCAAACGTTCCACCAGCTCTTGTAATGGTTGATCTTACAGTTGCAGCAGATCTATTTTTATTATCTGTTAGAGTTTGTATGATAATACCTACTCCACCAGGGCCTATACCTTCATAAGTGATTTCCTCGAATGATTCTCCGCCAGCCCCAGTTCCTGATCCTTTAGCAATTGCTCTCTCAATATTATCTTTAGGCATATTTTGAGATTTTGCATTATCAATCGCTAGTCGTAATCTGAAGTTTAGCTCTGGATCAGAATCCCCTGATTTTGCAGCAACGGTTATTTCTCTTGATAATTTTGTAAATAAAACACCTTTTTTCGCATCTAGTATGCCTTTTTTATGTTTTATTGTGCTCCATTTTGAATGTCCAGACATTTATATAATCTCTAAAATATATCTATTTTTATCCTTAGTAGATGCTAATTTAAGTACGTTTCTTATAGATTTTGCGATCTTCCCATTTTTACCTATAATCTTACCTTTATCATTTTCATCCACAGTTAATCTTAAAATAATTTTATTTTCTTCTTCTACTGTTTCTATACTGATTTCATCAGTATTTTCTACAAGATTACTTGCAATGTACTTAACTAATTCTTCAGGAGTTTTTGGTTCTTGATTATCAGCCATTTTTTTCCTCTATTTTACTTCTATACCTTTAGTTTTCATTAAACTACTAACTGAATCAGAAGGTTGAGCCCCGTTTGAGATCCATTTAGTTATTTTTTCTTCATCAATTGTTATTTCAGGAGGGTCTTGATGTGGATCATATGTACCAATCAAGTCAATATATTTACCATCTCTTGGTGCTCTTTTGTCTGCCACAACTATTCTGTAGAATGGCTTTCCTTTGCTTCCTATTCTTTTTAATCTTATTCTTACCATTAAATTTTTTTTCCTTGCTTTTTCGAAAGAATTAATTCGATATTTGAATTTTACTCTACTATTTTATCATTTATCCACATAGTTCCGTCATCAAAAAATTCCTTTTTCCAAATTGGAACTGTTTTTTTAAGCTCATCAACAAAATATTGGGATGCTTCAAATGACTCTTTTCTATGTTTGGACTTTACAGACAAAATCATACTTAGTTCTGATGGATATACAAATCCTAATCTATGTATTACTTTAAGAAAACTAATATCCCATTTAGATAAAATTTGTAAAATAATTTTTTCAATTTCCAACAAGGCCATATCTTGATAAGATTCGTAAAATAATTTAGATACATTTCTACCAAAATTATTATCTCTTGTTATCCCCAAAAATATAACCTCAGAACCATCAGATTTACCAAAATTAGTATCGATAAAGTTAGATTCATTTAGTTTTTCTTCAGTTAATATAATATCGAATTGTTCTCCAGACTTATTTATAATAAACCTCCACTTACTGGTGGAATAATTGCTAATTCATCTTTGTCTTCTAACATTTCAGAATCTTTACAGTATTCTAAATTCTTTGCATACATATAATTTTTTCTATTTGAAAGGTCAACTCCAAAATCATTAGATATGGTATCCAAAATCGTGGAGATTTTTACTGGTGATTCGAGCATTAATTCAATTTTACTTTCACCTATATCTTCTTTAAGTTTTGCAAATAATTTGATGGTTATTTTTATCATTTTGAAACAATATATTTTTGATACACTAAATATTATAAAATTTTTTAATTAATTTTTATAATAGTTTACTAGGGGAGATCGCATAGAGGCCTAGTGCACCCGCCTGCTAAGTGGGAGGGGTTTTGCCCCACGCGGGTTCGAATCCCGCTCTCCCCGCCAGTATTTTTTTAAATTATGATTACAAAATCAAAAACAATTGATAAATTTCATGTTTGGACAGTTGGTTGTCAGATGAATATTGCTGATTCTCAGAGAGTTGATGTTGGTTTAAAAAGGCTAGGTTTAGATGAAGAAAAAAATATCGAAAAAGCTGATATTATTGTTCTAAATACTTGTGTGGTCAGGCAATCTGCAGAAGACACTGCCACTGGTTTATTAGGTAAATTAGCCAAACAAAAAAGAAAAAAATCAACCTATATTTGTGTTACAGGATGTATGGTTGAGTCAACAACCAAATCTCTTTCTCAAAGATTCCCACATGTTGATCTATGGGCAAAGCCTCAGGACACACCAAAAATTATTGAGAATATTGCTGACTATCTTAAATTATCGTCTGATGGATGTGTTGAAAACTTGATTCCTGAAAGATCTAAATTTGCAGAGTTTGTTCCGATAGTACAAGGTTGTGATAAATTTTGTACCTTTTGCGTAATTCCATATAGAAGAGGGAGAGAAACTAGTAAACCAATTGATCAACTATGTGAAGAAATCAAAATACTGGTTAAAAATGGTACGAAAGAGGTTACGTTGCTTGGACAGAATGTTGATTCTTATGGTCATGACTTAAATCCTAAAAAAGACCTTTCAGACTTGATGTATCTGATCAGTGAAATTACTGGATTAGAAAGAATTAGGTTTCTTACTTCTCATCCAAATGATATGTCTCTAAGACTAATCAGGACTATTAATGATTTACCAAAAGTCTGTAAATCAATCAATCTACCTTTTCAGGCTGGTTCAAATAGGATTTTAGCTAATATGAGAAGAGGTTATACAAGAGATCAATTCTTGAGGAAGATTGATCAGATAAAAACAATTGTTCCTGATGCAACAATTACCACTGACTTAATAGTCGGATTTCCAGGAGAAACAGAAAGCGATTTTGAAGATTCTATAGATATTTTGAATAGAGTAAAATTTGATAAGGTTCATGTTGCTGCTTACTCTGAAAGAAAGGGAACATTTGCTTTTCGTCAAATCGATGATGATATTCCTATGAAAGAAAAAAGAATTAGATTAAATATTGTAAATCAATTACAAGACAAGATTCAAAAAAATCTTAATTCAAAATATTTGAATAAAAACTTTGATGTTTTAGTAGAGGGTAAAAATAGAAACATGTTTTATGGAAGGACAGAGGGCGATAAACTCGTTTATTTAGATGATTTAGATGAGAAATTTATTGGAAAATTAATAAAAACACTAATTACTGATTATTCTCCGTATTCACTTAATGCAGAAAAAATTTAAAAAATTATATAAAATTAAAATAGATATTTGATTTTTACATAAATGTTTATAAAATAGTTTATTAATTTCTTCATATCAATAATGATTTAGAAGAAAAGCACATAATGGTAATCAAGCATAAAAATAGAATAAATATACCAGTTACTGAACTAGAACAGTCTGCTTTCTGTCAAGATGGATCTAATTTTAGAACGAAAACTCTTGAGCAAGAATTTAAAGCAGGTGTTAGATGGCAAAGAATACCCACAAGATACCTCAAGCTAAAGCCTGAGGAGATAAGATCTTCTATCAAAGATTTAAAGAAATCACTTGGAGATAAGGTTACTATTTTAGGGCATCACTACCAAAGAGAGGATGTTATTGAATTTTCTGATTTACAAGGAGATTCATTCTTACTATCAAAACTTGCAGCCGAAAAAACAGACTCAGAAGTGATAATTTTTTGTGGAGTACATTTTATGGCTGAAACAGCGGAGATACTATCCTCTAGTAAACAAAAAGTAATCCTTCCCAACATGGCAGCAGGTTGCTCGATGGCGGATATGGCTAGTACTGAAGAAGTTAAAAGATGTTGGAATGAACTAACTGAGATTTTTGATAAAACCAATAATAAACAAGCAGTTATTCCAGTAACTTACATGAATAGCACGGCTTCAATAAAATCTTTATGTGGAAAAAATAATGGAATAGTTTGTACTTCCTCTAATGCTAGGCAGGCTTTTGATTGGGCTTATGAACAAGGGGAAAGAATTTTATTTATACCAGATCAACATTTGGGAAGAAATACTGCAGTAGATTATGGAATTAATGAATCAGAGATGGTTATTTGGGATCCTTACAAAAAAAATGGTGGTTTAGAAAAAGACGAGATTATTAATTCAAAAATAATTTTGTGGAAGGGGCACTGTTCTGTTCATACAAGATTTTCTACTGATCAAATAAAGGAAGCAAAAAAGAAAAATCCTGATGTAAATATTTTGGTTCATCCGGAATGTACAAATGAAGTTGTTTCTCAAGCTGATTATGTAGGATCTACAGAATATATAAAAAATGTTATTGAAAAAGCTGAAAAAGGTTCCACATGGGCAATAGGAACAGAAATAAACTTAGTCAAACGACTTGCACATACATTTGCTGACAAGAACATTTTCTGCTTGGATGAAATGGTATGTCCATGTGCAACAATGTATCGTGTTCACCCAGCATATCTATTATGGGTTCTTGAAGGCCTTGTGGCAGGTATTATGATTAATCAGATAAATGTTAATGAAGAAGATCAAAAATTTTCGAAAATAAGTCTGCAAAGAATGCTTGATTTACCAAAGTAGAAGGTTGCTCTAATTAATATTGACTTACCAGAATTAGACAGCATCCTAGATCTTGCTATAAGAGAAGATCTGTCGATGGGAGATATTACTACCCAATCCCTTTCTTTGGGTTCAAAAAAAATTAATGCAAAAATAATTTCAAAATCTAAAGGTGTGTTATCTGGAAATATAGTAGCTAAAAAAGTCTTTGAAAAACTAGATCCTTCTATTGAATATATACAGAAAATTACTGACGGATCTTTGATAGATAAACAAAGTATATTAGCAGAAATAATAGGGGATGAAAGCTCTATCCTATCTGGTGAAAGAATTGCTCTTAATTTTTTGCAAAGAATGTCAGGAGTAGCAACATTAACCAAAACATATGTTGAAAAAGTAACTAATATTTCTATAACCGATACTAGAAAAACAATTCCAGGATGGAGAAGCCTAGATAAGTATGCAGTAAGATGTGGTGGTGGATTTAATCATAGAAGAAATCTAGGAGACGGAATATTAATAAAAGATAATCATATTTCTGCTGCAATTGATCAAGGACTTTCTATTAATGAAATTGTTTCAAGGGCAAGAATAAATGCTCCTCACACAATAAAAATTGAAGTAGAGGTTGATAATTTAGATCTTCTTGATGAAGTTATTGAAACAGATGCAGATATTATAATGCTTGATAATTTCACTAACGAGCAAATAATTCAAGGAATAAAAAAAATCAATAAATCAAAACTGGTTGAAGTTTCAGGAAACATAGATTTTGAAAGACTTGAAGAACTAAATAAAATCAATGGAATTGATATTGTCTCAGTTGGAAAATTAACTCATTCTGCTAAAGCATTAGATATATCATTAGATTTTTAATCTGAGCTTAAAATTAGAGTGACTGGACCTTCATTTATTATTTCGACTTGCATTTTTGCTCCAAAAATTCCAGTTTGTATAAATAAATTTTCTTTCTTTATTTTTTCAACAAACCGATTGTATATTTCTTCTGCATAATCAGATTTAGCAGAGTTTACAAAACTAGGCCTTCTTCCTTTTTTTATATCAGCATAAAGTGTAAATTGACTTATTATGAGAATATCGCCATTAATTTCTTTGACAGATAGTTCAAAATTATCATTTTCTTCATTTCCAAAAATTCTTAGGTTTAAGACTTTATTAATAATAAAATCTATTTCTTTTTCTGAATCTGAGTGAGTTATTCCTAGTAATACGACTAAACCTTTTTGAATTGACCCAACAGTTTTTTTATCAACAATTACTGATCCGGATGATACTCTTTGAATTAAAGCTTTCACTGCTTATTTTTTTTACTTTTTTTTGGTGAAGACTTACTTTCTGAAGACTTTTTATCTGAAGATTTTTTTTCAGAATCGTTGATCGTATCTTTTTTTGATGTTTTTGATTTAGGAGTTGACTTATAGTCAGTAGAATAAAATCCACTTCCTTTATATATGACGCTTGGAGTATCCGTCCAAATTCTTTCAAGATGAGGATTTTCTTTTTTAAAATTATCAACTTCACTGAATGAAAGTAAATATTCTTCTATTTCTCCTGTTTTTTTATTTTTAAACTCGTATGTTGGCATTAAAATAATTCTTTAAATATCATTACTAAAACCTTTATTATAACTGAAAATCAACGGCTCAGATTCAATTAATATATTCTCAAATTTTATATTTTTTTCAATAACAGTTCCAATTTCTCTCCAACTTTCATTACCTAAAATTTCAGAGATTTTACTTTTATCTTCTTCTTTGAATGAGAATAATATTCTTGATGGGTCTTCTCCAAAAAGAGCACCAGCCCAAGAATCTGGGACTGACATATTTAGTTCTGCACCTAAATTATTTTTTTCACAACATAAAACTAGGGCAGTTATAAATCCTCCCATAGATACATCATGTGCTGAAATGACTAGATTATTTTTTATTAATTTTCTTATCTTTTCTTGAATTTCCTTTTCAAAATTAAGATCGATAGTAATATTTCCACTTAATTCATTCTCAAAGATTCTTTGGAATTCACTTCCTGATAGACCTGAATCTGAACCCCAAATTTCCTTACCAATGAAACCTATTTTGTCTCCATTTTCTCTAAAAGCTTTTTTTGGAGTTTTTATCGTTTTATCCATAATTCCCATTGCACCTATTATAGGGGTAGGATTTATGGATGATTTGTGGCCTTCATTAAATAAACTTGCATTTCCACTTATTATGGGAGTATCAAATATTTCACAAGCGTTATTGAATCCCTTAAATGTTTCTACTAATTCAAATGCTCCCTTTGGTTTTGTTGGGTCTCCAAAATTTAATCCATCAGTTAAAGCAATTGGCGTTCCTCCCATCACAGAAATATTTCTACATGCTTCAGCAATATTTATTTCTGAACCTGTCTTTGGGTCTATAGCGCATAATCTTGAGTTTCCATCACAGCTAAAAACTAACATCTTATCAGTTTCTTTAATCCTTATGACTGCAGAGTCTTCTCCAGGCTCTACTACTGTATTTGTTTGTACGTGATGATCGTATTTTTTATATATACTTTTCTTTGAGACTAAATTATCAGATTTTAGAAGCTCTTCTAAATATTGTTTAATAAGTCTTTCATTATAAGATTTGTATGAAGTTTTTACTATAAAATTTTTTATTTCAGGTTTATAGTTTTTTGAAATCTGATCTAGACTATACTCTGGTGGATTAGTTAAGGCTTCGATAGAAGTTTCTGAAACTAATTTATTTTTGTCATAAATTTTTACAACATTTTCTTTGATGAATTTACCAATTACTGAACATTTTAAGTCCCACTTTTCTAAAATATCAAAAATTCTTTTATATTCTCCGTCTTTAACTGCAATTAGCATTCTTTCTTGAGACTCAGAAAGCATTACTTCATAAGGAGTCATTCCTTGCTCTCTAACTGGAACTTTGCTTATATCTAAACTCAATCCTAAGTTTGATCTTTCAGCCATTTCTATTGCAGCACTAGTAATTCCTGCCGCCCCGCAGTCTTGCATTCCTATTAGTTCCTCCATTTCTGAAATTTCTAAACATGCCTCAATCAGAAGCTTTTCCAAAAATGGATTTCCAACTTGCACTGCTGATCTTAATTCAACAGTTTCTTCAAAGTTTTGAGAGGCTAATCCTGATGCACCATGAATACCATCTCTGCCAGTTTCAGCTCCAATAATTATTAGTAAGTCACCTGGGTTTTCAGCCTTGGCACTTAATATTTTATCCTTATCAACTAAACCAATACACATAGCGTTAACTAAAGGATTATCATCGTAAGAATCATCAAATAAGCATTCCCCTCCGATATTTGGGATACCAAGGCAGTTACCATATCCTGAAATACCTTGCACAACTCCTTTTGCAATTTGTAAATTTCTATCATCACTTAAGTTACTAAATCTTAGTGAGTTCATTAGTGCAATTGGTCTTGCTCCCATCGCAAATATATCTCTCACAATTCCTCCGACACCCGTTGCAGCTCCTTCATAAGGTTCAATCGCAGAGGGATGGTTATGTGACTCCATTTTCATTACAATGGCTTTATTATTCCCTATATTTATTGCACCCGCGTTTTCAGCTCCAGCCTCAGTTAGTGTGTTTTTTGATTGAGATTTGATTGTTCTAAGTAATTTCTTTGTATGTTTATAACCACAATGTTCACTCCATAAAGCTCCAAATAATCCAAGTTCTAGTTCGTTTGGCTCTCTACCTAATTTTTTTATAATTAGTTGGTATTCTGAAAAGGTTAATGCTAATTCTTTTAATGTTTCTTCAGTTACCATTAGTTACTCTTTTTATTACTGATTCAAAAATTCCAAGTCCGTCAATTCCACCTATTATTTTTTCACACGCTTTTTCAGGATGTGGCATCATCCCTAAAACATTACCTTGCTTGTTGATTATTCCAGCTATGTTATTAATTGAACCATTTGGGTTTGAAATTAAGTTTGTTTCACCTTGATCAGAGCAATATCTAAATATAACTCTATTTTCTTCCTCAAGTTCATTTATAGTTCTTTCATCTGCTTGAAAATTACCTTCTCCATGTGAAATAGGAATCTTAATTATTTCATTATTTTCAAATTTATTTGTGAATATAGAATTATTGTTTACCTTTAAATTTGACCATTCACAAACGAATGATAGGTCTTTGTTTCTTAGGAGTATTCCAGGTAAAAGCTTTGTTTCACATAAAATTTGAAATCCATTGCATATACCTATTACAGGTCCACCTAAATTTGCAAATTCTTTCACTTTATTTACTATTGGAGAAAAACTTGCAATTGCACCTGTTCTTAAATAATCTCCATAGGAAAATCCTCCTGGTAAGATAATTAGATCAGTATTATTTAATTTCTGATCTTTATGCCAAATATATTCTGTATTAATACCCAATATATCTTTAGTGGCATAAAATGTGTCTGATTCACTCCATGTACCTGGAAATACTACAATTCCTATTTTCAACTGATTAAATCTTTACTAATAAATTTAAGTTGTAATGAAATATATGATAATTAAATTAGTGAGAAGTTCTACTTATTTTATTGGTTTTTTAAAGTAGTACGATAACTTTTTCTTTTTTTATTTGAAATCTTTTTCTTTCTAATAGATGTCGGTGATTCAAAATTTTGTCTTCTTCTAGCTTCAGAAACTATAGACTCTTGCTGTACTTTTTTTGAAAACCTTCTTAATAAGGCTTCAAAGCTTTCGTCATCTTTTATTCTTACTTCTACCATATTTCCTTTGTTTTGATTTGTGATTTATCTATTCTAAATGAAAAACCACAAATTATGCTAGCTTTTTATAATACTTATAGCACTATAAAGTCTATTTATAGATTTTTCTTTACCAATAGCGCACATAGTATCAAATAGGGGAGGAGATTCCTTTCTACCTGTAATTGCAATTCTGATAGGAAAAAATAATTGTCCTGCTTTTAACCCAGAATTTTTTGCAAGTTCTCTGAATTTTTCTTCTAAAGTTTCAGGCTCGAATTTTTTTTCTTCATCTATCAAAGTAATTGATTTAGTTAATCCTTCAATAATAGATTTTGGTTCAACTTTTTTAGGAAGTAATGTTTCTTTTTTTATTTCTAAATCATCATAAAAAAAATACTCTAGTAGA
>CETG01048996.1_pt1 | contig 34066 bp, 37 predicted proteins | sample 361471 | NCBI WGS metagenome assembly CETG01 (sample SAMEA2622696, study PRJEB7988) | marine metagenome | isolation source: saline water (ENVO:00002010), including | reverse complement strand
AAAAACTCTATCTACATGATTACATTATATCAATTTAAACATAGTGCTTTTTGTTTAAAAACACGCATGGCTCTTCACGCTAAAAAATTAAATTATAGAGTAGAAGAAGTAAAACCAGGAATTGGTCAAATTGAAATTTTCCAGATTTCCGGCCAAAAGCAACTTCCAGTTTTAATGGATGACAATAATCAGATCATTAATGATTCAAGTAACATCTGTGAATATATTGACAAGAAAAATAATAACAATCCCCTATTCCCTAAAGATCCCATGCATTTTATACAATCCAAAATGATAGAAGATTGGGCTGATACTACTATGGCTTCTTTCTGCAAAAAAGCTTTAATTAAATCTGCTTTGGAAAATCCAAAATTAAGGAGTGCATTACTTCCAGAAGACAGTCCAAGAACGATTAAAGGCATTATGGATAATATCCCATTTAAAAATTTCAATAAAATATCTAATATAATTTTATCTAATAAGAACAATCTTGAATTTCAAAAAATTTTAGAATCACTATCCAAATCATTGGTCAATGAAAAATTCATAATTGGGGATCAATTATCTATTGCTGATATTTCGATAGCATCACAATTATCCCTCTTAAAATTTCCAGACTCATCAGGTCCTACTTTAACTGGTGAAGGATGTCAAGAATTTATAAATAATCCATATTTAGAAAATCTTTTCATATGGAGAGATAATATTGAAAAATATTTATTTAGTGCGTCTTCCCAAGATATTTAAACGTTAATTTATATTTATTTTGGCTAATAGGTTTAATATTCTTTTCGCCAACCTTCGAACCATAAGTAGCTAAGTACTGGAAACCACAAATATTTTTATTTTGAGTAGAACTTTCAGTTAATTCAACACTATTACATTTATAAAATTTACTCATTATTTCTACTTGATTAATCCTTGATGCTGATGGTCGATGAACTGTTTGAATTACAAATTCATCGGCAAAAAATAAATCATTATTACGTATTTGATTTCTTTCAGTAATTCGTGATTCTATATACTCATCATCACTTAAGTAAATAAATTGATTATTTATTGATTTAGGATCATTCTTAACTTTTATTAATTTATTACCAAAAAGTGCTTTTCCAATAGATTCAGAATTTAGTGTCCTATTACCAACGATCTCTCCAAGCTCATTCTTATAAAAATTGACTTTATAAACTAATGGATCTTCTAGAGTATCTCGGACATCAGTCGAGGTCACAATCCAATAGCCTTCAAACCAACTTGGATAAATTAAATCCTTTTTAATATTAGATGATCTTAAATTTCGCGAACTCCAATTAGGCCAAATTTGTTCTCTTTCATTTAAGAATTCATTAATATCGGAATTATTATCAGCAAATACGTATGAACAATAAACTATATTTAATGTAAGAACTAAAAATAAATTAAAAAAAATTTTAAACATGTCAAATCCCTTAATAAGATCTGTAGAACATTTTGTTTTATTAGAACCAGAGCAAGAAGAAAAAATTGTAAATAAAGAAGAAGCTATAAGTTGGTTAACAAATTGGTTAAAAAGAGTTGATTCACCAAGAATAAATCAGAATGAAGATTTTGAAAAGAAAGATGAAATTTTAAATTTACTTGAGGATACTTATGAATTAGAGATCAGACCTGGATACGTTATAAAATGGTTTGCCGTGAGAATAGATCCAAGCTAATTTTTAATATTATTACTAATAGTATTAATAATATTCATAGATAATTCTTCAACAGATTGATTTTCCACTTTAATTCTTATGTCCGCTTGCGCATATAATTCTTTTCGCGAATTATAAATAGCAATATATTCTTGAGAAATATTTTCACCTTTTAATAAAGGTCTTTGATTCTTATCTTTCTTTAATCTATCAAGCGCTACTTTATGATCAGTATCTAGCCAAACAACTAATCCTTGTCTAAGAATGCCCCAATTTGCCTTTTTTGTTATGACGCCGCCTCCCGTTGATACTATAACTGAATGTAATTTTATAATTTCTTGAAGACATTTTGATTCAAGTTCTCTGAACATATTTTCTCCATCTTCTTTAAAGATAAGTTCAATAGGTTTCTGTGCTACTTTTTCAACTAAGTTATCAACATCTATAAATTTATAATTAAGTAATTTGGCTAATTGTGGACCTGTTTTTGATTTTCCAGAAGCCATCATACCGATCAAGAAAATACTTCTACCTTGCAATAATTTATTTATTCTATTGAAAAAAGATTGTTCCATTAAGACAAATTGGTATTTAAGACTCTAAGATAGTAATAATCCAGGCACAAATGACATTAACTCATTCCAAATTAAAACATGGTGAAGGACGTGCATGCGTTATTACAAGACGTGCCTGCTTCAGTTCTAGTCATCGTTACTGGCTTCCAGAAAAAACCCCAGAAGAAAATCTTGCTCTATTTGGGAAATGTAGTCTAGCACCAGGACATGGCCACAATTACGAGTTAATTGTATCAATGGGAGGGGAACTGGATGAATATGGTATGGTACTCAATCTTTCTGATGTGAAACATTCCATAAAAGATAAAGTAACTGGTCAATTAGACTTTCGTTTTTTAAATGAAGTATGGCCAGAATTTGATACTAATCAAAGTGAAGGAATCCTCCCGACTACTGAAGCCTTAGTGAGTGTTATTTGGAATCGTCTAAAAGATGATTTACCACTAACTTCATTGAGGCTTTACGAAAGTCCAATTTTGTGGGCAGATTATTACGGAAAACAAATGGAAGCTTTACTTACAGTGCAAACTCATTTCAATGCTGCACACAGATTAGCAAAAGATGAAATCTCTTTGAGTGAAAATAAAAAGATCTATGGCAAATGCGCCAGAATTAATGGGCATGGACATAATTATTTTCTTGATGTGACAGTTCAAGGAGAAATTGATCCAAGAACAGGTATGATTTGTGATTTACCCTCACTGCAAAATATTATTGATGACTTAGTAGTCGAGCAACTTGATCATACATTCTTAAATAAAGATATTGAGTACTTCAAAACTTGTGTACCAACATGTGAAAATATCGCACTTTATATTTCAGATATATTGTCTAAACCAATTAAAAATATTGGAGCAAAGCTTCACAAGATTAGATTACAAGAAAGTCCAAATAATGCTGCGGAAATTTTTGTTGATCAAAGTATTTCAAATTCGATGCAAATTAATATTGAAAATAAACTCGTAAGTCAAGTTTGAAGAAAACAAAAGTTATATTAATTATTGCATCCTCAATTGATGGTAGAATTGCTTTGCCAACTGGTACCAATACAAGTATTGGAAGTATTGAGGATAAAAAATTACTAAATGAATCTTTAAAAAAAGTTGATGCCACGATTTTCGGTTCAGGAACTTTGAAGGCTCATAAAAGTACTTTTTTAGTAAAAAACTTTGCAAAAGAATCTTATAATAATTTAAACCTTAAGCAACCAATATCTATAGTCGCTGGAAACATTAAAGATTTCTCAGATGAATGGTTATATTTCAGACAACCGATCGAAAGATGGTTAGTAAAGAAAAATTCTGACGGCAAAAATGATGCTCTTGAATTTAAAAAGGAATTTCTTTTTCAAGGTACATGGAGTAAAACATTAGATACAATAAATAAAGAAGGAATTAAAAATATTGCACTACTGGGTGGGTCAAAACTAATAGATTCATTTGCAAAAGAGAATTTGATTGATGAAATTAAAATTACTTTTGTACCAAAGATTTTAGGGGGAAGTTTTACATGGATAGCATCAAAAAATACCAAAAATATTTATGGATTTAATAATGAATGGAATATTAAATCAGTTAAAAAAATAAATACGAAGGAAATTTTTATCCATTACACAAGGTCAATAAGAGATTGATAGACTATTTAAAAAATATAATATGGATAATATTTATAAAGTTGAAATAAAACTATCAATAAAAGATATTGATAAATTTGAATGGGATGATATTTATCAAGGAATGAATAATCCTTTTTATGAATGGGAATGGTTAGAAAATCTTGAGAGTTCTAATAGTGTTTCAAGAGCAACAGGATGGCAACCACTATATTTTATTGCTTACTTAAACAATGAATTAATTGCAATCGCTCCATTATTTTTAAAAAACCATAGCTATGGCGAGTTTATTTTTGACCAATCTTTTGCAAGATTAGCTCAGGAATTAAATCTGAATTACTATCCCAAACTAATTGGGATGAGCCCTTATAGTCCAATAGAGGGATATCAATTTATTTATAAAACTGATATTAATAGATTTGAAGTTACAAAAAAACTTGTTAATTATATAGAAGATTTTGCACAAAAGAATAATATCTTAAGCTGCAATTTCCTATACGTTAATAATAATTGGGGAGAATTCATGAAAAAACTTGGTTATAGTGATTGGTTAAATATCAGAAGTGAGTGGGAAAAAAATAAAGAAGAAAATTTTGAAGATTTCCTAGCGAGATTTAATTCTAATCAGAGAAGAAATATTAAAAGGGAAAGAAAATCAATTAAAGAAAAAGAAATCACAATTAAAGCTTTTTCAGGAGAAGAAATTAATAAAAAAATAATTTCAAACATGCATTACTTTTATGAACAACACTGTTTAAAGTGGGGAGCTTGGGGTAGCAAATATCTGACATATAATTTTTTTGAAAATAGTTTAATAAATAAAGATAATTTAATTATTTTTAGTGCTTTTCATAAATCGAATACAGAACCTATAGCTATGTCAATGTGCGTAAAAAATAAAGAAAAATTATGGGGCAGATATTGGGGCTGTTTAGAAGATATAAATAATTTACATTTTGAGCTTTGCTATTATCAGCCTATCGAATGGTCAATAAGAAATAATATCAAGTATTTCGATCCAGGTGCGGGTGGTCAGCATAAAAGAAGAAGGGGCTTTTATGCAAGAGGTACTCAAAGCCTGCATAAATGGTTTAACAAAGATATGAAAAATATCATCAATCCATGGCTTCTTAATGCCAATTTAGAAACAATGAATCAAATTAAGATAGAGAATAATTCAATACCTTTTATCTGATTTTTGTTTATTAAAAATAATATTTAAAACTTAATTAACTAAATAAATATAAAATTTACTAATTAAGATTTTAATTTAAAATATAATTACTTATTAGATTCAATTATTTAATGATCTCAGACGATTTAAAAAATAAAATTAAAAATATCGATAATAATTTATCTAAGAGGGATATAGATCTAGATCCTCTTGGATATTTCATAATAAAAATTGATGTAATTAAAAAAAAAATCATAGCAGAACACTATCTTAATAATATCGACCGAGAAGGAACTGCTATTGATCCAATTACAAATAAACCGATTGAATGTGATTCAACAGAAGAAAGAAAATATAATAAGATTTTTCAAGGTATTACAGCTAAGGAAGTTGGAATATTAATTACAGAAAGAAACGATAGTTTGATATCAAAATTTGATCATGCTCTTTATATTGGAAGAGAACTACAAAAAGCAGAAGAATGCCTTAAAGAAAATTATACATATATTCAAGATTAAGAAATTAAACTATAATGTTTAATTTTAATTCAGGGTGCTAGATTTAAAAAAAAAACTATGAACATTATTTATTATTTAGCTTTTCTAGTATTTGGATTTGGAGCTGCTTTTATTTTAGATAAGCTTCTAAGAGCAATTAAATTAATTTAAAAGTTTTGATTAAATCGTCTGAAAATATCAAATAAAAGCTTAATTTTCTTATAAAAAAACATTAAACTTAAACTTATTAAAGAAATGGCTTTAAATAAATTAAAGAGCAAAAAAGAAAAAGATTTAAAATGGCCAAAAATTATAATATCCATATTAAGTACAATTGGTATTGTTGATACAGGATCTATCACACTTAAAAACTGGGGATTATTTAACTCTCTATCCTGCCCTGAGAATATCAATGGATGTGAAGCAGTACTTAATAGCCCTTGGGGAAGTTTATTTAAAAATAATCAATTCAACATTCCTCTCTCTCTAGGTGGTTTTATATCTTATTCAGCAATATTAGTGATCACTATATTGTTGATTTTAAATATATTTTCTAATAAGCAAAAAATAAAGAGATTCTTGTGGTGGTCTCTTTATTTAATATCTTGCGGTGCATCCGTTTTTAGCCTACTTTTAATAAACATTATGTTCTTCAAAATTGAAGAATTTTGTATATTTTGCATTCTTTCAGCAATATTATCATTCTCAATATTTATTTTTACTATTATTGGAGCAAGATTTGAAAATAGAGAAACTATGTTTTACAGAAGCTTATTGGTTACTTTTGTTGTTTTAGTAAGTGGATTGATTTGGTCAAATCAAGTTGATCCCGCTAAAGCTGATTTAGAATTTAATTCCTCTGAAAGAAGAGCACCAACAGTAACTAATAGCAGTTCAAATGAAAAAATTAGATTTGCAAAATTTTTAAATAAAAACCAAATCGTTATGTATAGCGCATATTGGTGCCCACATTGCCATGATCAAAAGGAATTATTTGGCAAAGAGGCTGTAGAAGAATTAAATATTATTGAATGCGCAAAAGATGGTAAAAATAATCAATTCAAACTATGCCAAGAAAAAGGAATAGAGGGATTTCCTTCGTGGGAAATTAATAAGAATATTTATAGTGGTACAAGAGAATTAAGTGAGTTAGGAGAATTAGCCAATTATCCTTATTTAGAAGATCTTAAGTAAAACGCTTTTGTATTTTTTTAGTTTTAATTTGTCTAGAATGACATTTCCAACTATCTAATTTTTCAGGATAATCTGTTCGATAATGACCTCCTCTACTTTCTTCTCTAAAAATACATGCCTCCAATAGTAATCTTGTTGTAATATTTCTATTTTGTAAATCTAATAATAAATTAAGGGCTCTTCTATTAGGTTCTGAGAATTTTATGAAATTATTTATATCTAGTGATTTAATAGAATTCAAAAGAGAGTTATTAGATAACTCTGAGTCTTCCATATATAAATCATCTAGGAAATTCTTCATTCCTTTTTTTGATCGAGAAACACCCAAATAATCCCAACATAATTTTCTTAGTTTATCTATTCTGGCAGAAATAACACTAATCAATTTTTCATCAAAACTAGGTAATTTTATTTCTGAATTAATTCTCTTAAAATTGCTAATTTTGAAACTATTATCTAGCTTTATAGAAGCCATTTTTCGTGCAAAAACAAGACACTCCATTAAAGAATTACTCGCCAATCTATTTGCTCCATGAACACCTGTAGAAGCAACTTCTCCTACGGCAAATAAGCCATTAATAGTTGAAGCAGCATTTAAGTCTGTAAATATACCACCCATCCAATAGTGCGCAGCAGGAGCAACTGGAATAATTTCATCCAATGGATTGACTCCATATTCTTGACATCTATTAATAATAGTAGGAAACCTTTTAATAATTTTTTGTGGATCAATATATCTTAAATCCAATCCAACATGATCAATATTATTTTTAATCATATTTTGCATAATTGCCCTGCTTACTTGATCTCTACTAGATAAATCTCCATCTTTTAGATGAGCTACTGGACTATTTCCTGTTTTATCAACTAAAACTGCACCTTCTCCCCTTAACGCTTCGGATATTAAAAAACATGGCGCTCCATAGAACTTTAGAGCAGTTGGATGAAACTGAATAAATTCTAAGTCATCAATCGCAGCTCCAGCATTCCAAGCTAATGCAATTCCTTCTCCAGCTGACTGAGCTGGATTTGTAGTATTAGTGAATAAATGACCACCACCCCCTGTAGCTAAGACCACTGCCCTTGAATGAATCCAATAAAGATTCGCACCATCTAAAACTTGTACTCCTCTACACATTTTATTTATTACTAACAATTCAGTAACTCTAACTCCTCTACAATGCAATATATTTTTTTTATTCTCTACTTGATCTTCTAATACCTCAACAAGTGCTCTTCCTGTTCTATCTTTAACATGCAAGACTCTTCTACAAGAATGAGCGGCTTCAAGAGTTGTTGATAACTGATTTAAACTCTTATCAAAAATCATTCCTAATTTTTGTAGTCTCTCAACACAATTAGGAGCTTCTTGAACCAACATTTCGACCGCTTGCGGGTCACATAAACCATCTCCTGCTTTAAGAGTATCTTGAGCATGAAGATCAAAAGAGTCCTCTGGCCTTACAACAGATGCTATACCTCCTTGCGCCCATCTACTTGAAGAATTTTTACTAGTATTACGATTCAAAAGAAGAATATTTAAATCATTTGGCAATTCGAGACAAGCCATTAATCCAGCGGCTCCAGCTCCAATAACAATTACATCCCAATGATTATGTTGAATTAATTTATCAGAGAAGGGTGGCCTCAACATTAAACTAATCCACTAAAAGTAGGTTGAATAATTGCTAGAGAAACAAATATTCCATCAACAATTAATGTGGTTTGCAATACATAACTCGCAACCAACAAAGATTTTTTATTTAACGAATTACTGAAGGAAATATTAGATAGGATTTTAGAAATAAACCATAATATTAATCCTGCAATTAATATAATCAATAAAGGTTTAAAATTAATCAAATTTTGAGAAGTTTGCTGAAGTATCACAGCTGCCTTATCTGGCTCAGCATTCACAACTTCCATCCATTGATCCATAATACCCGTAAAGAAAATGACTATATCTGTCATGGCTGTACCGAATAAAGAAGCTATATAAAAACTAGAACCAATTTTCCATTTTGTTCTTAAGCCTAATAATGCTAGCGGTAACGCGATAGCTTCAACAGGAATATGCAAAATAGGGTGTGAACTTAACCAACCCCAGAATAAAGATCCCCCTAGCCAACTCCCTGCTACGCCAAACAGTAATGATCCCACTATTAAGAATTTTTTAGAATAATTAATATATAAAAATATGGCTAAACTAACTATCACTAGGGTAAATGCAAGAGCTGATATAGGTTGAAATCTAACCCAAGGTGCTTGAAAAAATATAGGTAAAATAACAAAGAAAGATGACCAAAACCTTAAGGAACTAGGTTTAGCTAAGAAATTATCATCTAACATATCAGTATCATTTATTAATGATGATAAATCACCATTAATTTTTTTTAAATTTTCAGTAACTATTTCTTTCAATGAATTAATAAATTTGATGTTTAATAAATTAAATTAACAATGTTAAGCAAAGATTAAATAAAGTAATAATTTATTCAATTATCATACTAAACATAATAAAAATAATTTATGGTCTTTGAGTCTAATAAAAGTTTAGAATATAAATAATGCAAAGAATTTGGTTTAAATACTGTGTGGAAAGAAACTAATTACTCTGAACATACTAATGATTTATTCCTCCTAAATAATCATGATGATAATATTAAACCTGCTTTAATTGAAAGTGTTGAAGAAGAATCAATAGCTAGTGAAATAGGTTTCGAAGCAGGTGATTCAATAATAAGCATAAATGGTCAAAAGCCAAGAGATTTAATTGATTATCAAATACTAATTAGCGAAGAAATATTAGAAATATCTATCCTTGATAAAAACCAAACAATACATAATATAAAAATAGAAAAAGACTATGATACAAATTTAGGTATCAACTTTGAAGAGGCTTTATTTGATTCTTTGAAACAATGTAATAATAATTGTCCTTTTTGCTTTATAGATCAGCAACCCAAAGGAAAAAGGAAAAGCCTTTATTTAAAAGATGATGATTATAGAATGAGTTTTTTATATGGCTCTTATCTAACTCTGACAAATTTAGATAAGAAGGATTGGAATAGAATAAAAATACAAAAACTCTCACCTTTATATGTTTCAGTCCACTCAACTAATCCAGATACTCGAGAAAAATTACTTAAGAATAAAAAAGCGAGAGAAATCCTAAATCAAATTTCATGGTTTGAAGAAAACTCATTACAGCTTCATGCGCAAATAGTTATTTGCCCTGGAATTAATGATGGCAAGATACTTAAACAATCAATTTCAGATCTTGCAAAATTCCACTGTTCAATAAAAAAAACAGTTTTGTCAATAGCTATCGTACCTGTAGGACTAACTAAATTTCGTCCTGAGAATGATGGCTTAACCGCGGTTAACAAAGAATATGCTAAAAAAATTATTAAAGAGATTGAATCAATTCAAGATGAATTACAAAAAGAAATTAGTACTAGATTTTGTTGGCTTGCTGATGAATGGTATTTAATAGCAGGTTTACCTTTACCAAAGTTCCAAACTTATGAGAATCTCCCCCAAGAATCAAATGGCGTAGGTACAATTAGAAGCTTTCTTAAGATTCTAGAATTAGAAACTCAATCATTACCAAAGAAAATCATTAAGAAAAGATGTGTAAGTTGGATAGTTGGCAAATTAGTTTATGAAGCCTTAAAACCGTTTTGTGACAAATTAAATAATATTGAAGGTCTTAGAATAAACCTATATGGATTACCAAGTATTTATTGGGGGCAAGAACAAGTTGTAACTGGTCTATTAACTGGAGAAGACTTAATATTTGGTTTAAGGAATAAAGATCTTGGAGAAGCTATTTACATCCCATCAATGATGTTAAAAATAAACACTGACTTATTTTTAGATGACAAAAAGATCTCAGAAGTTGAAGAAGCATTAAATACAAAAATTCACGTTGTCCATGATGCAAATGATATTATTAAATATCTGATTGGTATATCCTCAACGAAAAGAATAGTAACTCATGCTTAAAAATTTCTTTCATACAACATTAGTAATACCTTTATTTTTCATATTTTATACAAATCAGGCTAAGTCAAATGATTTGTCAAACAATACTTCTATAAATATAGAAGAAATATTTAGCAAGCAATCTATCAATATTAAGGATATTCCTCAAATAGTTCTAGATAACAATTTTGAACTTCAAGCACTAAAAAAGATGGTATCTGCAGCATCATTCAATCTTACTAGTTCAATAGGCAAAAGATATCCCTCTATTGATCTAAATGCGACTGGATTACCACAATATCTTTACGGTAAAAATTATAGTAGCTCATTAAATACCAAAAGCTCCCAAATAAAAACTAATCCTGCCTTGACTATTAGATGGGATTTGATTAATCCTACGAGAGGTCCTGAGATAGATATTTCTCAAAAAAACTTAGAAATTGCAATCAATAATTTTGAAATTAAAAAAAATGATTTAATTCAAGAGGCAAAATCTCGATATCATGCTTATCAAAAATCTTATGCTGAAGTTGAAAACGCAAATATTTTAGTAGATTTATCTTTGCAAAGCCTAAATGATGCACAAACAAAATTAGAGGCTGGTCTGGGTACAAAATTTGACGTACTTGAAGCAAATGCACAATTGTCTCGTGATAAACAGTTTCTTGAAGAAAAAAAGATTTCAAGTGAAATTGACAAAATTGCACTAAAAGAAATTTTAAATATAAATTTTGAAAAAGATATAGTAATTCCTACGAAACAAAACTTGTTAGGTTACTGGAATTATTCATTAAATAAAAATATTGAAAAAGGGATTGCGAATAGTTTTTCGTTACGAAATCTAAATTTACAAAGTTTTATACAAGAAAAACAATCACAACGCTTCAAAAACTTAAGTAAACCAATTATTTATATAAGTAATACCTTATCAAGCACCTTTTATAAGGGTAGTACCCTCACTTCAAAGATTGATCCTAACAATTATGGATCAAACTATTCCAATACTATTAGCTTAAATTTATCATGGAATTTATTTGATGGAGGGCAGAATATGAACTCTTCTAAAGCTAAAGAAGCCGAATCAGAAGCAGATATATATAACTATAAAAATTTAGAAAATATTTTAAAGAAAAATATCACTGAAGCATATTTAAATTTAAAAAAATTTGAAAAAAAAATAATTTCAACAAAAAAAGAAATATCCTCTACAACTGAGTCTTTAAGATTAGCTAGATTACGATACGAGGTTGGTGTCTCAACTTTAAAAGATGTACTCACGAGACAAAAAGAATTAAGTAATGCCAAATCTAAAAATATTAATTCTATTTACAATTACAATTTAAATTTAGATCAATTAGAAAGACTTACTTTTTTAAGTATCAAGGATAAGTGTCTAGTTGAAAAAAGTGATAACAAAAATCAAATTAATTCAATTTGCAACTATTAGGATGCATAATAATATAATGAATAATTCTATTAATAAATTAAATAAAGAACAATTAACCGAATTAAGTTCTTTATTTGAATCAGTTAGTAATAGACAATTAAAAGATTTTGGAAATATTGGAGCAAGTAATAAAGCAGATGGTTCACTTATTACGAGTTGTGATTTGTGGAGTGATGAGACAATTGTTAATGGTTTATCCAAAATTGCACCTAATGAGGGGGTTCTCAGTGAAGAAGGCGAAAAAAATATTCCTAAAAGTAATGCTTTTTGGATAGTTGATCCACTAGATGGTACGACTAATTTCGCTGCAGGGATTCCTTTCTGGTCAATTTCTATTGCGAGATTTGTAAATGGCGAACCTCAATCTTCCTTCTTGATAATTCCTACTTTAAAGAAATCATTTTTAGCAATAAAAGGTGAGGGGGTATGGCTTAATAAACAGAAAATATGTTGTGAAAAAAATTTACAAAGAAGTGCATGCGTATCTTTGTGCAGTAGATCAATTAAAATATTGCAAATTAATCCTAAGGATATTTTCCCTGGTAAAATCAGATTACTTGGCGTTTCAAGCTTAAATTTAACAAGTGTGGCTATGGGACAAACATTTGGAGCAATAGAAGCAACTCCAAAAATATGGGATATAGCAGCAGCTTGGTTGATTTTAGAAGAATTAGATTGCATCATTGATTGGCTAGATATTAACCCAACCAATTTAACTCCAGGGCAAGATTTATCTGATGTTAATTTTCCGCTTATAGCTGGAAGAACAAAAAAAAATATTAATGATTTAAGACCATGGGGGAATTTATTAATTAAAAAATAGTTTATGTGTTTGCAAATGCTTGCAAATTAATCTTTTTCGATACAATATAAAAAGTTTAGTACAAATACTTGAGAAGAATTTATATTCAGTACAACATCAAATGGGTGCTAAAAAGTTTATGGGGAGCTTGTGAAAGATGGACTAAATCTGATTGCATCGATCTAAGTGCAGCCTTCGCATATTATGCTCTTCAGTCATTCTTCCCTTTACTTCTAATCTCATTATCAATTGCATCTTGGTTCCTTGGTAAACAGGAAGGATTAGATCAAAAAATCATTGAGATCGCAGCGCAAGTATTACCTCCATCAGTTGTTGAATTAGTTGAAACTACTTTATTTAAATTAATTGATCAGGGTTTTGGAGCTGGTATCTTAGGTGCAATGTTTTTATTATTTACAGCAGGAAATGCGTATTTATCTCTTCAACGTGGATCAGATAGACTCTGGGAAGATGCATTGCCCTCAAAAAAGAGTTTTTTACCATGGAGAGAGCAAGCATCAAAATTTGTAAGAAATAGAGTAGAGGCATTTTTAATAGTTTTCTTTATAGGTTTTCTAATGGTTCTTGATCAGATTAGTGCAAATTTAAGGATGATCCCAGGAGCAGTTCTACAAGACTTATCAGATTCGAGTACTATATTAAAAAATTTTTTATTAAAAATACCCGTTTTACAAGTAGGACAATTTGCATTACCTCTAGTAGGATTTTCACTTATGGCTTTATTACTTCAAGCACTTTTACCAAGTAGAAAAGTTCCATTGCAACCTCTTATCCCTGGTTCATTATTAATAGGAATCTTGCTAACTACCTTAAATTTAGCTGTTAGTAAAAGTATACTTTCACTTGGAGTAAGATTTCAAGCATATGGATTTATAGGTGGATTTTTAGTATTAACTTTATGGGTTTGGCTTTTAGGAGTTATTTTATATTTTGGACAATGTTGGAGTGTTGTAATCGCAAGCACATCTATTATGGAAAAACAAAAATATAGCTACAAGAGAAGATATTAAAACACATTATTAATATGAGTAAAAATTTGATTACATATTCAATTATTGCATTTGTTATTATTCCTATTTTCGGAATAAATTTTGTAATAAGCTTGATTGGAAACGTTTTTCTGCTTTTAATTCTAATCCCTACACTTTTACTTATTGTCGCATTAATTACATTCAACTCGATTAAAACAAAGTCAAATACTTGTAATAAATGTGGTTTAACAACAATTGGAGATCATGAAAAATGTATTTATTGTGGATCAGAATTTAACATTAATTTTAAAGATAATGAATTAACGAAAGATGCTAGTAAAGAAGTTATTGAAATAGAGGCTGAAGAAATTAAATAATATTATTGATACTATTAACCGATTCCAATTTGTCTAAGAATACTTTGACCAGTTATTAATTCAGTTCCTAACCCTATTAGAATCCCCATCATAGCTAAGCGCCCATTCCAGGTTTCTGCAAAGTTTACAAAGCCAAATCTTGTTTCATTCTCCTCATTCATAGTTGTTTTAGTAAATCATTTATATTTTAGCGTTTTATTGCTTGATTTTGTATTTTTATCCTAACTAATAAATTATTTAACGTGCTTTAAACCATCTACAGGCTTATATTCGTCTCCAGTTAACTCTTCATATATGATTGCAGGTAAACCAGTCTCAAACATTGTTTGCAGGGCTTCTTTTAAAAAGGGATTCCAACCTCCCGTACTTACTTTTCCATGACGAACAGTCCAATCCCATGTGCCAGGTAAGTCTCTGGGAATTCTGCCTTCTCTATCTCTTCTAGCTACTAAATCTAGTGATTCAACTAAACCTACAACCACAGGTTCTTTACCGTAAGAAGGAGTGAGACTGAGCTCAAGTCTCATTGGCTCTTCTTTTAGCATCCTGAGTCTAAAACGAGGAGGTAATTTTAGTGATCGTATTACAGACGCAACTATTTTTGTTCTTTGTTCCAATTTGTTCTCCTTAATTTTGATAAAAAAAGAATTTAATCTTTTGGTGTTTCTTGTCCTCGTTCAAGTGTTGAATCACTGTCGTTTGAGAATCTAACTGTTAATAATTCTTCATCTGTAATATTGCCTGACTTGTCAAGTAACTCTGGATGAATAGTGTATTTCTTGTTAGTAGTCGGATGAGTAAAAACTTGCTTTTTATTTCTATCTAAAGCACCGTATCCATTAAACATGACTTTAAAAGCTTTCCAAATAAGAAATAATAAGGCACATGCATAAATAATTGGAAATAAGATAGTCATTTCTGATTATAAATTTAGATACTTGTATATTTTAACTATATTAGCCTGAAAAAAAACAAATTAGACAAATTTAATTAATTATATTTTTTCTAGCCTATTATAAGAGCATCTTAATTTATCTAAATAATTTTATTTTGGTAATACTTAAATATTTTTCTAAGAAAAAGTTTTCGAAAAATAAAACAACAGCTTCAGACAGATTGAAAATTCTTTTTGTTTCGGGTTTAGCCGCGGGGATAACTATAAACTCTTATACAAACGCAACTCCAATCTTAAATAAAGTCAAAAGCAAAATTTATGGCAATTCAAGTTCATCTTTTATTACTAAAGCAATAGAGAAATCTGGTCCTTCAGTAGTAACAATTGATACACAAAGAATAGTAAGAAATAAGAGCTTTCCGAACGAATCGAGAATACTTCTCGATCCATATTTTGAGCGAATATTTGGTTTAAGATTTCCCTCTGAATATGAAGATAGAATTGAGGAGGGTCAAGGAAGTGGTTTTATTTTTGATGATGGATTAGTTATTACAAACGCTCATGTAATAAACAATACACAGAAATTAATTGTGGGTTTATCAGATGGGAGAAAATTTAAAGGCTCAGTTATAGGCATAGATCTACTTACCGATTTAGCAGTAATAAAATTAGAGGGCAAAGGTCCATGGCCTAAAGCTATATTAGGTGATTCCAATACTATTAAAGTTGGCGATTGGGCTATCGCAGTTGGTAATCCTTTCGGTCTCGAAAATACAGTCACACTTGGAATTATTAGCAATCTCAATAGAGATGTCTCTCAGTTGGGCATATATGATAAAAAATTTGATCTCATACAAACAGATGCTGCCATTAATCCAGGAAATTCTGGTGGACCTTTACTAAATAATGATGGTGAAGTAATTGGAATTAATACATTAATTAGATCTGGCCCAGGAGCTGGTCTTAGCTTTGCTATTCCAATTAATAAGGCTAAAAAAATTGCTAATGATTTAATTAGAAACGGGAAAGTGATTCATCCAATGATTGGTGTAAGTTTATTAAATGAATTTAATCTAGAAAATAATATAAATTATGTCAAAGTAGGTTACGTAGTACCAAGGAGTCCAGCAGAAAAAAGTGGCATTTTAAAAAATGATCTTATTTTGAAAATAGATACAAAAATGATTAGTAGATCATCTGATGTTGTTAATGCTATCAACAATAATGGAATTAAAAAAAGTATAAATATATTAATAAAAAGAAAAAATAGACTTATTAATATAATAGTAAAACCTATTGATATAAGAAATTTATCAAGGAATTAATTTCAAGTTTCGCTATCTCTAAGTATTTCTACACATTTAGAAATACATTTACCATCTTTAATATCGCACAACATAATACACTCAAAATAACTATCGATAGGATCAATATTTAAAGAATTTATATTTTTATAATCATCTTTTTGTCTAAACATTTTTTGTAAATTAATCGGGTAGTAATTAGATTAATCAAATTAGTTTAAATATGTAAAGCAAAATGAGTGATCTTGCCTAGTGGAATGTAAAGTTTTTTTTAAATAATACAAAATTAATTGATAAAAAATAAGAAGAATTACTTACTGGCAGCAATATTTTTAGTTTCATTTTTCTTTTTTAAATAGTATTGATAATTACCACTAAATGAGAAGAAATTAGAATCACTTATTTCAACTATTCTGTTTGCAACTTTAGATATAAAATAGCGATCATGAGATATAAAAAAGACTGTACCTTTATATTTTTTAAGTGCAGCCTCTAAGTTTTCTTTAGATGGAATATCAAGGTGATTAGTAGGTTCATCAAGAAGCAAAAAATTACTAGGTTTCATAACTATCAAAGCCAATGCTAATCGAGCTTTTTCTCCACCACTTAATTGCTGAACATTTTTAAATACAGCATCCTTATAGAAGCCAAAACCAGCCAAAAAAGTTCTTACCTTTTGCTGAGTCCAAGTTGGAGCATTTTTAAATATTAATTCAATCACAGAATCTTTATCGTTCAGAGCTTCAGCCTGGTTTTGTTGATAATAACTTGTGATAACATTATATTTTCCAATATTAATTTCACCGATTTCAGGTATTAAATTATTCATTATTAAATTAAATAAAGTTGACTTACCAGAACCATTAGGACCTAAAAGTGCAATTTTTTCTCCCGCATAAATTTTCAAATTTGATTCAAAAAAAATTATATTACTATCAAAAGAATGAGATAGATTCTTTATATCTAAAACCAATTGACCAGACTTTGGACAAGGTGGAAAAAAAAATGAAGGATGCTTTGTTTTAGAAATCGGATTCTTAATCTTTTCAACTTTATTGAGCTGCTTTTCTTTATTTTTTGCTTGAGTACTTCTTGTTGCACTTGCTCTAAATCTTTCTATATATTTTGTTTGAGACTCAATCTGTTTCTGTTGAATTTGATATGCTTTATTTTGAGATTGTTCATCTTGTGTTTTTTTCTTTATAAAAAAGGAATAATTTCCACTATATGTTTTAGTTAAGCCTTCCTCAATTACAACAATTTTATTACAAACTTTATCTATAAAATAGCGATCATGACTGATTAAGATAATTGAAGTTTTTAAGGATGATAAATAATTTTCAAGCCATAAAATAGTATCTAAATCAAGATGATTAGTTGGTTCGTCTAATAAAAGTACATCAGGTTCTTGAAGCATGATTTTTCCTAATCCAATCTTCATTTGCCATCCACCTGAAAAATGCGCTACTAACTTATCTGCATCTTCCAAAGAAAATCCTAATTTTGGCAAGATTTTATCAACTTCTGCCTGCATAGTATAACCACCTAGAGATTCAAATTTTCTTTGATTTAAATCTAATTCTTTAATTAAAAAATTTAATTTATTTGCACTTAAAGAATCACCTAGTAATTTTAATTCGTTCTCTATCCCTACAAGTTTTTGAGACACTAACTGAATATCTTCATAAGCACTCTCTAATTCTTCTCTTACCGTTCTGTCCAAGCAATAATCAAACTCTTGCTTTAAATAGGATATCCTTGGTTTGCCAATTTTTTGTATAGATCCTGTTGTTGGTTCTTCTTCCCCAACTAAGATTTTTAATTGCGTTGTTTTACCTGATCCATTAGAGCCTACAAGGCCAATTTTTTCACCTTTTTTGATTTCCCAAGTAACATTTTTCAAAACAGTATCTGTTTGAAAAATCTTACTAATAGCCTCTAATCGAATCACTTTCTAAAAATGCAAGATTTACATAGTATTTTTTATTACCAAAAGAAAAAAAGTAGAATAAAATTAAAATATGAAAAGATTAGAACAAATTGTAGCAATTTTTATTGCTGCCGGTTTAGCGATACCCAGCTATTGGTTCTTTTGGACTTTAGCTGGAGGTGGAGGTTATGACAGAAGAGTTAAACCTAGCAGTAGCTCTTTTCTAGATAATTCATCCCTACAAACCCCCTCTAACTTTAATAAGCCATAACTTGGTAGGAAGATCGTCTAAAGTGCTTAGATAATCAATTACCTCTTCTTTGGTAACATTAAGATTAAATTCATTACCTATTTCACAAATTTGCTCTAATGCACCCTTGGGGTTAGTTAAAGCAATCCTAAATAAGTTTTGTTTCTTATCTGCATCTTCCGATATTAGTTTGTAAAGTTTTTCAGCATTAGATGTCATTAAATTGATTGAATTCCTTTATTAAGAATATTCCCTTAAGCGACATTTTGCTTACTATTATCATTTATGTATAAATCTTTTTCAGGATCTTTTATCTCTTTTGCTGAAGCATCCACCATGCTTCTGGCATCGAGGCACAAAACCTTTCTTAACTTTGCAAAATTTGCAGCATGAGATAAACGTCCATCCCGTTTAGCAGCAAACTCAGATTTTTGAAGTGTTTGATGGAGGTGTGTTAATAAGTAGGGGCTAATAACCGCAGAAATAAGTACATCACAACTATTTTGAATATGGTCGCCGGAGTTTAATATCCTTTTTTTTCTTTGATTTATAATTGTTCTTTTTTCAGAATTAAACTTAATTGAGTTTTTCATAATCTTATTACACAAGAAAAAATAATAAAGGCTATTAATGCTTATTAATATTATACACAAGGATAGTATCCTTGACTAACTGTGTATACTAAGAAGTAACAGTTAAGATCTCTTATTCATGGCAACTCGCCAAAACTCGACAAATGGCAAGCCTAAATCACCAAGAATTCAAGTTGTTCTACCAGAGCTGCTTTGTGATCAGTTGTCAATATTAGCCGAAGAAGAATCCAGGACAATTAGTAATATGGCTAAAGTCTTAATTCAAAAAGGGGTTGAAAATTATTTAGAGAAACAAGGTAAAGCTCCAATCTCAACATTAAAAACAGATACAGACAAATTTAGAAATTCATTAGAAAAACAAAGTGTTAGAAGATTAAGAGGAGTCCCTAGAAGAATTCATTACTTCAAAGATTCAAAGGATTAATTAAATATCTAATTTTGAGGTAATTTCTGTAAATCCTCCATTAATCCCATTACCACTAATACATGCCCTCGTTCTAAGATATATTTAGCTGGTGGATTTACTGTTAATTGTTCGGCTGGTCCTGCTGCAAGAACATTTACTAAATAATTTTTTCTTAGATTTAAATCCCTTAAAGATCTTCCTATGAAATCTTCAGGCACTGTTATTTCATCTATTCCAGTTTGATTATCTAATTCTAATCTCTCAATTAAATTAGGCCTGACTAGTTCTAATCCAAGTCTTTCTCCTTGCATTCTAGATGGGAAAACCACTTTATCAGCTCCTACTCTTTTTAACATTTTTTCATGCAAATCACTTGTAGCTCTTGCTATTACCCTTTTAACCTTAGTCCCCTCACTATCTTTTGCTATTAAGGTGGTAGTTATACTTGCCTCAATAGGCTCACTAATACCAACTACTAAAGTATTCATTTCGAGTATACCCGATTCCCTCATGGATTCTTCATCGGTACAATCAACAACTCTGGCTTCAATTGTTGGTTCCAACTGTCTTAAATCATCAATAGCCTTCTCAGAATAATCTGCAGCTAGTACATCAGCTCCATTACTAATAAGTTCCCTACATACAGCAGTTCCAAATCTTCCAACTCCAACCACTGCAAAACTAAGTAATTCATTTTCTTTGTTAGGAGACCATTGCCACCAGTCAGACATAATAAAAATAAAATTAAACGTAAAGATCGGCCTTTGGATAACCAATTCTTTTTTGCTTATCCATTCTACTCTTATAAAGAGCCTCCCATACAGCACTTAAAAATAATAAGATACCAAGTCTCCCGACAAACATTCCAATAATTAATACTAATTGACCAAAATGATTCAACTTAATTGTTAATCCAATATCAAATCCAACTGTTGCAAAAGCCGAAATACAAGTAAAAAGGATTTCTAAAAAAGTAAATTTCTCCTTATTCACAAAAGTATTTGTTGTACTTAATAACATAGCCATCAATAGTACAAATAATAATGATCCGACTGTAATACCAACAGCTTTTAAAATAACTTTATCTGATATTACTCTATTACTAATAATTACATCTTTCTGACCTCTCAAAGTAGATCTAGTTGCTGCCATCAGTGCCATAAATGTTGTGGTTTTAATACCTCCTCCAGTCCCTCCAGTGCTTGCACCAATGAACATTAAAGTCATTAATAATAACAAACCAGTATCAGAGATTGTATTCAGAGAAATTGGGTAATTAGTAAAGCCAGCTGTCCGAGCACTAACAGTTTCAAACAAAACAGCTAATAACCGTTGAAAAAAGTTTAATTCATTTAAGAATAGACCATTCAATAAAGATTCAGTAACTAATAAGCCAAGAGATCCAAAAATTATTAAATACAAAGTAGTTCTTATCACTAGTCGACTATGAAGGCTTAATTTCTTATAACGAAGATTATTTCTATGATTCCAAAGATCGTCAATAACTCTCCAACCAAGTCCACCTAAAATAATTAAAAGAATAAAAACAATATTCACCACCACATTAGACCTATATTCGTAAAGACTAGAATTCCAAAGTGAAAAACCAGCATTATTGTATGCAGAAATGCTATGAAAGATGGAAGCCCATAATCTGTGACCATTATTTTTTATATCAACAAGACCAAAGAAATAAAGGATAAATGATCCTAAAGAAATAATAATTGCAGCCGTAATTGCAATACTTCTAAAAGTGCGACCAATTCCACCTACACCAAATTCATCAAGAGTCTTACCTTTGTCCAATCTAGTTCTTAATTTAGTACCCTTTACAACGAAACCTTGTAAAAAAGTAGTTATAGCCATTAATCCTAATCCTCCTACAAGTAACATAAGAGCCAGGATAATTTGACCAAAGATTGTCAGGTCTTGACTGATATCAATTATTGTTAATCCGGTAACTGTAATTGCAGAAGCAGCTGTAAAAAAAGCTTCCCATAAGCCAACTTTCTCAGATGAACAAATTGGTGAGCTAATAATTATTGTTCCAAAAAAAATTATTACCAATCCAGTTACTATTGTAAATTGGGGTACAGTTAACTTTCTGTAAAAATCTTTGAGATTATAAATTGTTTGATGAAATGCCACTATCAGTTTTCAAATCTAGGTGAAATTTAAGATTATTAGAGCAGGAATAGATAAAGACATAATAATAGTTAAACCTATCCCATATCTAGCAATATCAAAAAACCTATATCTTCCAGGGCCATAGACCATTAGATTCGTCTGATATCCCATTGGAGTTAGAAAAGATTGACTTGCACCAAATAAGACAATAAGTATTAAAGCATTTGGCGTAATACCTAAAGTAGAAGAAAACTCTATTACCACTGGTAAAATCAAAGCTACTGATGCTGCATTACTAATAAATTGAGTAAGGATAACGGTAGATGTAAAAATAACTAATAGAGCAAAATATAATGGAATTCCATCCAGTAAAAAATTTAAGTTCAAAGCTATCAAATCAGCCAATCCTGTCACTTGCATCGCAACACTAAAACTTGATAGCGATCCCAATAATAAAATCACATCTAATCTTATTGACCTTTGGATTTCTGCCGGACGCAGGCAACCTAATCCAACCATCGCTATAACTGCCAACAAAACAGAACCAACTAGAGGAACTTTTGAAATTGATGGAAGAATTATCATAACTATTGCTATTGCAATAGCTATTGGTTTTTTTCTTATTGAAGGCAAATCATCTTCTACTTGATCTAAAATAAGTAGATCATTAGCAGATTGAAGTCCTCTAATGGAATCTAGTGGTGCTTGTAATAATAAAACATCACCAGCTCTAAGTACGGCTTGACCCAATCTCTCTTGAACAGTTTGCTGACCTCTTCTTAAAGCTAAAACCGTAGCGTTATGCCTTTGTCTAAATCTAAGTTCTCTTAGGCTAGCCCCAGCCAATGTAGAGCCTGCGGGAAGGAGCGCCTCAAATGTCTTTGTTCCCTCATCAGAAGATATTTGTTTACCATTCTGAAACTTTCTTACTCTTTCTGCTAATAAAATCGTATGTTCTTGTTCTAAACGTAATAAATCCGAACGAGTAACCTTTACTAGAAGTCTATCCTCAGGTTCAATCTTCCTATCAGCTAAAGGTGGCAGGATAGCTTTACCATTTCTTTGTAATTCAAGAACATCAACATCAAATCTTCTCTGCAATCTACTATTTCTTAATGATTGGCCTACAAGTTCAGAATAAGCAGGGATAGTCACTTCAGTAAAGTAAATATTCATATCCCCAGTATTTATAAATTCATTACCTCTGCCTCTATCTGGGAGCAAAGAATCTGATACTAAGATCATGTAAGTAGTCCCTATTAACCAAACTGGAATACCAATAGAAGTAAAACTAAATAATTCAAGAGAGCCATAGCCCAATTGTTGACTAATATCACTAACAAGAAGATTGACTGAACTTCCTAATAGAGTAATAGTACCTCCTAACAATGTTGCAAAAGATAATGGTAAAAGGACTTTAGAAGGAGAAATATTTCTCTTTGCACACCAACTTTCAACCAAAGGTAATAATGATGCCACAACTGGAGTATTCGGCACAATTCCCGAGATTGGAGCTACTAAGAAAGCCAAAAACGCGATAAATCTTCTTGAGGTTCTAATATTATCTGACGCAATTAATTCTCTAACTCTATCAAGAGCGCCACTTTTAAATAGAGCTGCTGACACAGCAAATAAACCCATTAAAGTAATTAAAGAAGGGCTTCCAAAGCCAGCCAATGCTTTTTGAGGAGTAAGTACTCCAGTTGCAATAAAAATCGCAACACATAACAAACCTGTCAGTTCAGGAGCAATTGAATTTTTAATAAATAATATGATTGATAGAAGTAAAACAAATACTGTTATCAAAGCCTCGTAATTATTACTTAAGAAAAAAACTAAATTCATATTCAAGGTACTTTATCCAAATATACCTAAAAGATTTATTCAAAAATTTTATCTTAATGGTATCAATTTTTTGTCATTATTTTTGAAAAAATTGACTTTTTATCAATAAACCATGAAGCAGCAGATTTGATAGTTTTTTCAATCATAGGCATTTTTGAAGCGTAAATTAATCTCCTAAGTTCAAATGCAAATTTACCTGATAAAGTTATACCGAGAGCTGAAATAGATGCATCGCCTACGCCAAGGCTAATCATTTCTCCATTATCTTTAAATTCAAACGGTAATAATTCCTTCTGCTTTATTAACAAATTTAAGTTCCTTGCAGCATGTTTACCTTGTTGCATAGCAAGTTGAGCTGTACTTGGTAAATTTTCTCTATTTTCAATGATAGATATATCTCCTAAAGCAAATACATTTCGAAATTCCTTAATCTGAAGATTTTCATTAATTACTAATTTACCGAATAAGCTTGTTATATCTTCTTTAAATTTAGGTAAATTAGGTTTCACACCAGCTGTCCATATAACTGCTGCATGTTTAAGCGTAGATTTTTGGTTAATTTTATTACAGATTTCAATTTCATTTTCCCTAATTTCTTCAACGCTAGTATTTAGCAAAACATTTATATCTCTTTTCTTAATAGCCTTTTCAGCTTCTTCACGATTAAAAACTTTATTTTTAATAAGAATATCTTGAGACTTTTCAATGATTTGAATATTAAAGTTATCGCTATATAAATCACTTAACTTACAGGCCAATTCAACACCAGAAGGACCAGCACCAATAATGAATATATTTTCTTTAGTTAGAGAAGTTGCAGTCCTTTCAAGAAAGTACTTTAATTTGCCTATATCTTCAATTTCATTAAAGAAATAACAAAATTCATCAACCCCTTTAATAGAAAAATTATTAGGAGAAGAACCAGTGCTAAGTACAAGATATTGATACTCAATATTCAAATCATCCTCAAACTTTAATATATTTTTTGAAAAATTTATTTCACATAATTGATTTTCTAGAAAAGTAATCCCCGAATTAGCAAATATTGTTTCTAAATTTGGCGCTACTTCCCAAGAATTAATTTCACCACTAAGAATTTCATACATTAAAGGCTTAAAAACGAATGACGATTGAGAATCAATAATAATAATAGGTATATCTAAATCAAATTTTTTTAAATTAAAAGCAGTATTAATCCCTGCAAATCCTGATCCAACTATTACTATTGGTTTTTTTATCCCATTCATAATTTTAATATCAATAAACTGAGAGCTATAATTAAATTAAACGAATATTTTTCAATTCGGGCGTGATCCTTATTGAGATCAAAAATTTAATTGCAAAATGCCAGAACAAATACAAGAAGCACTTAATTCAGATTTAGTTAGATACAACAAATACATCGAACAAATGAACCCATTAGAAATCATAGAATGGGCATACAATACTTTTAAAAATAAATTTGCATTTACTACTAGTTTTGGAATTCAATCTTCAGTTTTATTGCACATAATTCAAAAATCAAGCTTAAAAAATAAAGTAAAAATATTTTGGATTGATACAGGTTATCTCCCAAAAGAAACATATAACTATGCTGATGAGATTATAAATAAACTCTCACTAAATATAGAAGTTTTACAAAGTGAACTTTCTCCAGCGAGGATGGAGGCTTTATATGGAAAACTTTGGGAAAGTAATAAATCTGAAGATCTAGATAGATATCACAAAATCAGGAAGATCAATCCCTTAGAAAAAGCATTTAAACAATACTCGATTAATTGCTGGGCAAGTGGAGTACGGGCTCAACAAACAGAAAATAGAAGCAAAATGAAAGTGCTAGATATTATTAGAGATAGATATTCTCTAAGACCTCTTTTAAAATGGTCTTCCAAAGATATGTTCTATTATATGGAAGAAAATAATTTACCTCAACATCCAATGTTTTTAAAGGGATACTCCACTATTGGAGATTGGCATTCAAGTAAACCTGAGACTCAAAACAATCAAGGGCGAATCACTAGATTTGGAGGCATTAAGGAAGAGTGTGGTTTACATATTAATGATTAAATATTTAATAAATAATGACATCAAAGAGAGTTTACTTATTAATAGGCAATACAAGAATGCATTGGGCTAGAAAAATAGGAGGAAATTATCAATATAATCATTCATTATTAAATCAGCCAATTCCAGAAAAACTTAATATTGAAAAATTATTATGGGCATCAGTTGGAAATTATCCAAAAAAAATATTTAAAAAAGAAAATGAATTAAAAATTAAGGAGATAAATCTTAAAAACTTACCAGCACACTTTGGAATAGACAGAGCGTTAGGTTGTTATGCTGGTTTGCAAATCACAAATAATCCTCATAAAAAAGATATAGTTATTGCAGATTTTGGAACGACTTTATCAATAACAAAAATAAATGCAGAAGGTCAAGTCATAGGTGGACAATTAATACCAGGTTTTCTTACACAATTAAAATCAATGGTTATAAATACAAGACTTCTTAAAATGCCAAATAATTTCAATATCCCAAAAGAAACTTTTTTAATTAATACAGAAGAAGCAATGATCAAAGGGGTTATCAATAGTTTACTTGGAGCATTAAATTTAGCATTAAAACCAGACAAAGATATATTAATTATCTGTGGCGGCGACTCGGAAATAGTAAGACTAAACCTACAAAAAAAGAATCAAGAGGTAATTATAAAACCAAATTTAGTTATGGAGGGTATGATTATGCACTATCAAAAGTAAGAGATACTATTTAAAGGCAACTAATAGATTTTCAGTTTAAATTTAAATCTGCAATGATATGATCTGCCATTATAGGAGCTTTCACTTTAAGATAAATTTTTTCAATATTTCCAGAGGCATCAATTACAAATGTATTTCTTATCATACCCATATATTCTTTCCCCATGAATTTTTTCAAACCATAACTTTCGTAATTAGTTGCTACTTTACAAGGAATAGGATCCACTAACAAAATAAAAGGCAAACTATACTTCTCAATGAATTTTTGATGAGAAATTGCACTATCCTTACTTATCCCGATAACCGTAATTTTATTTTTTATGAAAACCTCCCAATTATCTTTAAAGTTACAAGCTTCCTTAGTACATCCTGGAGTGTTATCCTTTGGATAAAAATATATTATTACTCTGTTACCTTTAAAATCAGCTAAAGAAACATTTTGATCAGAAGAATCCTTAAGAGTAAAATTTGGGGCTTTATCACCAATTTTTATAACCATTGAAAATAAGAAATACTACTCAATTAGGATACCAAAATTTTGGCTCATCATATAAGCAATTTAAAACATTTATGAACTTTGAAAAAGAGATGGATTGTCAATATAATAACGAGTTACTCGAATGAATAAAAATCAAGAAAGAATATATTAGTTAACTAAAATTCGGATGAAAATATAATTAATTGTATAAGTACACTCTTTTTATAGAAATATTTTATAAAACAGTCTTTGTTTTGAAATACATCAGATTTTTACATTCTAAAACATTTCTTTTAATTCATCATATTTGAGTCTTTCCCATCCATTTAAACTTGGTCTCCAAATATTTTCTAGATTAATATTTGCAGGCATATAATTTTGTTTGAAAGCTTCTTTAGGGGATTTATGAGGATTTATATAAGTTTTCGAATTATTACGCAAATAATCTGGTACAGAGAATAGATCATAAGATTCTAGATCATGAATAAAATTAGTAATAGCTTTTACACTATTACTTTTTCTGGATAATGCAAGATATAAAGAAGCTTGAGCAAGGAAGAAATTTCCTTCAGGATCGCCAACTTTATAAAAAGCATCGCTACAAGAATTAACTACCACTATTGCATTTGGATCAGCCAACCCAATATCTTCACTAGCAGAAATCAATAATCTTCTGAAAATATATTTTGGATCTTCACCTGCAGCAATCATATTTGCTAACCAAAAAAGAGTCGCATCTGGATCTGAACCCCTTATAGATTTTATAAAAGCACTAATAATATCAAAATGATTTTGCCCTTTTTTATCATATATAATCTTTTTATTTTGGATAGAATCTTCAGCAATACTAAGATTTATAGTAATAAGATTATCTTTCTCAGGCGATGCAATATTAATAGCATATTCGAGAGAATTAATTAAAGTTCTGGCATCTCCATTTGAAAAATTTATCAAATGATCTTGAGCATCTTTTGTTATTACTATTTGTTTAGGATTTTCAATTTGAGTAAAGTACTTTATAACTTTTTGAATAATTTTCATAAGTTCTTGTCTATTAAGTGCTACTAATTTAAAAATTCTTGATCTACTTAAAAGAGCTTGATTGATTGAAAAATATGGATTTTCTGTTGTTGCACCAATGAAAGTAATTGTTCCATTTTCAATCGATGAAAGCAAAGCATCTTGTTGAGCAGAAGTGAATCTATGTACCTCGTCAATAAACAAAATTGTTTTTCTTTTTGTCTTAAGTAGTCTTTCTTCAGCTAGTTGAATTGAATTTCTCAATTCCTTTATACCCGAAAAAACGGCATTTAAACTTATTAGATTTGATCTTGAACAATTAGATATTATTCCTACTAAAGTTGTTTTACCAACTCCTGGAGGACCAGTTAAAATTAGATTATTTACCTTATCATTTAAGATAGCATTACGAAGGAGAGAATCATCATCCAGAATAGATTTTTGACCATAAAAATCATCTAATTCCCTAGGTCTTAAAATATCTGCCAAAGGAGAATGATCTTTTATATCATTATTGTTACTAAAAAATTCTTCATATTCCATTATTTTAAATAAACAATAAATTCTTAAATTAAGTGATAACTGTTGGTTTATCCATTTTTGTTAGACCTTTAATATTTAATAAATTATCTAAACTGACGATTAAATCATTAAGAGCTATTTGTGGGTCAAGAAGTAAATCTTTATTTTTATCTACATAATTTTCAAAATACAATCTAAGTGTTGAGCCTTTTGTTCCTGTCCCAGACAGTCTTACAATGATTCTTGAATTATCCTCCAAAGTTATTTTTAAACCTTGATTTAAACTAATTGATTTATCAATAGGATCTTCATAAGAATAATTAATTGCCCTTTTGACTCTACTATTCGCAAAATTATTACCTTCTAAAGTAGGTAATAATTTTTCTAAATCACCATAAATTTGATCAGCTACTTTTGAAGGAATAGACTCATAATCATGCCTAGAATAATAGTTCCTTCCGTATTCTTGCCAATGTTTTTTTATTAAATCATTCACAGAACACTTGGATTCTGATAAGATTTGCAGCCAAAACAAAACTGCCCACAAACCATCTTTTTCTCTTACATGATTACTACCTGTACCAAAACTTTCTTCTCCACAAATAGTTATTTTATCTGAGTCCAAAAGATTACCAAAGAATTTCCAACCAGTAGGTGTTTCATAGCATGGAATATTAAGTTTAGAAGCTACTTGATCGACAGCTGTACTAGTAGGCATAGAACGAGCTACACCGGCAATTCCATTTTTATAACCTGGGACAAAATTCGTATTTGCAGTAAGGACAGCTAAACTATCACTTGGATTAATGAAGCATCCTCTTCCTAAAATCATATTTCTATCACCGTCTCCATCGCATGCAGCACCGAAAGAATATAATTTCTTTTTTAATAACAAATCAGCTAATTTATCTGCATAAGTTAAATTAGGATCGGGATGTAATGACCCGAAATCTGGCAATGGGACACCGTTCATCACAGATTCTTTTGAGAGACCAATTTTTTTAAGAAAAATTTCTTTAGCATAAGGTCCTGTAACAGCATTCATTGCATCAAAAATAATAGGAAAATCAGTTTTTAAAAAATCACTTATCTGATCGAGATCAAAAATCTTTTCCATTAACAAAACATAGTCTTCTATTCCATCAACTATTTTTAACTCCATTTCATTAATAAAATAAGAACCGCAATTCATTAAATCTGGCAATTCAGTTTCACAAAATTTATAACTTGTTAAAGTCTGACTAATACTATATATTTTATCCGTTATCAACTCTGGAGCAGGACCTCCATTTGAAACATTAACTTTTACACCAAAGTCTCCCTCTGGTCCACCTGGGTTATGACTAGCTGATAATATTATTCCAGCAAATGCATTATTGATCCTGATTAAATTAGAAGCAGCAGGAGTAGATAATAAACCATCTTTACCAACAATAACTTTCCCAACATTATGAGCAGCACAAATACCAATAATTTTCTTAATTGCCTCTTTATTACCGTATCTACCATCTCCTCCAAGAATCAAAGTTGATCCTTTGATACCAGATAGCGATCTTAAAGTTGACTCAATAAAAATTTCTAAATAATGATTTTCCTGAAATCTAACAGTACTTTTTCTTAGGCCAGAAGTACCTGGTTTTTGATCACTAAATGGTTTTTGAATATTAACAAATTTGATTTCTTCCATAATTTAATTTCTTCTTCAAAAAAGCTAACTTATTTAATGAGGCATTTCGGAAGTTCTTAACATAGCGATAAACCAGAAAGAGGAAATTATTAGAGCAGCGAGAATACCAAAATTAACTCCAAATTTAGAAATAGTTAAAGGTACCACCAGTGGAAATGTAATAGCACCTAACATCGGAGTAATAGCAATAAAGGTCTTAATCATTAAATCAAATCATTCAAACCATTCAGTCTCTGAGTTCTCTTTATTATTGGTATCATCAACAGGAGTTTCTCTATCAAAATTCATAGTAATACTTCTTTCTTGCTCTCTTGTTGCGTCAATTGCTTTTATTTCATAATTTTGCGAACCATCTCTAAAAGGTACTTGTAACCTGAAAGTCCCATCACTAGCAAGAGGTACTTGTTCTCCACCGATAGTTAACTTTGCTGATGGATCGGTGGCTCCGTAAACAATTAGTTCAGCATCGGCTACTAACCAAAAATTTCTATTTCTATTTAATCCTGTTCCAGAGTCATTAATACCTGATGACCATACTCCTGAACCAGAGTCATTCTGAATATCTCTTGTATCAGTATTTAGAGAATTTTCCATGAATTCTTCTGAACCCACTCTTGTGCGTCTTGAATAGCTTGTGGCGGCATGATACAAACGTTCATGTAATCCACTACTATCTTTTTCTTGAGAATCCAAAATTGCTGAATTAGTTTCAGGCAGGTACTCAAGATTAAAAGGAACAAACTTATCTAAGATTTGTTCTGAAGGTTGAGAACTTGGGACATGGCTGGAAGATGAGAAAGCTAAAGACATCCAATTAAAGCCATATCTGTAACCAAGCTCAACTTTATAATCCCTATCAGCAACAGGTATTGGGAGATACCATTCAGTGCTATAGCTATCAACTGCAATCTCTCTTAAAGTACCTAAATTAGCCTGACCTTCATTCGTGCCAGTTACATCATATAAACGTAAACACAACTTATTTGCACCTAATGATTGGGCCTTCTCTCTATCAATATCTGATATATTCCAAAACACATAAGCCCATTCGGGATCACGTGGTATGAATACTAAATTTGTTTTGTTTTCATTACTCTTAGTCTGTAAATTAGTTACTAATTCTTTATTATCATTAATTATTTCTTTCTCTTCAGAGATTAAATTGGCCTTATTTTGATAACTAACAATTAAATCAACAAGATTAGCTTTAGTTTTACGACTATATAAAGGTACTGTTAGTTTACTGGCTTTTTGACGTAATTGTCTGAGAGTAAGTCTAAGTAATTCTTCCTTGTTCATAGTCCCTTCAAACACTTGAAAATCTCCGTTTTTGCTTGGGATCAGTATGTTCTTTTTTTTGCTCATATGCGGGCATTTCTTGGCTGTCGTCAGCATCTACTGACTAGTTTTAAATATGTTAAATCTGAACATTTCTTTAGATTGACTGGTACAAGCGTGATTTAAAGGATTATCAAAAAATCAAAATAAGAAAGAATTTTTTCTTTTTTAAATTTTTATTACCCATAAAAGTTTGCAAATCAACAAAAATATATTTTTTCTTTGGGATCACTCCTTGATTAACTAACTAATACTGTTCGCAAACCAAATTCACCAGATCATCAAGATTAAAATCTAATTTATTTTTACTAATTTTCTTAGAATGATTTTCTAATTTTTTTGCTGCTGCAGTCATTTGATCAAATAAAAGATCTCTAAAAGTGATATCGTTAATCTTTTTTGCTTCTATTTCACACCAATTTTTCAATAATTTATCATTTGGGAAAAGACCACCATTAGTTAATGCGATACTTTTAAAGATCTCAAGACAATGAATTAGCAGTCTTACATGATGCTTTTGAATTAGAGGAAGATCCAACTCTTGAATTTCCTGAGCTATCTCTTCTTTAATTGGACTTGAATAGTTTTCTAATTGATCAGACATTAAATTAATTTAAAGGAATGAAAAAAGTGCTATTTTTTGCATATATTTCGTTAAAGTATAAGTTAAGACTTTATGAAATTAATTTGCTTCTTAGATAATGGTAAATGAAAATTTAGTTGATAATATTGTTTCAGAACCATATAAGTATGGTTTTGTAACTGAAATTGAAAGTGAAAAAATATCGAAAGGGATAAATGAAGATATAGTTAGACTGATTTCTTCAAAAAAAAATGAACCAGAATATTTACTTAATTTTAGATTGAATGCTTTTAGAAAATGGCAAGAAATGGAAGAACCGGATTGGGCTGATTTGGGTTATGAAAAAATTGATTATCAAAATATCATTTATTATTCTGCTCCAAAGGATCAAGAGAAAATATCAAGCCTTGACGAAGTTGATCCCAAACTACTAGAAACTTTTGATAAACTTGGCATCCCATTAACAGAACAAAAAAGGCTTACTAATGTAGCCGTGGACGCTGTTTTTGATAGTGTATCAATAGCCACAACATTCAAAGAACAGCTGGCCGATCACGGAGTAATATTTTGTTCTATAAGCGAAGCCATAAAAGACCATCCAGAATTAATAGAAAAATATTTAGGATCTGTAGTTCCAGCCTCTGATAATTACTTTGCTGCATTAAATTCAGCTGTATTCAGTGACGGCTCATTTGTTTATATTCCTAAAAATGTAACTTGTCCAATGGATTTATCTTCCTACTTCAGAATAAATAGCGGTGACTCAGGACAATTTGAACGAACTTTAATTATTGCAGAAGAAGCGAGTTCAGTAAGTTACCTGGAGGGATGCACTGCACCGATGTTCGATACCAATACCCTACATGCAGCTGTAGTCGAATTAATTGCACTTGATGATGCATCTATAAAATATTCTACTGTTCAAAATTGGTATGCAGGTAATGAAAAGGGTATCGGAGGTATTTTCAATTTTGTAACAAAGAGAGGAAAATGTTTAGGGAAAAGAAGCAAAATTAGCTGGTCCCAAGTAGAGACTGGATCTGCTATTACCTGGAAATATCCAAGCTGTATACTTCTTGGAGAAGAATCTATTGGTGAGTTTTATTCGGTTGCGTTAACAAATAATCTACAACAAGCTGATACAGGAACAAAAATGATTCATATAGGTCCAAAAACTAAATCGACAATAGTTAGTAAAGGGATTAGTGCTGGTAAATCTTCAAATAGCTACAGAGGTTTAGTGAAAATAGGTTCAAAAGCTAAAGGGGCAAGAAATTATAGCCAATGTGATTCAATGCTTATTGGCGACAAGGCTGCTGCAAATACATTTCCTTATATTCAATCACAACAACCAAATTCCGAGGTTGAACATGAAGCAAGTACGTGCAGAATCTCAGAAGATCAACTATTCTATTTACAAAGCAGAGGAATAGAATTTGAAGAAGCAGTCTCTATGATGGTTAGTGGCTTTTGCAGAGATGTTTTTAATCAACTCCCTATGGAATTTGCTGCAGAAGCAGATAAATTACTCTCTTTAAAACTTGAAGGATCTGTAGGGTAAACTACTTTATTTGAGAACATTTTGATGCAAAGCGAAGAAAAAACTAAAACTCCACTTTTAGAAATAACAGATTTGTGTGCATCGACTGAGAACCTCACAATCTTAAAGGGTGTCAATATTAAAATTAATGCTGGAGAAATTCATGCAATTATGGGCCGAAATGGATGTGGTAAAAGCACCCTTTCAAAAATAATTGCAGGTCATCCATCTTACGAAGTTACCAACGGTCAAATAAATCTTTCAGGAATTGATATTGAATCACTAGAACCAGAAGAAAGAGCCCAATCGGGAATCTTTTTAGGATTTCAATATCCTATAGAAATTCCTGGAGTAAGTAATTTAGAGTTTCTTAGAGTTGCTACAAATGCAAGAAGAAAATTTCTTAAAAAAGAAGAATTAGATACTTTTGAATTTGAAGATTTAGTAAAAGAAAAA
>CETG01011722.1_pt1 | contig 34367 bp, 39 predicted proteins | sample 361471 | NCBI WGS metagenome assembly CETG01 (sample SAMEA2622696, study PRJEB7988) | marine metagenome | isolation source: saline water (ENVO:00002010), including | reverse complement strand
TTATTTAGTTAATGCCTGTTACAAGGAATATCAAATATGATTCAAAATAAAACAAAAAAATGAGTTTAGAGAATCAACCAATACCAGTTTTGGTGGCAGGTGCCTTAGGGCGAATGGGATCGGAGGTGATTAGGGCTATTAATTTATCCAATGATTATGAACTAGTTGGTGCTATTGATAATCAGAAAGATAAAGAGAATCAGGACATTGGTTCCTTAATTGGATTAGGACCATTAAATGTCTTTCTTTCAAGTGACTTTGAAGGTTCTTTGTGTGCCGCAAGCCAAAACGTACCCAAGGATGGAACAAATAATGGAGCTGTTTTAGTTGATTTTACTCATCCTAAAGTAGCTTACAAGCATACTCGTACTGCGATTGCTTATGGAGTCCATCCAGTGATTGGTACTACCGGTATAACTTCAGGCCAATTAGATGATCTTTCAAAATTTGCAAAAAAAGCTTCTCTTGGTTCCGCTATCATTCCCAACTTTTCTGTAGGGATGGTTTTGTTACAACAAGCAGCAGCAGCAGCAGCTTGTTTTTATGAGTACGCTGAATTAACAGAAATGCATCATAATAAAAAGGCAGATGCACCTAGTGGAACATGCATTAAAACTGCCGAAATAATAGAAGAGCAACGTTCAAGCTTTAACACTCCTTTAGTAAATGAAGAAGAATCAATCGAAGGATCGAGAGGAGGATCTAGAGCTAGTGGATTGCGACTTCATTCAGTTAGATTGCCTGGTCTTGTAGCACATCAACAAGTAATGTTTGGCTCTAATGGTGAAACCTATGAGTTATCTCATAATACGATTGATCGTTCTGCTTACATGCCTGGGGTTCTTTTAGTAGTAAAAAAAATTAGATTATTTAATGAATTGATTTATGGTTTAGAGAAGATTTTATAAATAAATAAAATTATAGATATGTTGTTTCCCATTAAGGCTAATGAACTAAATAAATTGATCCCATCTGTAGCTACAGGGGATCAATTTAACTCGGCGTTAGGTAACCCCCAAAAGATTTTTCAAAGGGTTTTAATATCAGCAATTGGGGGTGTAATTACTTTGTTAATTAGTCAAAGTCAGATAACAAGTCAGTTCTATTCTCTTTGGCTTGTTTTAGGGGTTGTGTTTCTCTTATATATATTGTGGGGACCAATCCTTGAAGCAAGTAGAAAAAACTCTAAATTGAAAACTTATACTTTTGCCGCATTATTTGATGGATATATTTCTGATGTTTACGTGGAGGATAGAGTCGAGAATCAACAAGAACAAGCAAATAAAGATGGCAGGTTAGAGTTAGTTCAAAAGACACGCTCGTGGGTGGTTGTGGATATGGAAGACGAAGATGGTTATTTAGGTAATATTAACTTTCCATTGAAAAATAAATTCAATATTTTAAGAAAAGGTATGAAAATATATTGTGTAGTATTTAGTAATAGAAAGGATTTTAATAATATTCAAGCAATAAGTGATGCTTGGTTCCCTGAAATAAATTTGTGGGGAGGTGTTTATCCTTTTCTTTTACGACCTGCATTTGAAGAATTTGTTAATAGGAGAAAGGTATATTCATAATAAATGATATAATTTTATTATGAATATAGCTATTATTGGTTCTGGTATAACGGGTTCTTTAGCATCTATATCACTTGCTAATTCTGGATGTAGAATTGATTTATATGAAAGACTTAGTGACGAGGTACTTATAAATAGAGATAGGACATATGCAATAACACACTCTTCTAGAAGAATCCTTGAGAAGTTGAATATATGGAGTAAAGCATCCTCTGATTTTGTATCATTCCAACATTTAAATGTTGTAGATCATGAATTAAATGATCAGGTTAACTTTACAATAAATGATTTAAATAATTCTGATATAAAGTATTCTTCTATTGGCTGGATAGCAAGGCATGATATTTTAATGTCTTTACTTCTAGATATAATTTCTAATAATAATAATATTAATAAGATTCCGACCTCAGTAATTAACAATGCAAAAAACTATGATCTTATAGTTGTAGCTGATGGACAAAATTCTAAAACTAAAAAAAAATTAAATATTCCATCCATCTCATTTAAATATGATCAGGTTTGCATTACATTTAAGGTTCTTTTAAGAGGTGTTCAAAGTGACGAAGCATTTGAAATATTAACTTCAGAAGGGCCTCTTGCTATTTTGCCACTAGGTGGCGATTTATTCCAAATTGTATGTAGTCAATCTATTTCTAAAGCTTCAAACACAAAGAAATTATCTAAATCATTATTTTTGGATTACCTGGCAGCTGTTCTTCCATATGGCATTGAGCCTGACACTATTGTTGATGAACCAAAATATTTCCCAATTAACTTTTTGTTAAACTATACTTTCAATTCAGGCAAATATCTATTTCTAGGTGAAACTGCACATACATTACATCCAGTTGGTGGACAAGGTTTAAATTTATGTTGGAGAGATGTAGATTCACTTAGTCGTATTATTTCTATTCCTCGAATAAATAAAAGAAATCAAATCATACCCATACTGTATACATTAAATAGAATAATAGATGTTTTAATAATTTCTATAGTGACAGATACCTTAGTACGTTTCTCTAGAAGTAATAATAGTATTTTAAATTTTCCAAAGTCTCTGATTTTTTTATTCTTGAAGAATTTACGATTCTTAAGGAGATTTACATTAAATATAATGACTAATGGCTTTAACAACATTATAGGATAATTTTATGATTAATACTAGTCAACCAATTAATCCACCTTCCGAAGAATTATGTAATTTCATTATTGATAGATTTGGTATTAACGACTCAGAGATAGAGATGGGCATCAAACGTTCAAAATTAGAAAATTCACCATTACCTGTTGTAATGTGGAGTTATGGACTATTAAATTTAGATCAATTGGAAATTATACTTTCATGGCAAACAGAATATTAATATTTTATTGCACTTTCTATCATCAATTTTTTGCATAGTTTATTTCTTCCTTTTAATTTTGTTAATTCGACTAAAAAAGCATAACCGATTAATTTTCCACCGGCATTTTGTATTAAGTTACCAGCAGCCTCTGCTGTACCTCCTGTAGCTAACAAATCGTCTATAACTAATATATTTTTATTTTTATAGCTAATGTCTGTTTGTATTTCTAATCTATCCTCGCCATACTCTAATTGATAATTAAGACCAATTAATTTTCCTGGCAATTTGTTTGGTTTTCTAATAGGTATAAACCCTTTATTTAATTTATATGATAAAGCAGAACCAATAATGAATCCTCTTGACTCTATACCAGCTATATAATCTGGTTCAATATTTATTATAAAGCTTTCTAGAGAAATCATAGACTGATTCCATATATTCGGCTCTCTGTATATTGGATTTAAATCCAAAAATGATATTCCTTGTTTTGGAAAATCTTTTATTTCAGAGATATGTTTTTTTAATTTATCCATTCTTTACTATAAATTGCAGTGTGATTTTTTCAAATCAACAATAAAGCTAGCTAATTGCCAATGTACTGTCATTATTTAATTCATTACATTAATCAAAGCAACGCTTCAAAAAATTGATGTTTCAAATAGCTCAGGTAACAATGTCCTCATGACTAGTAACCCCTATCCAAATTCAGAAATAGCAAAAGACGCCTCAAGAAAACTTGATTTTTTGATTTTAGTTATTGAGACTCTTCAAATAAATGCTATGGATAGTATATGCCTAAAGGCTAAAAATATGGGTTTGCCAGATGATTATTCATGTCGAGTTAGATTGTGGAAAATAAGATGTCTTAATCCAATGAGGAAGTCATATACATTTGGTTCTATTACAAATGAACAAGTCGACGCTCTAGTTAATCTTATATCCTCAATGTCGGATAGTCTTTATCCAGTTATAAGACAATTGCTATCTTCTAAAGAACCTGAATCTCTAAATAATGAACGTTGGATTTTATTTAATACAAGGCTTAAATCACTTATTTCTGAAAGGATGAATTTGAAAAGAAGCTATATTTATTCTTTAGTAAATAATAATAACAATAAATACTTTAGGGATTTGTTAGTTATACTTTCATTATCATCTGGTCCTGGTGGCAGAAAAAGATTAAAGGCTTCTTTATATCATCAAACCTAAATATTATGATTAATTTATCTTACCATTATGATCAAAATGCATCTTCCTTAAAACTTACAGGCATACCAGATGTTTCTAGTGGGGACTCAGCAAAAACAATTGGCATATTGTCCTCATGGACATTACAAATTATAGGTAGCCCATTATTAGAAGGCAAAAAAGAACATCTTGAAAATTTGATGCAAGTTGTTTTTCAATATTCTCGTTCTTCTGTTTCTGGAATTAGAAAATCCTTCGTATCATCCAATCAAATTGTTTGTATTTCGCCACTTGATACTAAACATAAACTTCTTCTAAATAGTACTAAAAAGGATGTAAAGCCATTAACTATTATCCTAGATGACTCTGAACTATCTGATCTTACTCGTTGTCTAGATCTTGTAAGGTTTGACAAAAGAATTCATATAAACTGGGAACTGCAATCTGAACATCCATATACTAAAAGATATATTTATAGATCTTTAAATAACCGAAATAGTTTTCTTCCTTTAGCTTATTCTTTTGCTTTATTTGCTACTAGTATTCTTGTTTTTATGTTTATTCCAATTGATTATAATCATACATTGGAACTGCCAATAGAAAATAAAAGTCAAAATATGAATACCAGTAATTAACAAAAAAATTTATGTATAATTTTACAGTTTATAAGAAATTCTAATACTTATCTAACTTTTATTAAGTTATCAATATTTGCTTATAGGTAAGGTGATTTATTTGTCTTAAAATTCTAATATCTATCTGTATTCATTCTTATGAAATTAACTTCATTTGAAAGGGAGAAAATTGATAACAGTGATGATTTTCTTTTTTATCAAAATCCTCGATATGTTCATCATCTTGGCTCTTCCTTTCGTAGAAGGCTTACAAGATTATATTCTAAATATTTGCTTGAAAATCACATTATCTTAGATTTAATGAGCAGTTGGGTAAGTCATTTACCTCACGACGTTAAGTATCAAAAGGTTATTGGACACGGTTTAAATGAGTCTGAGCTGATTGCTAATAAAATTCTCGATCAGTTTTTTATTCAAGATTTAAATAAAAAACAGAATCTACCTTTTGAGGATTCTTCCATTGATACATGCTTAATTGTTGCTGGATGGCAATATCTCCAATATCCTGAAAAAATTTCAACGGAATTATCAAGGATTATTAAATCAAATTCACTCTTGATTATTTCATTTACTAATAGAGCCTTTTGGACTAAGGCACCTAATATTTGGACTAATTCAACTGAAGATGGTCGAGTTGAATATGTTAAAAAGGTTATTAGTGATAAAGGTTGGTTCGTTGAGAAAATATTTAATGAAGATACTTATGAGGATAGATTTTTTGGACTTTATAAACAAATTGGTGATCCTTTCTTTTCAATAATTGCTCGGAATAATAAATCTAATAACTAATTGAGTTTTTATATTTAAATAAATATATGATATAAAAATATTTTAATAGATTTTATGGACTATTCTCTTGTTAAATTTAGCTCTGCAGATTGCGGAACTTGCCACAGAATGAGTTTTTTTGATTCAAAAGTAGCTAAAGAGATGGGTATTAATTTTATAAATGTTAAACTTCAAGATACATTGGTTTATAGAAAATATAGACCTATCCTTTTAAAAAAATATCCAACTAAGGAAGGTATGGGTTGGCCAACATATCTTTTAGTGACCAATCCTGAGTCTGATTTTGAAATAATTGGTGAATTAAAAGGTGGTATTGCTAAAGGAGAATTTAGAAGCAGACTTACCAATTTGATTAAAGGTTAATAACATTAGTTAATTAACAGGCTGCATCAAACCTCCACCGCCTGAATCAGAATCGTCATCATCGTTGCCTGTATCCACTGTTAATACAGTATATAAGCAAAGTATTATTAGACTAATGAAGCCACTAAACAGACTAAGTCCATATTGGTTTGAACTGATTTCTATAACTTCTCCCAACGTTGAAAATCGCAAATTTTGGAGAATATAGCAAAAATTATCGTTTGGACGCTTTATTTTCATCCAATTGTTATATTGACTCTTCTGTCTGTATTCTTAAAAAATTTTAGAGTTAATTTAATTCTCCTTTCATAATTGTTAGCCATTCAATTAGTTGATCTAAAAGTTTATCGCTTTCTAAAACACCTAGACCCCTAATGGTCACAGCGGAGTATTTATCAAATTTTTTATATATAAATCTACCGTGTAGATGATTTGGCAATCCCTTTCTTAGTAACTTGAAAGCTGGTTCATCCATGAAAGTTTCTAATTCTATGTTTGGTTTGGTAAGTTTTATTCTTGAAAATCCACAACCTTTTGCAATTATCTTTAACTTCATTACCTCAATTAAAGACTCTACAGATTTTGGTAGAGTTCCATATCTGTCTACCCAATCGGTAGCAAGTTGAACAAGGGATTCATTGTTCTGGCATTGTGTTGCTGATCTATATGCATTTATTTTTTCATCAGGATCAATTATCCAATCTCCAGGAATAAAAGCTGTAATTGGAAGATCTATCTGAGTATCATCCACCGTTGGTATATCTTGACCTTGTATCTCTGCAATTGATTCTTGTAGTAATTCCATGTATAAATCAAAACCAATTACTTCCATTTGTCCACTTTGTTCAATACCTAAAATATTTCCAACTCCCCTAATTTCCATATCTCTCATCGCTAATTGATAGCCACTACCTAAGTCAGTAAATTCTTGAATTGCTTTTAATCTTTGTTTTGAAGAATCATTTAACTTTTCATTATTTGGATAAAATAACCACGCATGTGCTTGAACTCCACTCCTTCCGACTCTCCCTCTTAATTGATATAGTTGCGATAAACCAAATTTATGTGAGTCTTCTATTAATATAGTATTTACTCTTGGAATATCTAAACCACTTTCCACAATCGTAGTACATAACATTAAATCGGCATTCCCATCATTAAAAGACAACATTGCATTCTCCAGTTTCCCTTCCTCCATTTGTCCGTGGGCTAATATTAGTTTTAAATTAGGTATCATTTCTTTTAGTTTTTCTGCGACTTCTTCTATCCCCTTAATTCTTGGAACTATATAAAAAACTTGTCCACCTCTATCAATTTCTTGTGAAATTGCACTTCTTATTGTTTCATCATCCTTGGGGGATAGATGTGTCTTAATTGGCCTCCTAAGAGGAGGAGGAGTAGTTATTAGACTCATTTCACGAACACCCGATAAACTCATATATAAAGTTCTTGGTATTGGTGTCGCAGAAAGAGTTAAAACATCAAGACTTTTCTTGAGTTCTTTTATTTTTTCTTTTTGATTAACGCCAAATCGTTGTTCTTCATCTATTATTAATAGTCCCAAATTTTTGTAAGTTAATTTCTTATTTAAAAGTTGATGTGTACCAATTACTGCGTCAATATTTCCACTTTTTATACCATCTGCTATTTCTTTTCTTTCTTGATTCGATTTGAACCTATTTAGCAGTGAAACCTTTATTGGATATGGTGCAAACCTATCTGATAAAGTTCTCCAATGTTGTTGTGATAAAATGGTAGTTGGAGCTAGAAAAGCTATTTGTTTGCCTGATGTTATTGCTTTAAATATTGCTCTTATTGCTACTTCTGTTTTACCAAAACCTACATCACCACAAATTAACCTATCCATTGGTTTTTCTGATTCCATATCAATCTTTACTTCTCTTGTTGCTTTAGATTGATCAGGCGTTAATTCATATGGAAATGAGTCCTCTAATTCACTTTGCCAAGGACCATCTTTGGGGAATTGATAACCTTTTTCTTTGGATCTTTCTGCGTATAGTCTAATTAAGTCTATTGCAATTTTTTTTACTGACCTTTGGGCTTTCTCCTTAATCTTGTTCCAGTTAGTACCACCAAGTTTATTTATCTTTGGTGACTTTGAATTTGAACTTCTAAATCTGCCTAAACTTCCAAGTTGATCGGCTGCAACACTTAATTTACCATCAAGGTATTTGATTACCAAATAATCTCTTGATTCGCCATATATATTTAACTTTTCTATTTTTTGAAATAAACCAATACCATGATTTTTATGTACAACATAATCTCCAGGCTTCATCTTATTAGGATCAATTCGTCTGCTTGTAGCTTGCTTCCTCCTTCGTATATATCCTCTGCTGATGATATTTTCTTGACCAAAAAATTCTTTATCTGTAATTAGTGCAATCTTCCATGCAGGTAGTATGAAACCATCTAATTCGCCTTCGTTCTTGTTCTTAATTGCAACTGGTAAATAATCTTCTGTTATTGATATGATCGAATATATGTCTTTATTGTTTGGAATAAACTTTGATATACACTCATGTTCTTCAAGAAGTGAAACAGCACGACTTGGTTGAGCAGATAATATCCATACGGAAAATTTCTGGCTTATATAATCTTTTATTGAAAGACTAATTTTACCATATTGATTTGGAAGCCATTTATGTAATTTGCTTGAAACATCATATACATTTTCTTGCGATATTGTATTCTCAAAAATTGTTGTATCAATACCATTATATTTATCAACATCAACAAGTATTTCATTAATCTCTTTATGCATGTTAGGCTTAATTAGTATATTACTATTGCCTAAATGTAATTGATTATTATTTTTATCATCGTAGGTTTCTTTTACAATATTGAACCAAGAATCACTATGTGATTTTACTTGTAGTCTTTCATCTACTACTACAAATGAATCATTTGTTATATAATCTAGTAAATTAGCTGGTTTTGTAAAAGCAACTCCTAAATATTTCCTCGCTGATATAAGATTAGATGTATTAACTAGATTATTGTATTCATTTTCTGTAAATAAAGAGGATATATCATGATCCTTGATAGTTAATAATTTCTCTGTGATTAAAGGATCAAAGCCCGTTGGGGTTATACATATATTATCAATTCTATCTAAGGATCTTTGCGTTATTGGATCAAATTCCTTTATCTTTTCTAATTCATTTCCAAACAATTCTAATCGGATTGGAAGTTCACTGCTAACTGGAAATATGTCTAGTATATCTCCGCGTCTTGACCATGTTCCTTCTTGATCAATATTACTTGTTTTTATATAGCCACATTCGCTAATAAGTGTAGATAAAATTCCTAAATCAATTTCATCTCCTACTCTTAACTTTATACATTTAGATCTTAAAATATCTACAGGGGGTAGGTGAGGTTGTAATGACCTCTCTGATGCTATAATTGCAATATTATCTGTATTATTTAAGTCTAACAACTCGCTAAGAACCTGTAATTGACCCCATATGATCTCGGATGTTACTTGTGTTGACTCATAAGGTGAAACTTCACTAGTTGGATATATAAATGTTTTAGCCCAACCACAATCTTTAATAATTGGGTACCATCTTGTGGCATCTTCTAATGTAGGTACTAAAACAAGTAATGTATTTGATTGCTTTTTAGCTAATGATGTAGTAATTAGTGCTTTGGCTGTTGTTGATGTTCCTGTTAATGTTAACCTTGTTTTTCTTTTAGACCTATCTATTAATTCTTTTGTTAAATGATGATTTTCTAGCTTTTTAGCTATAGACTCAAGTGACATTTTATTTTGTACTTTGTTGGTTACTTATTAATTTTAATTTATTTACGAATGAGATCATTTGTTTTTGACTTAATTCTTTCCTTGTTGACACATTAAACTCTTTTATAAGAAATTCCCTACCTTTGTTATTATCCCATGATAGATTCTTTAAAATTATATCTGATTCTGTAATTAATAAGTCAATAGTATTATCATTTTTAATATTATTGTTGATATTTAAACCCTTTAGGATCTTTAGATATTTGATGATTTCATTAAAGTCTGTTATTCGATTTCTATCATTATATCCAAGATTTTCTTTTAAAAATGAAATTTCATCTTCCCGTGTCCATTTAAGTCTTTTAACTTCATTATCAATTTCTGTTAATTCATTACTCCAATCATTTTGATCTAATTCAACAAGATTTGACTCATTTTTTTTGTTATCATTCTCGTCTTGAACTTTTATATGATTTGTTATTTTGATTTCTTTATTTTTATTAAATGAATTTTGATCTGACTTTTTATTAATTACTCTTTGTTTTAATCGTGAAATGGCCTTGTCTTCGGCTTCTTCAACTGTAGAAGCCTCCGCAAGAGCACTTCCTGCCGATATCTTTTCTATCCATCCCTGGACCCTTACGATTACTTTATTATCTGATATGTGACACAAATTAGATTCAAATCTCATAAGAACAAAAATCTAAACTAATCTTTTGTTAGAGTTAACATAAACCATGAACTAGTTAAAGATACTAATTTTTTGTAATTTTAATGGATTCAGCATCTCTCAGATCCTTAACACCCTTACTTGACGGAATAGATAGATGGGTTGAACTTGCCCCCCTTTTGCCTGTCATCGTCTCACTGGAACTTGTTTTGTCTGCTGATAATGCTGTTGCGCTAGCATCAATAACTCAGAATTTGAAAAGCGTTGATCTTCAAAAGAAAGCTCTTAATATCGGAATATTGATTGCATTAATACTTAGAATTTTTGTTATTTTAACAGCTCAGTTGGTATTAAGATTTTGGCCAATTAAATTAATAGGAGGGTTATATTTGATCACACTATCAATCCACAAATTTATTACATTGAATAATCAAAATGGATTTGAATCTGATTTAACAAATGATCCTCAATCTAAATACTCTTTGTTAAATGTAATTGCATTGCTTGCAATTACCGATTTGGCTTTTTCTATAGACAGCATAACAGCAGCCGTCGCAATTAGTGATCAATTTCTTCTTGTTATCACAGGGGCTATAATAGGAGTTATTGCTTTAAGATTCACATCAGGTTTATTTATAAAGTGGTTAAAGTTATACCAAAATCTAGAAAAGGCAGGCTATATAGCTGTAGGACTTATCGGATTTAAGTTAATTTTACAACTTATCTTCTTTAAAATAATATTTCCTGAATATATTTTCTTTTTGATAATGTTGATTCTCTTTCTTTGGGGTTTCTCAAAAAAAATTAATTATTCAGTATAAATTTTATAACTTTTGATTTATATATATTTTGGTTTGTTGTGCCATTGTATATCCATCGGTTGGTATTTTGCCTTCAACTTGAGCCCTATTTATAATAATTGGTTTGTCTTTCGACATTATTAATATCCCAATATTTTTGTCTACGGTTATAATAGTACTAGGTTCGATTCCTAAAATATTTTCATAATTTATTTCATATTTTAATAAATCCTCAACTTTATCGATAATACTTATTTCAGATATCTTTACTCTTTTTTTATTAATTATTGTATATGCGTTTGGAAATAAACCTCTTATCTTATTTGATATAATTATTGAATCTTGAAACCAATCTATTAAATAATCAAATTTGTTAATTTGCCTTGCATAAGTTGGTTCTATATTTAAAGATGATTGATCAATTGCATTTAATTTATTCAATCTTTGTTGGTTGGATAATTCAAAGGTATCTTCTAACTGAATCAATGATTTTATAAGAAGCTTTGAGGAAATCTCACTTAATTTATTAGTAAGTGTAACTAAAGTATTGCTATCTTTAATACTTACTATTTCTTGATTAATTATAGGACCTGTATCAAGTCCTTCTTCCATTGACATTATACAAACTCCAGTAGTTTGATCGCCATTTAAAATACTCCATTGAATTGGAGCAGCACCTCTCCATTTTGGGAGTAATGAGGCGTGACTATTCCAGCAGCCTAATGCTGGTTTTTCTAAGACTTCCCTAGGAAGAATTTGTCCAAATGCCACAACTATATATATGTCAGCTTTTAGTTTTAGTATTTTCTCTCTCGAATCTTTATCCTTACTTATTGAATGAGTTGTAAATACTGGAAGTTTGTTTTTAATGGCTACATCCTTTACTTCAGAAGGGGATAAGTTTTTACCTCTACCTCTCCTCCTGTCTGGTTGAGTGACTACTCCAACCACATCAAAACCAGCAGATAAGATACTAGATAGATTTTTTGCAGCAAATTCTGGAGTACCCCAAAAAACAATTTTCACGCTTCACCAGTAATAGATAGGTTTTTCACCCATACATGTGGACTTATTCCCTGATGGGTAACAAATTGTTTTTTTTCTATATTTACTATATTTTTTAGCAGATTAATAATATCGCCTGCAATCGTAGCTGCTTCTATTGAGGTCTTTTTGTGTTTTTTTACTATCCAACCGTCAAAAGGCAAAGAAAAAGATCCTTGACTTGATTTGACTCCTGAGTGAATGGCTGATAATTCTTCAACAAGAATATATTCCTCATTTGTTTCATCTACTTCTAATTCGCAATTCATATCTTTGACCAAGTTGTTATTACTGACAACTAACCAATCTGGTGAAACTGATACTTTGGCCCCTAATCCAGCATGTCCAGTAGGGCTTACACCAAACTTTCTTGCTGTTGCTTCAGAATGAATTAAATTTAAAAGCCTACCTGCCTTTATAATTTCGATATTTTGAGTAGGTGTACCTTCTCCATCAAATGCAAATGAGCCGACATTGTCAGGATGAAGGCCTTCATCACTTATGTCCAGATTTGCTACCGCTATTGTTTCTCCAATTGAACCTTCATTCATTAAACTTAATCCATCAATTATTGATCGAGCATTGAACATTGAGCTAAATGCATTTATTAATTGAAGAAATGCTTCGGGTGTAAAACAAACTAAATATTTATTGGTTTTAATCGGTGTGTAATTTAAATGACTAATGAGTTTGTTTGATGTTTCATTTATACATGAGTCTATGTCAAGTTCTTCTAGTCCATTTTTTACTTTGATGACTCCAGAGCTTCTTGGCTTTTTATGTTCTTCTTGAGCCTTTGCATAAAGATAAATAGATGATTGTGTCAATTCCATATATCTATTAGCACCATCACTATTTATATATAGTCTTTCAATATAACTTTCGCTTAATCCATTATATGGAACTGAATCTATTGATTCATGGGTGTTGATTAACTTCTTTTCGGCCTTTTTAAGCTTATTTAATAATTTGTCAATTGTATGTGATTTTGAAATTGTTTTTTTGGTTACTTGTAATGGTGATTTTGCTAAGGGTGAGAATTCAGGAGATTCTTTTTCATTACCAAATTTACTAGCTTCAAATGCACCATTAAAGGCTTTTTTAATTCCGCTTTTTGTAAAATCAGAAGTACTTGTTATGCCTACTTTATTCTTATTATTCCATACCCTTAATGTCATTGAATTTCGTTGCGATCCCTTCAGCTGTTTGGCTTCGCCATTTTGAACTTGGACTGATTGATCCTTACTGGATGATGCTCCCAAGTCCCATTTACTAATATTGTATTCTTTGCATAAAACAGGTATTAGTTCTTTTAATTCCTCATTTTTCATCAATAAAAAATTGTGTTTATATATTGAGTTTTTCATATTATCTTCCACCTACAGTAATTGAATCTACTTTAATATGAGGTTGTCCAACAGTTACATTTACACTGCCACTAACAGAACCACAAAAACCAGCTGCAAGGTCTAAATCGTTTGCACACATTGAAATCCTAGGCAAGATATCTTTGGCTTCTCCAATTAAAGTTGCTCCCTTGACTGGTTTATCAAGTTTGCCATTTTTAATAATATAACCTTCTTCTACTGAGAAATTAAATTGACCAGTTGGTCCAACACTTCCCCCTCCCATTGATTTGCAATAAAGACCATCATCAATACTTTCTATTAATTTATCAGGCTCATATTTACCGGGCTTAATATACGTATTTCTCATTCGACTTGCTGCTGCAAATGAAAAATTTTGTCTTCTACCACTTCCTGTTCTTGCATGTCCAGTTCGAAGAGAACCTGCTCTATCTGAGAGGAATTTTTTTAAAATACCATCTTGTATTAAAAGAGTATTTTGTGGCTCCATTCCTTCATCATCCATTGATAAAGAACCAAATGCATGATGAGAAATGCCCTCATCAACAGCACTTACAGATGGATGTGCTATCTGCTTGTTTATCTTGTTATGAAATGGAGATGTACCTCTTTCTAATTGAGTGGTTTCTAGAAGGTGCCCACAAGCTTCATGAAAAATTACTCCTCCAAATTTATTGGCAAGAACTACTGGCATCTGGCCGGCATCAACATAATTTGCGTTGAGCATATTCTGTGCGCTTTGATTTAACTCATTAGCACTTTTATCAATATCCCAGTTCCATAGATCATTAGGATTATCTGAACTGCCATATCTTCTTGATGATGTAGATCTATTACTATCTTTTATTGCAATAACATTAATACCAACTGTTTGATGCAACCTTATATCTCTTGCAAAAACACCATCACTTGCTGCAACAAGAACCTCTTGGCAACTTCTTGAATAACTTGCTCTTCTAACTTGTAAATTATTATTGTAACTAGATAGTACATCAGTAGCTTCAAGTAGCCTAAGTGATGATTCATTTAGATTAGGTAATTCATCGATCCAATTATTTTTTTCTTTTCCATAATCATTTAGCTTCGTTAAGCCTTCAAAATTTGTTATTCCATATTTACCTACTTCAAGTCCCAACATTTTTAGAGCTTGATTTAGTGCGAATTTTAAACCAGCGGTAGATAAATCATTTGTGCTGACAAAACCATCCTTTTTACCTAGAAATACTCTAATACCTGCTCCAACACCAAATGAAGGACTAACGTTTGTTATATTTTCTTGTTCTGCTAAAAGTGAAATATTGTCAGATTTCTCTATGAAAACTTCTGTTATGTCAGCTCCTGCAGATTTACCTAGAGCTAATAATTCTTCTACTTGCTGTTTTAAACTGTTGTCTAAAATATGAAATAGAAGGCTATCGCTTTGTTTATTTAATAATGATTTTGTCAATTTTTTGTTTTTTGATATTATGGCATTGGTAGGCCATAACTGTGTCTTTAAATTTTGATATTAATATTTATTGTAATTGTATATAAGCTATAAAATTAGTATAAGAAAAAATAAATATATATTTACTCTATAATTATGTGTATATCTGTATTTAATTATCTCCGATCCACTTCTGCCCATTTAATCTCTGAAGAACTCTTGATATTAATAAAGCTAAGGTTGTCTTTTTCTCATCAATTAAAAATGATTCGACAATAGCTGGGTCAGAATTTGATTCGGCTAGTAAAATTGTCTTATCTGATGTGATTATATTTTTATTGAAACATAGCCAAAATTTTCTTTCATTATAAAGTTTACAAAATACCATCCAACATTTTCCTCCAACAACAGGTCTTTCACCATTAATTAATTTGATTTCATTTACTTCTATTCCCTTATTAGTAATTTCGTTCTTAAGACCTGGGATTAAATGACATGTAATAAATTCGTCAAAAGGTTTGTCCTCTAATTTAGGCGGTTTCGGTGGTTTTTTTTGTTGAGAAGTCTTTTCAACATTATTTTCTTCCTTTATAGCCTTTGATTCATTGTTTTCCATATATAAATAATAGCAAAATATGTGTGAATTTGTAAAATTATTTTTATTTTTAGATGTTTAGCTGATTTGTGAATTACCAGCTCGAAAATGAATTATCGTTCCAGTCATTGGAATATGAATTGCCTAAATTTTTAAATTCATCACTAATTTCTTCATTATAATAATTATCATTATTTTTATCTAACTCAGTCTCAGTGTCAGTATATTCATTATAATCATGATTAGAAATAGTTTGGTAATCGTTTTTTATTTTTCCTATTACTCTAAAGTTCGCATTTATAGTTGGAGTGGGATCTTTAATATCTCTTTCTATTAATGTATTCTCATAATTAACATTTTCTACTGTTTCATTTTCTTCAGTGTAATCACTATATTTATCATTATTATTTTGTCTAAATAATTTTTTTAATTTGGGTTGATTTATATCTGCTATTTTTTTTGTTACAAAATAACTAATAATAAATCCAGATCCACTTGATATGGCGATATAAGAAGCAAGTGATATTGTAGGAGTTGTCCAAATTAGTATATTTAAATTTGTTTTTTGTTTTTGATTATTAAGACTTATAAAAGTAACTATAAACAGAGCAGATAAAAAAGGTAGATATTTGATGTTAGAAATTTTTTTCATTTATTGGGTCCATCCCACCTTCTTATTTGTTCTAAATCCTCACCAAGGGAATCAAAAATTCTTACAACAATGAAGTCAATTATATCATCAATTGTCTGTGGATTTGTATACCAAGCAGGAATGGGAGGAACTATTAAACCTCCAGCTTTAGCAATACGCTTTATATTTTCTATATGAATTAAATTGAATGGTGTTTCTCTTGGAGATAATATTAATGGTCTATTTTCTTTTAAATGAACATCAGCACATCGTTCAATTAAATTAGATGAAAATCCTGACGCTATTCTACCCAGCGTACCCATCGAACATGGAACAATCACCATCCCTTTGGTTTTGTTGCTCCCACTTGCAATTGATGCTGCATGATCATTCCACCGATAACAAGTTAATTGACCATTATTGACCTTTAGTTTTTTTCTCCAGAATATAGATTGGGCATTTGGTTCAACCGGTATATTTATATTCCTTTCACTTTTGGCTACTTCATAAGCCCCTTTGCTTAGTATAAGATCTACTTTTTTATCTTTAGAAAGTAATAACTGAAGAGATCTTTCTCCAATCTGAATTGCTGAAGCTCCTGTAAATGCAAGGACAATACTTTTCATGAATTAAATATTATTGGATTTTGTTTCTTCATTATTTACTAAATTTTCAGTTTCTTTTATGTTTATTTTTACTAGTTCTAAATCTATTTGATTTTTTAATATATCTACCTTTAATACTCTTACATTTACCTTTTGAGCTAACTGATAGGTTTTCTTATTCTTTCTACCAACTAAAAGATTTTGTCTAGAGCGGTATTCATACCAATCATCTCCAAGAGTACTAACATGAACTAAACCTTCTGCAGTTAACTCTTCTATCTCAGCAAAAAATCCATAACTTTGGACTCCTGTAATTGTTGCTTTAACTTCTTTACCAATAATCTTCTGTGCTTCCCTTCCTTGAGCCATAGAAATAAGATTATTCCTTAATGATTTTGTTTTTTTACGTGTATCGTTTAGATTTTGAATTAACTTTAATGTCTTCGAATTATTTATAAGATCATTAACTTTTGGAGAAAATAATTCCCATTTAACATCATTCCAACTATCTTTTCTTCCTAAGTCAACCGTTATTTTACTTCTACTATTTTGTCTATACTTTCCATCATTAAGTAGAGTAGAGATAATAAACTGATTATAAATATTCCAATAATTTATAGTGGGACAACACCAACTAACTTCTATTTTTTCTTTGATAGATGTATAGTTATCAATATCATTAATCTTATTATAGTATTCATCAGAATTCTTTAGATGTATTCCAGGAATTAGATGTTTTATTAATTTATGAAGTATCATTTTCTCTGAACTTGATTCAAATGTTTCTAATAATTCATTCGTTGTTATAGATCCCTCATTGTTAAGAGTTATTTTCTTATCTAGAGCTAATGCAGATTTAGAAAGTTCGTTTATGGAACTTTGATCAATCCCTTCATGTTCTTTATAGATAAAGGGCAATTGAAAACCAATTAAATGCTTTGCTAAAATGTTATTAGATAATCTTATAAATAAATCTATGATAGATTGGGGATCTTCTATATCAAATGATTTTTTCCAGCCATGAAAGTCTCTACTTGGAAATGTTTTGCGAAATTCATTTAATCTTTCTAAATTTGGTATATCCAAGTCTAATTTAACAGAGCCATTATGAGTTTTGTTGATAATTTTAGCGCAGTGAATAATTGATTGGATATCTTCTAGACTTTCTTTAATAGATTTGAGGGCAATTGGTATCGACTTAGAGGTTATTTTTCTCTTCTTAATTGATTGAAGTTGAGTATTAGTTATTTTATGCACTGGTTTAATAATGCTAAGTGAAAATTTCCAATCTAGTACTACTCCCTTATTATTTAAATCAATCACTAATGTTAATGCATCGTTTTGCTCGTTTACTCTGAATTCGGAGGATGCTTTGAGTGATTGTGGTAAGAATTCTAGCCAATTATTTCCTAGACAAATTGATTCTCCTTTCACTTTAAGATATTCGTCCAATTTCCCACCTTGAATTATTCTCTCAGCAACTGTTGGACAATGTACCCATATTCTTGAACCTCCCTCAAAAGGTTCAACATATAATGCAGGTAATGATGGAGAATTTTTGCTCTCCCAACTACTAAAAATTAATGATGGTTGGTTGGTGAAATCCTCTCGTTTATTAGATACAATTCTTTTGGGAGCTATTTTAGGTACAACTTGATTTTTTAATATATTATTTTTAGATAATAATATTTCAATATCACCATCTAGTCCTGCATTTAATGGCAGTTCTCTTATTATTGAGCCATTTGCATTTAATTGAGCAATAGGATATTTATCTATTTTAATTTCATAAATAACACCTTCATTTAATTTAAAATGTTGATTCTTCTTTTCAAATTTGATATCAATGTAGGATGTAATTCTATCATCTAGTGGAATTGCTTTTAGGAGTCCATTTGATTTATCAAACTCAAGATTTGCGAGTAATGATTCATTATATCTTTTTAGAATACATTGAATTTCACCCTCGGGTGCCCTCCTTCTTAAACCTTCTTTTGTGATCTTTACAATTACATAATCACCATGCCAAGCATGATTAAGATTTGATTCTCTAATGTATATATCCTCTCCCTCATCTTCTCTAACTACAAAACAATATCCTTTACTACTACAACGAACTCTTCCTTGAATAAATAACGTTTCATTATTTACTACAAATTTATCACAATCGATATCTTTTATTATTTCTAGCTTTATTAAAGCATTTAGAGCTATTGTTAAATTATCTTTATCTATTTTTTTTGTTAGTTTAAGCACTTTCTCAAGTTTTGATTTGTCTAAAGCCTCTTCTGGACTTAGATTTTCAAGAATGTTTGCAACTGATGTCATATTTATTTGAGAAAATTAAAAATTAATTTTAAAAAAAAATTATAAATAAATAATCATTAACTATCTGATTATACAATATGTAGATTTTAGTTTATGAACCTTCATCTTTATTCTTTTGTTGGTTTTGTGCTAGTAGGTTGGCACCTATAGACAAGAATACTATTCCAGCAATCAGTTTTAAAGCGAAAGAGGGAATAAGATTTGCAATAGAGCCTCCGGCTAATGCCCCTAATAATGTAGCCAAAATTAGTGCTATTGAGGAACCAATGAAAACAGCCATTGGTTTATTAGTTGTGCTACTTAGTGTGATTGTTGTTAATTGAGTTTTATCTCCCATTTCAGCTAGAAAGACTGTGAAAAAAGTTGTGATTAAAAGTGTAACTATCATTAATTAGTTCTTTGAGTAATTAAAGATTCTAATGTGCCTTGAACTACAAGGTATATTCCAAAACTTAACATAATTATTCCCGCAACAAATGTAAAACGGTCCCTTGGCAAATTATTTGCTATCCATCGACCTATTAGAACACCTAGAAGACTAGTAAGAATAAGAGCAAGGGAAGCTGAAATAAAGACTAAAAAAGGTTTTCCCGACTGTGCAGATAGCATTAAAGTTGCCAACTGAGTCTTGTCTCCTAATTCTGCAAGGAAAATAGTACTAAAAGACGAAATTAATATAGTTATAAAATTTGATGAGTCATTTGAGTCATTGTTTATATCTTTTGAATTTGAATTGGTCTGACTCATTATTTTCAAATAGTTTTGATATCATTTTTTTTGATCTATATATAGTATATCTTATAAATAGAGAGAGATTTCAATCTAAATTATGTTTGTCATATGATTAGAATGGTATTTATATATAAAGATAATATTTAATCATCCAAGGTGAATTTTTATTCTACCTTTGCATCAAATAAATATATAAGGACTCTTCTGCACTGGAACTAATGATGATTTTTTAAAATGGCTTTAAAGAAATTGATGAAAATGTTTAATTATTGTTAACTTACTACCTTTTGTTTAGTAGAATAAAAAGAATTCTTAATTTCAACATGGGAAACCTTTTGCCACTTGTAGCAGTATTTCTTGCTGGTCCAGCCATTATTGCTTTGATTTTCTACAGAAGAGGAGTATAAGGTTTTATCTGGCTATGGCTAGTGCTATCTTTGCTAAGGAGAAAATCTTTTTAGCAAAGAGCGAGTAACTACTTTCAGTATTTGTATAATTTGTAATTTTATTTGAACTAATACTTTTTCCTACAGAATTTGTTATTAGAATATCATTTTCATTAATAATTTTACATTTATATGATCTGTCATGTATATATAGCTCGATTACCTCTTTAAAATGTTTAATATCAACTATATTTAATTGAATATTCATTTGACCTTTCCATTTGTTTTTTTCAATATAAAATGCAATATCAATTAAATCATTTATATTTAATTTTTGGTTATTATTCCATCTTATAGCATGGATATAACCTGTTTTATCTTTTAAAAGTAATTTTATATGTTTATCATTTATCTTATTAAGATTAATCACTCTACATTTTCTAGTCCAAAAAATTGGAGGTTGATTTTCAACTCCGAAGGGTCCAACTAAGCTTAACTCGTCATAAAAAGTGAAATTTATATCCCTGAAACTGATATGTGCTTCTGGATTTATTGTTTTGTTTTGTTTATTATTTGTAATTTGCTGTTTTGCATACATATTTAGTTTTTCCTCAAGCAATTTAATATTTTCTTCTTTAATTGTGAAACCACCAGCAGATGAATGGCCTCCATATGAAATGAGTATACTTTTACAGCTAGAAAGAGCCTTGTTTACTTTTATTAGATTATTGGATCTGACTGAGCCTCGGAAAAGTCCATTCTTTGCTCCAGATAATATTGCTGTAGGTTTATTATATTTATCGAGAATTCTTGCAGCGACAATTCCAATAATTCCACTATGCCATTCTTTTTCTGATATTACCAAGAATTGTGTTTTTTTTCTGTTGTTTTTCTCAACAATCTTAATTGCCTCTTCTTCAAGAACAGATGTCATTTTTCTTCTCTTTTTGTTTATTTTAATACAATCACTTGCTAATTTATTTAGGTCTATAGTTGATTTATTTGTGAGCAATTTTATAATTAAATTGGGATCATTTATACGTCCGACTGCATTGATAACTGGAGCAATCTTATAACCTATATCTTCTGTGGTTATTTCTTCATCTTCTAAAAAAAGTTTTTTAATAATTGCTTTCAATCCCATATTATTGGTTAACTTAATTTTAGGAAGAAATTCCTTCATCCAAATTCTATTGGCTCCTTTTAAAGGAGCCATGTCAGCGATAGTACCAATGCAAAATAGTTCCTTTGCTGTTGATTTGTTAATATCAAATCCTAATTTTAGACAAATATTTTGAGCGATTAAATATGCAATCCCAACACCAGCTAAATATCTATAAGGAGAATTTTCTGGTGTTTTTTCTGGATGAATTAATGAATAAATACTTAACTTATGATTCGGTATTTTATGATGGTCTGTAATTATTAAGTCAATGTTTAATTCCTTTGTCCTTTCAATTGCTTCTTGAGCAGAAATTCCATTATCTACTGTTATAGCAAGCTTTATGTTCTGCTCATTCATTTTGTCTACCATCTTTATATTAAGACCATAACCGTCATCCATTCTTGATGGAATAAATGCTATTGCTTCTGCTCCAAGGATTGTCAATATTTCAATTAATAGAACTGTACTTGTTATTCCATCAGCATCATAATCACCACAAATTGCTATCCTTTCTTTTTTATCACATGCTTTAATAATCCTGTCAGTTGCCTTGTTAAGTTCAGTAAAATGCTCTTCGAAATTTGGTAACTTAGGTGGTGATATAATCTCTAGCAATTCTTTCTCTAATGTAATACCTCTTCTCGCTAAAACTTTTTGTAATGTTAGGTTGAGGGGAAAATCGACAATTTCTTTTATTTCTATAGGGGCGGGTAAAATCCATTTCTTAACGGAATTAGGATCTTTTTCCAAAAGTATTACCTATATTGATTGTTTGGTGATAACAATTATATTTGCATTAAAGGTATATGACATGAAAAATTTAGCTGCAGTTTTTTGGGATGTTGATGGAACAATAGCGGATACAGAGCTATGTGGACATAGAGTTGCTTTTAACAAAGCATTTAGAGAAGCAAGAATAAATTGGTTTTGGGATGAAAAAACCTATATAGATCTTTTGAAAATTTCTGGTGGTTTAAACAGAATTAAATTTTATCGAGATTATATCAATGATGAAATTTCTGATTTTGAGTGTATTAAAATCCAAATGAAAAAACGAGTTCATTATGAAAATTTGATTAAATTAGGTAAGATCAGACCCAGAGAAGGTGTTTTGAGACTTATAGAGGAATTAGCATCAAATAGTGTTAGACAATTTATTGTCACTACAAGTGGTAGAAAATCATTAGAGCCATTAATAAATAGTGTATTAAATCATTATTCGAAATATTTTTCAGATTATATTACTTATGAGGATGTTGATCGCCATAAACCTTATCCAGATGCGTATGAATTAGCCATAAGAAGGAGTAAGCATAATCCATCTAATTGTTTAGCTATCGAAGATTCAGATGTTGGAGTTAAAGCAGCAAAGTCTGCAAAATTAAGATGTTTACTAACATTACCAACTTGGAATTCATTTAATATTAATCCTGTTGAAAATGCTAATTCATGTGTTGATACTTTAGGATCTTTAGATATGCCATCTAAACTTTATTATGGTAAACCCTTACTAGGTAAATTAATAAATATTGAATATCTTACAAACATTATAAATTAATCAAAATGCAAAAAACAAATCTTAGAGTTTTTATTGAAAATATAACTTTAAACTTATCTCCTTTAATTTCAGATTCGTGGAGATTAAGAAGCATCATCTTATTGTCATTATTATCTGGCTATTACTTAACCAATAGTTTTATCTCATATCTATTAGGTAAGAATTTCAATACTATATTCTTAGCAATATTAATTGTATTAGTTATGGAAATAATTATTCGTACGAGACTTCTAAGTATTTACAGTAAATTATCTTTTTTTATACTCATTATTAATAATCTAAGAATTGGTTCAACATATGCACTAATCCTAGAGGCATTTAAACTTGGTTCTTAATTATCTTCTTCTTCAGAAGTTTCGTTCATTGGATAAACAAATCCTTGAGCTCGCCCTGTAAGAACAGACTTACCGATAGACAAAGCCTTCTCTGCCGCTATGGCTGCTTTTCCTTTCCAAACTGCATGTCTTTGATTTCTCTTGCCTTTTGATGTCTTTTTCTTTGGTACCGCCATCTCTATGCTGTTTTGTAGAAATTTATTTTATAACGTCGAGCTCCAATTTATCCAAAGACTCATGAAAACAAAACGATATTTTGTACTTTCTCTAAAAAACATCTTATTATTACTTTACTGACTATAGTAGAACAAAATTATTTTCTTAAGTACTAAAGTATAATTCTGCTCATGAATAAGAGCTATAGTCAGTTATTAAAGGATATAGAGAATGGAGAAATTATATCAATTATTTTAGTTCCTTCTCGACGCGAGGTGATTGTTAAATTTATAACGGGTGAGAGTGAAGTAATACCAATATTTTATAATGATCAAAAATTACTACGTTTATCTGATGAATTTAATATACCATTAACAGTTAAAGACTTAAGGTCAGAACAGCAATTAGCTAACTTAATAAGTGGATTTGGCTTAGTATTTATTTTTATTATATCCCTCTCATACTTATTTAAAAGATCATCCAAATTAATAAATAATATGCAAAACTTTACTCGTCGATCCTCAGAAATTAAGACTGAAGGTCTTGATCAAATTACATTTGATGATATTGCGGGATTAAATGAGGAGTCTGAGGAATTATTAGAAATAGTTACCTTTTTAAAAAAACCACAAGCCCTTATTGATCTTGGGGCTAAAACTCCCAAAGGTGTTTTGTTGGTGGGACCTCCTGGAACTGGTAAGACATTATTGGCAAGAGCAATTGCGGGGGAAGCAGGTGTGCCTTTCTTTTCTATTTCAGCTTCAGAATTCGTAGAAATGTTTGTTGGTGTTGGTGCAGGAAGAGTTAGAGATCTTTTTAAAAAGGCAAAGGAAAAGTCACCATGTATTATTTTCATTGATGAAATTGACTCTGTAGGTCGACAAAGAGGAGCTGGCATTGGAGGAGGAAATGACGAGAGAGAGCAAACACTTAACCAACTACTAACGGAAATGGACGGATTTGCTTCAAATTGTGGAGTGATTGTAATAGCAGCAACAAACAGACCAGACATTTTAGATCGAGCACTAACGAGACCAGGAAGGTTTGACAGAAGAATAGATATATATCTGCCAGATCGAAAAGCCAGATATAAAATTCTTTCAGTACATGCAAGAACCAAGCCATTATTAGAAGACGTAAATCTTATGGATTTGGCGTCTAGAACAGTTGGCTTTTCAGGCGCTGATCTGCAAAATTTGCTTAATGAATCTGCTATTTTAGCTGCTAGAGAAAATCTCACATGCATAACAAAAGAGCAATTAGATAAAGCACTAGAAAAGGCTCGTTTTGGTTTACTATCTAAGCCTCTTTCTGACATTACTAAACAAAGACAAATTGCATATCAGATTATTGGAAGAGCGCTAGTAGCATTATTAATTCCGAGTGAAGACAAATTAGAGAAAATTTCATTACTTAAATCATTGAATGATTTATCAGCAACAACATATTTCACACCTGATGAGGAAACAATTGATAGCGGACTAATAACTCGTAATTATATTTACAATAAAATAGTTGTTTCGCTTGGAGCTAGGGCAGCTGAAATGCTTGTCTTTGGAAGTGCCGAGGTAACGCAAGGATGTCAAAAGGATTTTGAAAATGTTTATTATTGGGCTTCTCAAATGGTTACAAATTATGGCTTTTCTGATTTAGGACCAATTGCTTATGAACCTCAGAAGGAAACTATCTTCTTAGGTAGAGATCTTATGAATTCTAAATCAGGATATTCACAAAAGACAAGCAAAGAGATTGATAAACAAATAATCTCAATAGCAGACAAAGCTATCAAATATGCCACTACTCTACTCGCTGACAAAATAAACTTAATGCATCATTTAGTAGATGTATTAATAGAGAATGAAACTCTAGATCCTCAATATATTATTAACTTATTAAATCAATAGTTTATCTACAATATTAGTTTATTATTTATATTTCTTATAAAGCAGAAAAGTATTCTTTACTTCCTTTTGGATCTTCTTTCATTGTCTTATCTCCAGGAGTCCAGCCAGCAGGACATACTTCATCAGGATGAGATTCAACATATTGATATGCTTGAAGGATTCTAAGAGTTTCATCGATATTTCTACCAACGGGAGCTTTATTAATGGTTGAGTGCATTATCACTCCATTTGGATTTATTATGAATAGACCTCTATCAGCTTCACCATCTTCATTTAAAACATTATATGATTGACATATTTCACGTTTAAGATCTGAAACAAGTGGATAATTAATGTCGCCTATTCCCCCCTCGTTTCTTGGTGTTTGAATCCATGCTAAATGTGTAAATTTACTATCTACTGAAACTCCAAGTACTTCCGTATTTTTACTAGAGAAATCAGTATATCTATCGCTGAAAGCTGTAATTTCTGTGGGACAAACAAATGTAAAGTCCAGCGGATAAAAGAATAGAACAACATACTTACCTCTGTATTGAGATAGTGTTATGTCCTTGAATTCCTGATCAATTACTGCTGTAGCTGAAAAATCAGGGGCTTGCATGCCTACCCTAAGACACTCATTTGTCGTCATTGAATTTAAATCCTAACTAAATGGTTTGAGGTTGGAGAATTTCCCCTTTTCCTATTTATAATTTATCATGTAGACACCAAAGTTCTATTGCTTAGGTTTTAAACGATCATAATCAATAAAATGAAAGATCAATTAAGTTGGGATCCTGCCCTTATAAAAAAATTTGGTTGTTCAAACCATCTTAAATTATTAAATCAATTGAGAATAGAAGTTAAAAAATATCCAATAAAAAGAAATCCTAATCCTAATATTCATGATAAAACTAAGCCCTTGTTAAATAATTCTAATACTAAATTATCTATTACCGATTCAAAAATTACTAACGATAATAATGCAGAACTTGGTAATTATAATTTAAATACTATATATAAGTCTAATCATGTTACTGAGAAAAAAAATTATAATGCTAATAGAGATAAAACAAGTAACATCTCAGAAACTGTAATCATATCAGACACTTCTGAAATTTTAACGGCAAATTCAAATAAACAAGATTTTTCATTCAAGCCTAAATTCTCAAATATATTTAATAATAATTTTACAAATAAAGATACTAACAATCAAATTAATAATGATTCATCAATAAATCAATCAATTACTGACAATTTGACAGTCAATCAAACATTTAAGGAGCGATTAGACCAAATTGATATGAAATGATTTATTATTAAATTTCTATAATATGAATATGCCAATTCTAATAATATACATTATTAAATTATTTAAAACTGTTTCATTTGATATATTAAATATTGTCTAATATATCTATTAGAATCATAGCAATATTAAATATACAAACTTATTCAACATAATGGAAAAATAAATGATTAATTAGCCTTATCAACAACAATATATCTATCAAACTCTATAAAAAAATTAATATCCTTGTAGGTTGACCCATTAATGAGTGTCAGTGGAGAGACTTGAACTCTCGACCTCAGCGTTATGAATGCTGTGCTCTAACCAGCTGAGCTACACTGACAGTTATTGATACCAAAGGCTTTCAAGTTCATAAATCATGTCAAACCATGTTTAATTAACATGGTTTGATTGGTTTCCCCTCTGAACCCAATAGGTATCCAATTAACATAATAATTCAGGAAGGCCTTTAAAGGAAGATATTCTCATAGCAAAATATGAATTGATCTAGAACTAACATTTCTAAACAATTGGCTCAATTTGATTTGTGTCTATTTACTACATATAAAATCATAAGATCTGGTTATTTGTTTATTCTTTTTCTACGATGCAATTAATAAAAATAGTTTTCACTGACTAATTTTACTTATTTAAACCTCATCTATTTCATAATTTTTTGATTTGTTCAATTATAGTGTTTTATTAAATATAGAATTATTCATTGTTGACTTATTTAATACTTTTAATATATATATTGAATTGAAGGTGATCGAAATATTATGAAGCTAACCCAACAAATAGAATAATCATAATCAAATTTTTATTATTCTATTAATAGCTATAACATGTTTCTAAATACTATTATAATTTCGATATGATTTAATTAATTCTAATATTAAACATTCTGCCTGATGATATTTATACATTTGTATAAAATAAAGAGCCCAAATACTTATGTATCAATAAATAATTTTTTATAATGAAAATATGACTATAAAAAATTAATTTAGTATTTTCAATTTGCATAGAAGATTAAATTCATATTTCATCGTCATCTTGTCCAAATCTAATTTCTATGCCAACGCAGGTTCCCAGGAAAACTATCAATATTCCTATTATTGGTCCCAATATACCAATATGAAATGTTGGATCTGGAGATTGGAAGAATTCTGGAATCATTTTCTTATCTTACCCCTATTTAGTCTCTTCCCAGTCATCTTCTTCTTTATCGAGAATTTCTTCAACAGAATTATCAAAAGTTTCTGCAACTGACCTTAGCATTTTTGAAATGATTTCATCTGGGCAAGCTAGGTCTTTTTGTATTGCCTCAGCGCAGTCCTTTATATCTTCCCACGCATCTAATAAAACTTGGGAATCTGTAGGCTTCCACTCATTAGTCATAGTTCCTCATTTATATATGCCATAACAGCTTTTATTAAAAACTTATTTTTACTTTAGATCTGTTTAGGAAGAACCGCAATCGAAGCCTAACTATAGATGATAGTAAGTATGAACAAATTAATTGTTCTGCATGTCGAGACAAGCAATAAATAGATAAAAACTCAAATGGGTTTTCATATTCCTTCATAAGATTGCATATTTATAAGGTCATTGCCCTATTACCAGCTGATTTAATTGCATTAAGGCACTCCTTGAAGTTGAATATAGTGTTCTGGTGATTTTGATGTTTCCTACAAAACGCTAATTTTGATAAGTTGTAGCTGATAGAAAAATCTTATCTCATTCAGAATAGACATTCTAAGGGTATTGAAGAAAACACCCAATTTTAGGAATCATTTAGACCTATGATTTCAAACTTTAAAATTTTAGTTTACGTATCTTCAATAGTGTCTATAACAAGTGTAATGAATTCTCCATTACACCATGTTGTTGCCAAAGCCTGTAAGACCTGTAGATTCAAAAAAAAAGGGAAAGGATAATTAAAATTTAATTGTTTTTTTTGATTTATACGGTCGGAATAATTTATCAATAAAACATAAGAGCAATAAAAATACATTTATTTTTATAAATTTATTTAAGAATGGGAATATATTTATATCATTTACTTTATTATTTCTAATCAAAGCTGTAAGTCTATAAAAAAATGGTTTTGCTGATAAGCCAATAAATAATTTATTATTGTATATTCAAGATAATACTATTGACATGAAGAAAACATTAGTCAAATTTATAAGTGTATTTTTTTATTAGTCCTTCGTAGCAAACTGACAAATCTACGAAGAATTTTCCTTTTTTCATTTATCTTATGAAAACTGCTTCAAAGGAACTTCTCAAACTGAGGCTAATGGCAGAAAATTCTCTAAATAAAACAGCAGAACTTCAGCAAGTTCTAGCACAAATTGAAGCTTCATTATCAAGAGTCGAATTGCAAAAAGTTATTCAAAAAAAAATAAATTCATAATTTAATTGAAAAAATTACAAATGTATATTCATTAATATTTATACATTTCCATTCAGGTTTATACTTTATAAAACTATTTTTTATAATATAGTCTATTTAAGTTGAAATGTATATCTTTTATTAATTGAGTTTTAATCTCAATCTAGAGCAGATAAAGCATTTCATTTTTTACGAAAAAGTTAAAAAGAAAATAAATATTAATATTAGAAGAATAGGTAATATTAAAAAAACATTTAAATAGGATTTACTTGTCTTCTTAAATAACAATCTATAAATTAGTAAATTTCATTAAAATATTTACTTTGTAATTAAGTAATGTAAAGCAAGACATATTAATATACCAGTCCACAATCCCTTGGTCCAGCTAAGAAGTACAATTTGATAATTTGTTAATTTAAAATGATTTTTAATTGATAGATTTGTACTTTTATCTAGTTCGACAATTGATGACCTCATAATTCTCATGAGGTCGAAGGGTTTTCTACGCTTATACAACTAATTAGAGCATCTTTTGTTATTATAAATATAAATTAAACAAAGAATAGGATATTTTTATTAATGTACTATTTATTAATATTTCAATACTAGCATTAGTAGATAGAATATATATATTTAAAATTTCATTCAAAAAAACAGACAATTAAATTTAAAGATATTAGTTTGTAATTAATTTATTAGTATATTTTTCTAATTTGTATTATGATATTGAGTGATTATAGAAAGAATAGGATATCAATTGCTGCGAAAATAAGATTTAATCTAGGATCAAAAGATCCGCTTGAGTCTTTTTTATAACTAAGTCAAATCTAAAATAAAAAGATTGCATATTTAGATATTTGCGAATAAAATGTAAAGATTAATATAATCAATAAAAAATATGTCAAGCTATAAGCATATTTAATGATAAATTTACTTGATTGAAAAGTGAAATTAGTTATATTAAAAAAAATTAAATCTTTATCAGTCTTTTCAGTTCCCTTAATCATTCAATCCTTGAGATTTTTAATGTTTAATTTATCAATATTTAGCTATTAAATATGAACTGCAATTGTGTACACTGCTCCGAAATCAAACGCCAGTTAGATAGAGCAGAACAAAGAGAAATAAAATTAAAAATAAAACGTTTAAATAAATGAAAAGCTAAAATTTATTTATCTCTAAACTTATTATTCACTAAAAGGAATAACTGGAATAGGGATTCTAAGATTTTTTTGTTTTTGGTTATCTATATTGTTCTCGTCTTTATTATCAATTATGCCATCTTCAACTAGTACAGTTGTTTTGCTTTTATTCTTTGTTGGCTCAATTTTTGCTTCAAAATTTACAAAAATAAAATAAATGAATATAATAAGAAAATAAGGAGCTAATGTCCTTATTTTAGAAAAGAGTATAGCTATGAAATTCATATACTAATTTTATAAAATTTACTTTAATATACTAACAGATATTTATCAAGTATAAAACATTTATTACTATAAAATATTGTAAATTCAAAAATATTATTTTAAATTGTTAATTTACTTCAAATTATAATAACAAATAGATATATAACTTTTCGTAATATGAGTGGCATTGAAAAATTGTAATAAATGAAACTGAACTTAATTTGATTTGAATTAAAATTAAAAAAATTATTTTTTTATGCCATCGCGTAAATCTGGACCTATAGAAGCTGTTGAGGTGATGCTCAATACTTCACTTAAAAGACTTCATACACTAACTGGGATGAACCGAGCCGCCTTATATGATGAGTATAAGGAATGGCTTGAGGTTGATGAGAAAAACTTAATTAACGATGGTGTTTTGTATTGTAAATATTTAGGATAAATAATTAAAAAATAAACTAATCAGCTAATAGATCTAATTGAAGGCAAGCTGAATATGTAACTATTCCGCAAGCTACTGATAGGTTCAAACTTCTCACTCCTCCATTATCAACATGTAACTCTCCTCCTGGCATTGGTATTCCAGCAATAAGTTGACAACTTTCTTTTATATTTGCTGGTAAACCTGTATCCTCTCTTCCAAATAAAAGAATATCGGATCTTTCGAAACTTATAGATGATATCGATTCTTTACTTGTTTTAGTTAAAGCTATAATTCTTGAATTATTGAACTTATTCTTATACTCTTCAAATGATTCATACAAATTCAGATCAACATTTGACCAATAATCTAAACCTGCTCTTCTTAAATATTTATCTTCAAAACTAAAACCAGTTGGTTTAATAATATCTAATGCTAAATCAAAGGCAAGGCATGATCTACCAATTGTTCCAGTATTTTGAGGTATTCTTGGCTCAAAAAGAGCAACACGAGGTCTAATTTCTTTATTTTTATTCATGGTATTCGAGATCCATTCAAATCTAAGTCAATAGCAGTCCCTTGAACAACAAGCCATTTTCTTATAGAACATCTGCTGAGTTTTAATGAAAGATTGCATAATCTATTGCGGAAATTATGTCCTATTGGAGTCCCTGGAACTACTCCCCAGCCAATTTCTTCCATAACAATTATAATACCTAAGTTACTATCACTAATGCATCTAACTAAATCAACGCAAATATGATCCCAATTTTTGTCATTTACCGATAAGTGTTGTTCAACAAAACCACCTAATGAGTCAATCAAAATAGATTCATTCTGACCTAAAGATTGAATAGATTTGCATATGTCCATAGGACATTCAAGTAATTTCCAGCTTAAAGGCCTTCTTTTCCTATGAATATTGATCTTTTCTCGCCATTCTGCATCATTTGGTCTGAGTTTAGAAGTTGCAATATATGAAATTGAATTTTGATCCTTAATTAGAAATTCAGCGAATTCACTTTTACCTGAGTTTATTGGACCGCTAATTGTAACAAGTCCTTTGAAATCTTTTTCAAGTGGTTGAAGCATTATCCTAGATAAATTATAATAATATTTCGTCTATTATATCAAGTTACAGATTTTAAATAAAAGAGTTTTAAATATTAGTTTATTTACTTTAGATGCATAATACAGTATAAGTAAAGTATAATTAATATTCTAAAACGGATAAATGTTTAAAATTTCAAAGTTAGTGATAGTTTTTGGATGCTTTCTTTTATTACTATCAATAATTAATATAGCGACTTCCGTTGAGGTTAATCCTTCGCTAATCAGGGCTGAAACTATCTCTGGGATTGCCTCAATAGCATTAATTACTATTGGTTATATTTGGACTGAAGTCAATCCCCAAACACCAAAGAAGAAATTATTAATAGGTGATGAAGGATTTAGCATAAGTGAAGATTTCTCTGAATCAGTTAAATATGAATTAGCTTGGGGCAGCCAGCAAATATTAACGGCAACTGCGGCTTGCACAATTCTAATTTTTTGGGATGATAAAGTTATACTTAGAAGAGGATTGATATCTAATAAATTTTTTACACCAGGTCCTATATGCAATAGAGCTAAAGAAGAGCAAAGATTAGTATCCTTAGTTAATACTGAATTATTTCCAGGGAGAAGAGAATTTGATTGCGTTCTAGAAGGTCTTCCTTCTGTTATTGTGTATCCCCTTTCAAAACGTGGATTAACAATTGTTGGAGGCTGGTCAAAAAGATCATTTACAAGTTCTGATGAAAAGTGGATATCGGGATGGTCAGACAAATTATTTGACCTACTTAACACTTAAGAAATCTATAGTACTTTTAACCTGTTTATTGTTTGAATGGAATTCCAGTATTTTTTTATCCTTTGACCATTTAGCATGATCCGATATTATATTTATTTTGTATAGTGTATATCCACTTGGACCTATGATTGATCTGTTAAAAATAATATTATCTAAATTAAGTAAGCGAGAGTTAATATTATATATACCATTTGATGAAATTATATTAGTGTTATTATAGTTTATATCTAAGGGAGTTGGTAATTGCAGAATTGATGAATTAAGATCCCAATCAAATGAATTTGTTTGAATATATGTATTATTCGAATCAAGAAGTGATATATATGCATTGTTATAAACAGAAATAGAATTATTAGCATTATTTAAAAGTGAGGTTCCTGCTATTATGCTTACATCTTTTTTATCATTATTAAGTATATTAATACTGCTATTTATTATTTCAATATAATTCTTTGTAGGATCAATAATTGCTTTAGGACTTTTTATTACTATAGATGTATTGTTGGAAGAATTCTCTTGAAGTAATTCAAAATCATTAATATAGCTTTTATTATCATTATCTTTAGTTCTATAAGCTGTTTGTTGACAGGATATTAATGGTAAAAAAGAAAATAATGCAAAGAAATATAATAAGATTTTATTCAATTTAAAAGCCCTCTTTAAAATAAATCTTATCCATTACAGGGTAAGGATCATTCAAAGCATTTTCTGGGTTAAGTAACCCCCATTTTAGTGATTTATCAAATGTAATAGATTTACAATCTATATTTAGCTGGTTTAATATTCTAGAACTTAGATTAGGTACAAAAGGATTCAATAATACTCCAATCAATCGACATGATTCCAAGACTGAATATATATCGTAAGCTACTAAAGGTTTATTAGATATATCTTTTATAAGTTTCCATGGTGCTCTATCATTTAGATAAAGATTGGCACTATTAGCTAAATCAATAATAGCATTGGCAGAATTTTTAAAATTAGCATCATTAAATGATTTCATATATTCCTTTATTTTAATTTCGGATATATCTCTAAGGGGTGATTCATCAAAAGTAAAATTGTCTATTGGAATTCTATCCTGAAACCATTTTTTAGACATTGTAATTGTTCTATTTAATAGATTTCCAATGGTATTACTTAAATCACTATTAACAATATCTACGAATCTTTTTATTTGAAAATCTCCATCTTCGCCAAATTCAATATCTCTCAAAAGGTACCATCTCATTGCGTCAATGCCCCCATATTCTAGAAGTTCAATAGGGTCGAGTACATTACCTAATGATTTACCCATTTTTTGACCCTCCCGAGTTAAAAAACCATGTCCAAAAATTCTTAGAGGAGGTTGCATGCCGGCTGAAATAAGCATTGCTGGCCAATAAACTGCGTGGAACCTGAGAATATCTTTTCCAATTACATGTAGACTTGCAGGCCAATTACTTAATGAGGTTTTATTAAGTTCAGGAGATTTTTGATCACTAAGAGATCCACTAACATATCCCAATAGAGCATCGAACCATACATAGAAAGTGTGTTCCTCATTACCAGGAACATTAATTCCCCATTTCAAGTTGACTCTTGAAATAGAAAAGTCTGTTAATCCCTTTGAGACAAAATTAATTATTTCATTTTTTCTACTTTTAGGAGA
>CETG01191605.1_pt1 | contig 34590 bp, 34 predicted proteins | sample 361471 | NCBI WGS metagenome assembly CETG01 (sample SAMEA2622696, study PRJEB7988) | marine metagenome | isolation source: saline water (ENVO:00002010), including | reverse complement strand
TGGCTTGAGCGTATGGAGCATAAGCTCTCTGGAGATAGAGGTATTGCGAAACGCATTAAAAAAGGGTTTTTATTTGAATTAACAAGTCATTCAAAGTTTTATCTCAAAGAATATCAACTCATTAATGGCGATATAGAAGGTATTGTTCAAATTACTTTGAATTCATGTAGATTTTTATCTCCGGAATAACTAATAACTCTTCACATAAACTTGAGATTTTTTCTTTATTAGCTATTGTTTATTAGCTATATACTCCTCCTGTTGGTATCAATCAATCAGGTAGAATTTACGAATTTTAAATCTTTTGGAGGTTTGGTCTCTATTCCTCTTGAAGAAGGATTTACTGTGATTACAGGTCCTAATGGCTCCGGGAAAAGCAATATACTTGATGGAATTTTATTTTGTTTAGGTTTAGCCTCAAGCAGAGGAATGAGAGCCGAAAGACTGCCCGATCTTATTAATAGCTCTTCATTAAAAAATGGTAAGGCAGCAGAAACTATTATTTCAGTTAGATTTAATTTGCAAGATTGGGATGGAGATCAATTACTTGATGAGGATGATTTTAATGAAGATGAACCAAGAATATTGCCTAATCAAAAAGAATGGACTGTAACTAGAAAATTACGATTAATGCCTGGTGGATCATATGTTTCTACTTACAGTTCTGATGGTCAAGTTTGTACACTTCAGCAAATACAAAAGTTATTACGTTGTTTAAGAGTAGATCCGGAAGGTAGCAATATTGTTATGCAAGGAGACGTTACTCGAATAGTTTCAATGAATAATAAAGAAAGGAGAATCTTAATTGATGAATTAGCAGGAGTTGCATTGTTTGATAACAGAATTGAACAAACAAATATTAAACTGAATGATGTTTTGGATAAGGAAGAAAAGTGTCAAATTGTTCAGAATGAGCTAATAATTTCAAAAGAGAAACTAGCAAAAGAATGTGAAAAGGCAAAACTTTATAAAGCTTTAAAGGAAAAACATTCAATTCTAGAGATACAAGAATCCGTATTGCAATATGAACATGTAGATAAGCAAATAATTAATTTAAATAAAACAATTATTGATCTTAAAAAGAAACAAGACCAATTCAGTTCTGATATTTCAAAGCATGATATTGGTTTAAATCAGTTGAAGATAGATTTAAATGCAATTCAGTTGAATCTTAAAGAAACTGGAGAGGATAAATTAATAAATATTCAGTCAAGAATAGGAACATTAGAAAATCATTCAAGAGAATTAGATAGACAAGCTTTACTTCATAAAGATGAAGGCAATAGGTTGCAAAAGAACCAAAATAAAATCAAAGAGGAACGTAATTTGATTGATCAAGAACTTAGATCGATATCGGATTCTTCTAGTGATAAAGAATTGAAAATGATTGAAGTAGATTATAAAGAAAAGTCTCAAGCTTTAGAACTTCTCAAAAGAAGGTCTTTAGATATAGCTGGTCAATCTGGGGAATTAAATAAAAAAAATATTTCTATTACAAAAGAAAGAGAGAAAGTAACATTATATATTAAACCAATGCAACATAAAAAAAGAAATATAGAGTCTTCTTTACTTGAAGTTAAGGTGCAGTTTGAAGAGTTAGATTCTCAATTAGGTAATTATAAAGATGAGATTCATAATCTTGCTAAAAATAAGATTATTCTAGAATCAGAGAATAAGGAGTTAAGAATTAAATATCAGAATATAGAGAAAAATAAAATGCTTTTAGATGATGAATTAGATTTGATTAATAGAACTAAAGTTAGATTAATTAATGAGCAGGTTCGAATTGAAAAAGAGCTTGCAAGAGTTCAAAGTAGAAAAGAAACATTGCATGAAACAAGAGGATCATATGCTTTAAGGTTGATTTTAGACGCAGGAATTAATGGTATTCATGGTCCTGTTTCTCAGTTAGGGCAGGTGAAAGATATTCATAGGGTTGCTCTTGAAGTTGCTGCTGGCTCTAGGTTGGGTCACATAGTAGTTGATAATGACAAGATTGCCGCTCAAGCAATTAATCTTTTGAAATCCAAAAAAGCAGGCAGACTTACTTTCTTACCTTTAAATCGTTTACGCAAGTCTGATACAAATAGAGACCTTTTTAGAAATATAAAAGAATCAGGATTTGTTGCAAAAGCAATAGATCTTTTGGAATTTAAATCAGTCTATTTAGATGTTTTCTCTTATGTCTTTGGGGATACACTTGTTTTTAATAATTTAGTTTCTGCTAGATCATCTAAACTTAACAAAAGACTTGTCACTTTAGATGGAGAATTGATTGAGATTTCGGGAGCAATAACTGGTGGTAATATTATTAATAGAGATTCATTGTATAAATTTGGCAATTCATGTGATAAAGATGATGAAAAACCTTTACAAGAAAGATTAATATCTATTAGAGATTCCTTAAAAGAATCCGATAAAAGGCATGAGATTAAATCTAAAGATTTATCTGAAATTAAAATTAAATTAGATAAAAATATAGATGAAACTAATTCAATTCAAACCTCTCTTAAATTAATAAATGACACTATTTGTACTTTAAAGGATAAATCAAATAACTTACAATCAAGACTTGAAGATTTAAATAATACAATTGGAAGATATACATCCGAGATTCAAGAATTAGATAGTGTTATTAATCCAGAAGAAGAAAAATTAAATGCTCTAAATATATCTTCTTCTTTTGATGCCATTGAGAATCATGATTCTAATTGGACTAAGATGAATACAGAAATAATTAAGGCTGAAGAAGAGATTGAAGCAGTCAGAAAGAGAAGAGAATCATCCATTACTTTTAGTAATCAGATAATTATTGAAAAGGAAAAAATAAATAATAGACTAAATTTATTAGATTTAGAATTGGAAAATATTAATAATGCAGCTAAGAAATTAGCTAATGATCATAATGAATGGAGGGTAAGCAGAGATAAATTAAACAAAGAGAAAGCATCTCTTGAAATTCAGAAAAAAGATCTTGAGAAGAAATTTTCTTCCCAAAGACGTGAAAGGGATGCTACAGAAATAAAGATTTCTAATTTAACTCGATTAAAGAATGAATCTATTTGGAATTTAGAATGTGCACAGAGAGAGGAAGTAACTAAGTCAGATGAATCAAAAGCTTTAGCTTCTAGATTGGAAGCTATTAAAAATAATTTACCAGATCCCTTACCTTTAGTAGATAATCAAATTAGAGAAGCAGGACTAGAATCACTTCAATCTTCTTTAGTATCTTTAAAGAATAGGATTGAATCTCTTGAACCTGTTAATATGCTCGCTTTAGATGAACTAGACAAATTAAATATTCGATTGGAAGAATTAGTGAATAGGTTAAATGTCTTATCTAATGAAAGATCGGAATTATTATTGAGGATAGAGACTGTCTCAACTCTTCGTCAAGAGGCTTTTATGAAAGCTTTTAAAGAGGTTGACAAGTATTTCAGAGAAATTTTTGCATTATTGTCTGAGGGGGAAGGTTATCTTCAACTTGATGAGCCTAATTCTCCTTTAGACGGAGGCTTAACATTGGTTGCTCATCCAAAAGGGAAATCAGTTAAAAGGTTAGCATCTATGTCGGGAGGAGAAAAATCCCTAACAGCTTTAAGCTTTTTATTCGCGTTGCAGCATTTTAGACCTTCACCTTTTTATGCTTTAGATGAAGTAGATAGTTTCTTGGATGGAATCAATGTTGAAAGATTATCTAAATTAATTTCAAGTCAGTCATCAAAAGCTCAATTTCTTGTTGTTAGTCATAGGAGACCAATGATTTCCGCTTCAACTAGAACAATAGGTGTGGCACAAGCCAGAGGATCGCATACACAGGTTGTCGGATTACCCAATGCTGCTTAAACTGAATCCTTTAAGTTTCAATTTTAAAATTTCTCTTTAAATTTGGATATGAATTTCCCAATTATTTGATAATAGAATTATGCAATCAGTACCTAGTGATAGATTATGGTTGAGATCTGAGTTGATGGGTACTCAGGTCATCACAAGAGATAGCGGAAAAAGGCTTGGAGTGGTTGGAGAGGTTGTTGTAGATATAGATCGACGAGAAGTTGTAGCATTAGGATTGCGCGATAATCCTCTTACGAGGTTTTTACCAGGATTGCCGAAGTGGATGCCTCTAGAGAGTATTAAGCAAGTCGGGGATGTGATATTGGTAGATTCTGTTGATTCGTTAAGTGAAAATTTTTCCCCTGATAGATTTAGTAAAATCATTAATAGTCAGGTAGTTACTGAATCAGGTCAATTATTAGGCAGAGTATTAGGCTTTTCGTTTGATATAGAAACGGGTCAATTAATGACATTGGTGATGGGCGCATTAGGAGTACCTCTTTTAGGAGAAGGGGTTTTAAGTACTTGGGAAATTGCTGTAGAAGAAATAGTCAGCAGTGGCGCTGATAGGATTATCGTTTATGAAGGCGCAGAAGAGAAATTAAATCAGTTAAATAGCGGATTATTAGAAAAACTAGGGGTGGGAGGCTCTTCTTGGGAAGAGAGAGAAAGAAATAGATATAATGTAAAACTTGTTCCTGTAGAAAATCAACTAACTTCAGGAGAAGATTCACAGGAAAATTCTAGATTATTAAAATCATCTGAAGAGGAATTATATCCTGATGAGACTGAGATGGAATATGTTGAGTTAAATGAGCCTATTAGAAATTCCAATACTAAAGCAATGGCTTTTGAAAATGAGTATGAAGAGGAATTAGAATTCTATGATGATGAAGATTTGCAAACCCCTTCAAGTAAAAAAGAAATAATTGAAAAAGATATTAAGACAAAAGTTAAAAATTATAGAAAGGCTTCTAATGCTCGTAAGAATATTAATCAAGATGAAGAGCCATTAGATGTAGAGCCATTAGATCTAGATCAATTAAATGAAGATCAACAAGATAAAGTTATTATAAAAAACAGACAGTCCTCATCTCAATTAGAGGAGATTGAAGATCCTTGGTAATTATTTATTCTGATTAGCATATTTCAGTAAATTAATTATTTCCTTAATGATTTGATTGATTGCTCCTTTACCACCTCTTAGTAATGATAAGTTGTATTTTTGTTCAATTAAAATTTCCTTATTTTTTAATAAGAAATTAGTTTCTTCTGCTATTTCATGAGGAGTGATATTACCAATTCTTTCAGGGACTATTATTTTATTTGCCCTAATATTTGGCCAAGCTAATTTATTTGTCTTACTAAATCTCAGTTTGATGATAATATAATTAATTATTATTTTTATAAATGGAATTTTAGTAATTGTTCCAAGGAATCCATCCCAGGCATTCATTATATCTAATAAGTCTTGAGTTGGTAATATTACAATCATAGGAACCTTGAGTGCTGCAAGTTCAGCTGTATTAGCTCCTATAGTAGTTATTGCTATAGAAGATTCAGTTAATATTTCATGACTTGGATGAGAAGTTTTGATGAATATTTGAGTCCCTTCTTTCGTGTAAAGAAGATATTCAAATATATCATTTTCAATTTTAATTATTTTAATAATTGATGATCTATAGTTTTTAGATATTTTATTATTAGCACTTTGATAATAAAGTATTTCTTCTAAATTGGTTGTAGGAGCAAGTGGAATAAAAAATTTATAATCTTGAGATATTCTTGATAAGTGATCAATTGTTTCTAAAAGGAATGGAACTCCTATTGATAGTTTTGTCTTTTTAGATCCAGGTAAAATTGCTATCCAATCTTCAGATTTATTAAAAAAGTTAGTTTCTTTTAGATCTGGTAAGTCAGCCATAATATCTCCCACAATCTTGCATCTAGATTTATATTGATAAGGAATCTTATTTTGAACCATTTCATTCATAGCTATTATTCGATCATTCCATTGTGGCCACCTAGCGATCCATTCAATATAACTGATGTGTTTATATTTTAATCTTGCTGATAAAGCTACGCTCCAGAATTGATCTCCCCCCAAGAAAATAACAATTCCATTGTTAGGCCATAAATTAAATTTTTTTGGATTTAGTAAAAGTTTCCAAAAATTTTTTGCTGGTGAAATAAAATCAAAAGCTTCCCAATCCGTTGTTATTTGGTATTCATTGCCAGTTGCATTAGGGCATGGAACTAAAACCAGGTTTAAAGATACTTTCTGATTTGGGAAATATTTTTTAAAAATCTCATCATATATTAATTTATTGACAATAGGTTTTACCCAGGTTGATAATTCGCCAGGTCCATTAGAGATTATGACAACAGCTAAAGATGATTGATGAATAGTTATTGAGTTCATTCTTAGTGCTATTAATGCGGATGGCGAGACTTGAACTCGCAAGACCGAAGCCACACGCTCCTTAGACGTGCGCGTATACCAATTCCGCCACATCCGCAATTGATTCCGAACCTTTTATGGCACAAAATCTTTTAATAATTATAGAACATAATTTGGACTTGAATTCTCTTGACCTAAACAATCATCTTTGAAGATTCTCTTACTTGAATAAATAGAAATTCGCTGACAATCAATAATAAAAATGAAATGAATTAAATAATTAATAAATACTTTGAAAATAATCACAAACTAATATCAGTATTCTTTAAGTTTAAATTTTTAGTTTGTGATCCTCACCTATAGGGATATATGCTTGATCTATAGCTTGGTTTAAACTGAACTCTTAGCTTAATTGACTATTGCTAATTTTTCTGGATGGTAGACAAAGTTTTAATTGCAAATCGTGGCGAGATTGCACTGCGCATTATTCGTACTTGTAGAGAGTTAGGTATTGCAACCGTTGCCGTATATAGCACAACTGATAAGAATGCTTTACATGTTCAGTTGGCTGATGAGGCAGTTTGCATCGGCGATTCTTTAAGTACTAAAAGTTACTTAAATATTCCTAATATATTGGCTGCTGCAACTTCTCGAGGTGTAGATGCTATTCATCCAGGATATGGATTCTTGGCTGAGAATGATCGATTTGCTGAAATGTGTAATGATCATGGGATTATCTTTATAGGACCATCTCCTCATGCAATTCGTTCTATGGGAGATAAAGCAACTGCCAAAGAAACTATGGAAAAAGTTGGAGTACCAACTATTCCAGGAAGCAAAGGACTTTTAGAAACAGTGGAAGATGCTGAATTATTAGCAAAGAAAATCGGCTACCCAGTCATGATTAAGGCTACTGCTGGAGGAGGTGGAAGAGGTATGCGATTCGTAGAGCATAAAGATCAGATTGAAAAGCTTTTTAAAGCTGCTCAGGGCGAGGCAGATGCAGCTTTTGGTAATTCAGGTCTTTATATGGAAAAATTTATTGATCGCCCTAGGCATGTCGAAGTTCAGATTTTGGCTGATAAATCAGGCAATGTAATCCATTTAGGAGAAAGAGATTGTTCAGTTCAAAGACGTCATCAAAAATTATTAGAAGAATCCCCAAGTCCAGCAATAGATCCTATACTCAGGAAAAAAATGGGAGATGCTGCTGTTTCAGCGGCAAAAAGTATTAATTATGAGGGAGCTGGAACTGTTGAATTTTTAGTTGATAATGAGGGTAATTTTTATTTTATGGAAATGAATACACGAATTCAAGTGGAACATCCTGTGACTGAAATGGTAACTGGTGTTGACTTGATTGCAGAGCAGATCAAAATAGCAAGTGGAAATATTCTAGAATTAGAACAGAAAGATATTAATTTAAATGGACATGCAATTGAGTGTCGTATTAATGCAGAAGATCCAATTCACAATTTCAGACCTTCCCCTGGCAGGATTACAGGTTGGCTTCCTCCAGGAGGACCAGGAGTTAGAGTAGATAGTCATGTATATACTGGTTATGAAATACCTCCATTTTATGATTCTTTAATAGGAAAACTTATTGTTTGGGGTAAAGATAGAGAATCTGCAATTAAAAGGATGAATAGGGCTTTAAATGAATGTGCTGTTACAGGAATACCAACTACTTTGAATTTTCATTTGAATTTATTAAATCGCAAAGAATTTAAGGACGGGAAAATTTATACAAAATTTGTTGAGGAAAAATTGTTAAATTTATAAATCATCCAATTAGATTGATTCGATGTTGGATCAAAGACAGAATTCCTTGCTGACTAACTATTAATTCTCTGAAGAGGCTTAATAGACCTACCCAGATTACCGGGGTTACATCTACGCCTCCTATAGGAGGAACAATTTTTCTGGATATTGATAAAATTGGTTCTGTTGGTGCTGAAATAATCAACCAAAATCCTTTTTGACTATTTACCTTAGGATACCAACTTAAAATTATTCGTAATAAGAATAATAATGTAGCTATTGCAAGAGAAATACTTAAACTAATTCTCACAAAAGGTAAAGAACTTTTTAAAAATGAAATCACAAACCTAAAAGCATCTTAATAATTATCATAGAGAAACTACTTGAGAAAGTAGTATCAAATAATAATGTTACTTTTGTATTGAATCGTGTTTTATCTCAATCACATTCTCCTAAATACTGTTGTTTCTTCGGAAGCAGCATCAAACTCTGCTGTAGGTATGCTTGGTAGCTTTATAGCAGCAGGAATTTTAATAGTTGCTCCAGCAGCAGCAGTTTTAATTGCCGTGAGCAAAAACGATTCCATTAGATCTTGATGCTATCGTCACGCTAACTAGTCAATTGACAACTTTTCCGTACACTAAAGGTAAGAGATGAATTTATTTCATCTATTATTTTAGTTAATCGGAGAAAAGTTTTGGTCAATGCCAGTCTTAATTGGGCCAGTATTGTTGGTATTGTTCTCGCAGTATCAGGAGCTGGTCTTTACTTTTTAAGATCTTTTAAACCTGCCTTAGCTAGAGACTATGATGTTTTTTTTGCAGCAATAGGATTGCTTTGTGGAGGCATATTATTTTTTCAAGGCTGGAGACTAGATCCGATCCTCCAATTTGGTCAGTTTCTCTTAGCCGGAACAGCTATTTTTTGGGGTTATGAAAGCGTTCGCTTAAGAGGAGTTGCTACTGATCAAGCAAGGAGATCAGTCTATTTTGATGATGAAGAATTTCCTACTAATCCGAGATCTGCAGTAGGGACTAGAAGAAATAATGATTATGATAGGTTTGATCAAAGACAAGAAGATTTTCAGCGTAGATTTAATCAACCCTCTCAGAATCCTGATGATGATTATGAAATAGATCCATATCAAAGACAAAGAGTTTCTAGACCTGTAATCCCAGAACAAGCTATTAGCAGAAGAGAATCTTTAATGAGAGATAATACTGAAAAGCCAGGCTTTGATGATCCATATCCAAGAGAATCTCGTCTTCGTCGAAGACAAGAGAAATCATCTGAATCTTCAAGTTCCTTCGGAGATAGAAGAGTATCTAGAAATATAGGTAAAAGGGGAACAAGACCCTCTGCAAATCAAAGAGCTTCTAGGAGTTTTATTGAGTCTGAGAAAAGAGAAAAATATGATTTAGAAAAAGATAAAAATAAATCAATCAGAAATCCCAGAAATGTGTCTCAGAAATCAATCAATACTAAAGTGGAAGATGCATCCTTCTCTCAGGCTAAAGATAATTCTAAGAATACAAAATTCAGTCCTAGGCAAAATAATAAGTCTAATCGAGTTTTAAGAGTTACTGAGAAAGGAAAGTATAACGTTAGTTCCAAAAGGAAAAGAGAAAGAGATAACAGTTCAAGATTTGACGATTAATTAATTATTCCTGCCCATTGCAAAAAACTTTTATTACTCAATAATTCTATAAGGATTACAGATAAAAAACCTATCATTGCAAATCTACCATTCATTTTTTCAGCATATTGACTCCACCCAAATGATGGTTCTTTCTCTTCAGGGGATTTTTCTAAGTCAATTTTAATTTCTTCATATGAGTCAACAACATTTTCTTTTGTTTCTTTTTTTTCAATAGTTATTTCACTCTCATTTGAAAGAATATTCTCAGTGTTTTGAGATTGATTTTCTGAAAGTTCTTCCTGTTTTTTCATAAGTTTTTCTGGTTTTCAGATTTGAAACTATTGTTACTAGTTAGTCTCCAATTGCCTTTACCGGTTAGCTCTAAAACATTCTCATGAAAATCAATTAATGTAGGCCTATGACCAACACTAATTATAGCTAGTTCTCTCTTCTTGAGTAGTTCGTATAGATTTCTTTCAGTATTAATATCAAGAGCACTAGTGGCTTCATCTAAAATTGCAAATTGTGGCGAATTTAGTAAAAGTCTTGCAAATGCTAGCCTTTGTTGCTCTCCTAAGGAAAGGATTCGTGTCCAATCTTGTTTGATGTTGAGATCAGGGTATCTATCAATAAAAGAATCTAAATTAACTTCTGATAATACTGAAAACAATTGATCATCACTAAATTTGGTAACTGACGTTGGATAGCATAATTGTTCTCTTAAGGACCCTAGAATCAAATAAGGTTTTTGTGGGATAAATAATAAATCTCCAGTTTTTGGTCTTTTAACTTCTCCATTATTTGGCTTCCATAAACCACTTATCATTCTTAAAAGAGATGTTTTTCCGCAACCAGAGGGTCCAACAACTAATATCGAATCTGATTGTTCAACATTAATACTTAAGTCTTTAATAATTAATTGATTATCACCTGGTGCAAAAAGATCAGTATTTTTTATAAGAATTGATGAATAATTATTATTTAGAATATCTTTATCAGCTGTTGTTTCTTTACTAATTGATTCAACTTTAGATTGGAAGCCTTCTAGTCTTCCTACTCCTGCTGTAAATTCTGCTAATCTATCAATTCTATTCACAATGAAGAATAGAGAACTTTCTACCATATTAAAAGCAAAATTGGCTTGAATAAATCTGCCATAATCAATTTCCCCAGCAAAATAAGGTATTGCCATAATTAGGTATGGGAAAAATACGCCTGCATAATTAGTGGATCTCCTCATAGTATAAATAATTGCCTTCCAGACAATTAATAAATTAAAGTTTTCTACTACAGAGCCTAGTCTTCTTTGGTTTTCTACTTTCTCAGGATATTCGCCAGCATAAAAAGCTATTGATTCAGCATTATTTCTAATGTGTACAAGCCCAAATCTAAAATCTGCTTCGTATCTAAGTTGATCAAAGTTTATTTTTACTAGTTTTCTTCCTGCGTAAATTAGTAATGAGGAAGCAATAGCAGCAAAAGTAAAAAGTGAGAATGTTAATGTTTTACTAATAGTTAATAGGATAACAATATTGAGAGAAAAAGTTAAAATTGCATCAAAAACACCAACTGTGAATTCTAGGCTTTGTTCCGTAAAAGTTTTTGTGTCTTCTGAAATTCTTTGATCAGGATTATCAACATCAGTTTCTTGCTCATCATTAGGATTTAATTGATAATAAGCACGATTAGTAAGATATTGAGATATTAAGCTTTTTGATAACCACTCACGCCATATTATATCCAGTTTTAATACCAAGAAAAACCGAGAAACTATTATTGGAAGTGCAACTATAAAACATAAAGCATAAACCCCTAATATTTTATAAAACCCATCTTGTTGTTTTTCAACTAGAGCATTGGTTAGGTCTCTAGCAATAAATCCTATTCCAGCATTGATTCCATTTACAGCGAGCAGCATAAACACTATTCCACCAAGTAATAGCCAATGTATCCATCTTTTATTTCTTAATTGATGTCTTAGATTAAAGAAACTAAAAGATCCTATGAGGAATAAACTGATAAATAACCAACCGAGCCAAGAATTCCATATTTGTGTAATTGTTCCAACCACTCCACCAAGGAAATTGTTTGTTAAAGATGGCTGAATATTTTCAAGGAATTGAATAGCACCAGTCAGACTGACAAGGACTATCCCACCAACGCAAAACAAAAGGGAAACAAGTAACCATATAAATTGCAACCCATTATTGTGATCCAAGGGTAAGAAAAAAGGCTGAGTTAACCTTCTTAGCTTTTCGATCTGATCAGTAAGTTTATTCCTTTCTAAATGAGTAGGTTGGAACATATATATTAATTTTTTTTAAATGTTTTTTTAAGTATAAAAGATAATTAAAAAACTTCTTTGATTCAATTCCTTTTAGTTGATATTCAGACCAAGAAAAGTTAATACCCAAGTTGGTGGATTTATTTTATGAATTAAATTCATATCAAATTCATGAACTTGTGAATTTAAGTTATGAAGAGTCCACCAAATAATAAAAGGAATATTCATGGCTATTTGCCATTGCCATTTATATGTGATGATTTTCCATGCTTTTTTGGCGATGTTTTTTTGAGGCTCATTTAAATTATTCCACAAAGAGCGACTAGATTTTTCAATGATCTGTTTCATAAAAAAAAAGTTTTGTTATTTCTAGCCAGAAATAAATATTTTTGCGATTAACCTGGAGGCCATGTCATTTCTCTTCCTCCTAGAATATGTATATGGAGATGGAAAACTGATTGACCTGCTTTACTCCCTGTATTAATTACTGTTCTCCAATTATCTAATTTTTTTATTTTCGCTACCTTTTTTGTTACTAATAATAAGTGTCCTAAAATCGCAGCATCTTCTGTCTTGATTTCATTTAAGCTAACAATTGGCTTTAGCGGTATCACTAAAATATGAATAGGAGCTTGGGGTTGAATGTCATTAAAGGCAATGCATAGGTCATCTTTATAAATTAAATCGCATTGTATTTCTCCGCTTATAATTTTACTGAAAATCGTTTCTGCAGTCATTGTTTGATGTTTATGCAACTAGTAGCGGTTTTTGAGAGCAAATTAGAATTGTTTTTCTAATTACCTAAGAGTCTGACTTTACATCAGATAATTTGTATCCATTGTTAGCTAGTTCCTTTCTTAGTAAATCTTTGTCAGATACTTTATCTACAAAAAGCACACCATTGAGATGATCTATTTCATGCTGTATGCATCTTGCTAGCAGTCCATCTGAATTCATTTTTCTAGGTCTACCCATTTCATCTCTATATTTTATTTTTACTGTAGATGGTCTAACTACATCTAAATATATACCAGGTATACTCAGGCATCCTTCTTCGTATGTATTGAGGCTAGCTCCAACTGATATTATCTCAGGATTTATTAATACTACTGGAGGTGTTGCAGCTTCTTCCAGATTTAAATCAATAACTATTAATTGCTTGCTAATGCCTATTTGCGGAGCTGCTAATCCAATCCCCTTCGCAAAATACATACTCTGAAGCATATTTTTAGCCATTTCTCTAATAGATTGATCAGCTTTGCTTATTCTTTCTGCATTGGTTCTTAGAGAGTCACTACCCATTTTGTGAATCTTTAAAATCGGTTCATCCTTAGAATCTTTTGGAACTTTTAAGCTGCTTTTAATTTCCGCAGATTCCTTGGCTAGTTTGGAAAAGTTGAGACTCAATTTATTTATTAGATAAAAAAATGTATTTAGTTGATCCAAAGTGATCAACTTCATAGATAATTATAAAATACATCCAGTCCAAAGTGTCTTTAAGTATTAATAAGAATTCATTCATCAAAAATGATTTATTTGATAAAGATGTTTCTTCTCCTAAAGAAATCAAATTATTAAGTGAATGGATTTTTGGGTTGATAAAATCAGTAGAAAATCCAAAGCATTCATCTCTATTTATAAGAAGAGTTGGGAATGAACAAACAAATTATCAAGTATTAACCCCAGCAAAAGCCAATCTTAAGAGTTACTTTCATGGTTTTGGGGGTCATTCTTATACGGTTGCAATTGAATCAAATTTTTTATTGATAATTTGGGTGGATAGTATTGATAAATCTTTATGGTTTCAGAAATTTGCCTTTTTAACTATTGATAAATTACGCATTGGTAAATATGTAGAAGAGGTCTCATCACCGAAAAAATTATTAATATTAGAAAATGCTGAATTTGGAGATGGTGTTATAGATCTCAAGAGAAGAAAATGGATAGGTTTCTGTGAAATTGAAGATAGAGATTATATTATTTATGTAGATCTAGAGTTAGAGAATCAAAAACTAAATATATTTAAGGAACTTAATCATTTTGGAGGTTATATATCAGTTAATCAGGCTTTCTCTAAGATGGCATGGTTAGAATGGCATTCAGACTTTATGCCTTGGGAAGAGAATCATTTGTATTCCTGTTCCTTAAATGAGGAGTTAATACTGACTAATCAAAGCATAATTTCTGAATCTTTATATGAATCCAATAAGCAGTTTTCATGTTTTCAGCCAATTTGGTATTCAGATAATCAATTAATCTTTTCACAAGATTATAATGGTTGGTCAAATTTAACTAAGGTTAAATTAGATAATCAGAATTCAATTGTATCTATTAAAAATTATTCTCATGAAGAAATTGAAATTTTCACTCCTCATTGGGCATTGAATATTTCTTGTATAGGATTTGTGGATGATCTAATAATTTATATTGGTTGTAAAAATGGAATTTGGTATTTATTTAAAATGGATCTTCAGGGCAGAATTTCTGTTTTAGAGCAACCATATTCAGTTTTAGAAAATTTATATGTTTCTGGTAATAATATTATTTTTGTAGGATCTAACTATAATTCCAAGAAACAGTTAGTTGAATTTAATTTAATTAAAGGAGAATCATTATTATTAAAAAAACAAAAAGTTATTCAATCTTCAAAACAACCAATATCATTATGGTTTAAAGGGTTTAATGGAAAAGATACTCAAGGTTGGTATTATCCAATTGTTCAAGATTTAGATGAGCCATTAGCTTTAATCATTCGTGTTCATGGGGGACCAACGATGCTTGCAGATACTAGCTTTAATGAGGAAATTCAATATTTGGTTAATAAGGGATTTGCAGTTTTTGATTTAAATTATGGCGGTTCAAGTGGTTTTGGTAGGAGTTATAGAGAAAGATTAAATTTCAAGTGGGGTCTCTCGGATGTTCAAGATTGTATTAAAGCAGCTAAATTTTTAATTGCTCAAGGGAAAGCAAGATTAGGGAAAATATTTGTTTTAGGTTCTAGCGCAGGTGGTTTTACAGCTTTGTCTTGTGCCTGTTCAAGTGATTGCTTTGCTGGGTTTGTATGTAAATACCCAGTGACTAATTTATTAGATTTAACTAAAAAAACTCATAGATTTGAAAGATCTTATCTAAATTCATTAGTTGCAAAAGTGCATAATAATTCTTCAGTATATGAAAGTCGATCACCAATTAATAATGTAGCTTTAATTAAGAAACCAGTAATTTTTTTTCATGGGTTACTAGATAATATTGTTCCAGTCAGCCAGACAATTAATATGTTTGAAGAGATGAATGATAGTCAAATATATTCTGAGATTTATTTATATAGTAATGAAGGTCATGGATTCTCAAATACTGATTCAAAAATTGATTATCTTCAGAAAACAGAATTATTTTTAAAGAAGCTTATTAACAATTAGGAATATTTATCAAGAAAAACAATTGCATCTTTAAGCGCCTGAATAAAATTGTCAATTTCATTGAATGAATTCGTGAAATTTAGACTAGCTCTTGCACTAGACTTTATAGAAAAAAATTCATGAAGAGGTTGACAGCAATGGTGACCACTTCTAATACAGATACCTTGTGTGTCTAAGATTTCGGCAATATCGTTTGAATGTATATTATCAATTACAAAAGTTGCTAATGCTCCTCTGCCTTTGTCTTGAATTGGCTTAGGTCCTAATATTCTAATATTATTTATTGAACTTAGTTTTTCAAATAAATAATTTATCAGTTCAGTTTCATATTGTTCAATATTATTTAATCCTATTTTTTCTAAATATTTAATAGCCGCCCCTAAGCCAATAGCTTCTCCAATAGCAGGAGTACCTGCTTCAAATTTATGTGGTAATTCAGACCAGCTACTACTTTGTAAGGAGACTTCATTTATCATTTCTCCTCCCCCGAGAAAAGGAGGGGTGGCTTGAAGAATTTCTTTTCTAGCCCATAGAAATCCAATTCCAGTGGGTCCACACATTTTATGTCCAGATCCTGCTAGTAAATCTATATTTAATTCTTTAATATTAATTTTCCGATGAGCAAGACTTTGGCATGCATCAAGAAAAACTAAAGCGCCTTTTTTATGAGACAACTCTGTAATTGCATTAATTGGATTACAGCAGCCAAGTGTATTGCTGATATGAACAATACTAACTATTTTTGTCTTCTCATTGAGTTTATTTTGAAAATCATCTATATCAAACCCACCTTCTTTATTGATTCTTACATATTGGATTTTAAACCCAATTCTTTTAGCGGCCATTTGCCATGGCACGATATTACTATGATGCTCCATGATCGACAAAATTATTTCATCATCTTTGTTTAAGAAATTATCAGTCCAAGATCTTGCTATAAGATTAATTGCTTCTGTAGCATTTCTGGTGAAGACAATTTCGTCTGGGCTATATGCATTAATGAATTGACTGATAATTTTTCTAGAATTTTCAAAATTTTCAGTTGCTTTTGCACTTAAACTATGCGCCCCTCTATGAACATTAGCATTGTAATTTTCATAATAATGACTCAATGTATTTAAAACTGATTCTGGTTTTTGACTGGTTGCTGCATGATCTAGATAGATAATATTCTCATTATTTTTATCTATTAAAGGAAAGTCTTTGCGAGTATTTTCTGCTAAATTTATTATTCTATTTTTCATTAATTTGATTGCATTAGAGAATCTAATATATGAGAGCTTGAACTATTGTCCGGTAGGTTATCAATAATATCTTGATAGAAAGATTTTATTTGCAGTTGCTTAGCTTCCTCTAGACTTAATCCTCTTGTTTGCATGTAAAAGATTTCTTCTTCTTGTAGTTTGGAAATAGTAGCCCCATGTTTACAACTCACATCATCTGCAACAATTTCTAGTTGAGGTTTTGTATCAATTCTAGCTCTTTCAGCTAAAATCAAATTTCTACTAAGTTGAGATGCGTCAGTTTGTTGAGCAATTTGGGGAACAACAATTGAACCTTCAAAAATAGCATGAGATTTACCATTGGCTGTAGATTTATTTATTTGATCAAACTTTCCACCAGGTCCATTAAAATAGATATTAGAATAAGTGGATAGTTGTTGATCATCATCTGATTTTTGAAGCCCTTTAATTATTGTTTCTGACTGTCCATCTTTTTGCTTAATATTTTGATCTAATCTACTGAATGACCATCCATAACTTATTGTAGTTAATTTATATGATGTATTTTTATCTTGTTCAATATCAAATGTTCCTAAAATACTAGATGAATTATCTCCACTCAAAATAATGCCATGATTAATATTTGAAGATTCTTTGGATACAATATAAGTTGAGTGACTTAGTGCGGAATTGTTGGCACCTTGTATATTTTCAATAATTTTAATATTTGTATTTTCTTCAAGAATAATTATTAGTTTATTAGCGCATAATGCATTCTCAATAGATGGAATGATTATTTCTAGAGATAAATTACTATTATTCAGTGCTCTTAAGCCAATTGTTCTATCAGCTAAAACATTATTCAGTAGATTGTTAAATTTTAATGATTGAGTATTATTATATTTTTTATTGAGAAAATCATTTATCTCTTCCCGAGAAAGTATCTCTAAAACATTATCTTTAGGTTGGTTATCTATTAATATTTTATTTTGATTAATAGATATTTTAATGTTATCTAATTTATCTTCATTAATATTTATATCTTTAAATTTATTCGAAATTGGTTTATTGAAAATAGAAGCCAGTTTCCTTAGATTTGTTAATCTCCAATACTCATCTTTCTTAGAGGGTGCGTTAAGCTTTTTTATTAACTCTAAACTTTCCCATCTATATTTAGTATCAAGATCCTTAATATCGCTCATTTTCTTTAATAAATTATCGAATTCCTGCATTATTTAGACACCTCATTATTATTAATTTCTAGGAATTCATATCCAGTTTTTTCAAGATCAATAGCTAATTCATTTCCCCCAGTTTTAATTATTTTACCTTCAGACATTATATGTACATAATCAGGAGTAATTTCATTTAAAAGCCTTTGATAATGCGTAATTAAGACTACGGAATTCTTTTCATTGGATAGATTCTTAATACCACTGGCAATTGTTCTTAAGGCATCAATATCTAAGCCAGAATCAGTTTCATCTAATATAGATATTCTTGGATCAAGTAATGCCATTTGAAGAATTTCATTTCTTTTCTTTTCTCCACCAGAGAAACCTTGATTGACACTTCTTTCAAGAAATTCTGAATTCATTTTAACCAATTCTAATTTTTTATTTACTAATTCTTCAAACTCAAATGTATCTAGTTCGCGCTCTTTTAAATACTGTCTTCTTGCATTGGTTGCTACTCTTAAAAACTCTAAGTTACTCACTCCAGGGATTTCAATAGGATATTGAAACCCTAGGAATATTCCAGATCTGGCTCTGTCTTCTGGACTAAGGTCTAAAATATTTTCACCATAGAAATGTATTGAACCTTTATTAATTTTATATCCAGGATGTCCAGCGATTATTTTTGATAATGTGCTTTTACCGCATCCGTTTCTGCCCATAATCGCATGGATTTCACCTTCTTTGAATACTAAATTAACGCCATTAAGTATTTGTTTTTCATCTATCCCAGCGTATAGATCTCTTATTTCTAAAATAGGCTTTGCATTTTTGTTTAGCACTGCTTAATTGAGCAATTGATTTAAAGGTCTTATCCTACAGCTCCTTCGAGCTTTAGTGAAAGAAGCTTATCAGCTTCTGCAGCAAATTCCATAGGAAGTTGATTAAATACATCCCTACAAAATCCACTAACCATTATGGAGATAGCTTGTTCGAAGTCTATACCTCTACTTTGTAAGTAAAAAAGCTGATCTTCAGAGATTCTACATGTACTAGCTTCGTGTTCAACTGAAGAATTAGGTTGTTTAGATTGTATATAAGGATAAGTGTTAGCTGCTGCTTTGTCTCCGATCAACATTGAGTCGCATTGACTATAATTTCTTGCTTCAGCCGCTTGTGGTCCTATTTCAACAAGACCTCTATAACTATTAGAAGATTTGCCTGCACTGATCCCTTTACTAACTATTGTTGATCTTGTTTTAGGTCCCACATGGATCATTTTGGTTCCTGTATCAGCTTTTTGAAGATTGTTAGTTAGCGCTACAGAGTAAAATTCCCCTATGGATTCTTCTCCTTGTAAAATACAGCTAGGGTATTTCCAAGTTATTGCAGATCCTGTTTCCACTTGAGACCAGCTTATTTTGCTCCTTTTGCCCTTGCAATGTCCTCTTTTGGTTACGAAATTATATATTCCCCCGACACCATCTTCATTTCCTGAATACCAATTTTGAACAGTCGAATATTTAATTGAAGCATTATCTAAAGCGACTAATTCAACTACAGCAGCATGAAGAGTATTGGTGTCGAACATAGGGGCTGTACATCCTTCAAGATAACTTACTGAACTTGATTCTTCTGCAATAATTAATGTCCTTTCAAATTGACCAGAATCTCCACTATTGATTCGAAAATATGAAGATAATTCCATTGGACAACTTACCCCTTTTGGAATAAAGACAAATGATCCATCACTAAACACCGCAGAATTAAGTGCTGCAAAGAAATTATCGCTAGAAGGGACAACTGTTCCTAAATATTTTTCAATTAAATCGGGATAGTCTTTTATTGCTTCACTTATTGAGCAGAAAATCACACCATCTTTAGCAAGTTCTTCTCGATATGTTGTCGCAATGGAGACACTATCAAAAACTGCATCTACAGCAACGTTTGATAGACGTTTTTGTTCAGATAGAGGAATTCCTAATTTGTCAAATGTTTCTAATAATTTTGGATCCACTTCATCAAGACTGGATTTTTTTTCAAGCTCTTTAGGAGCCGAGTAATAAATAATTTCTTGGTAATTAATGGGACCATAATTTATGTCTACCCAATTGGGCTCTTTCATTTTTTTCCATTGATTAAACGCATTAAGGCGAAATTTGAGTAAGTAGTCTGGCTCTTTTTTCTTTGCTGATATTAATCTAACAATGTCTTCATTAAGACCTCTTTCTATTTTCTCAGTTTCAATATCGGTTACAAAGCCATATTTATATGGCTCTGAGACTAATCTTTCAACTAAATTTTCATTCGCCATAATATTTTCTGTTGGATTAAAATACCAATTAAACTTTAGTTTAACTAAATATGACTCCTTATAGTCTTAATTAAACTTAAATCAAAAAAAGAAATTAATGTCTGACGAATTTTTACCAAGAGAATCTAATCCTCTAACTATTAATGATGTTGAACTAATAGATAATACAAATTTAAATACGAATCAAAAACATCACTTGAGAATATTGGCTCATTGTTTGTTTTCTTTTAAGAATATGAAGAGTTCCCTGGAAAGAGGTGTTTTTCCTAATAATGATGATTTATTGAATTGGTGCAAATCATTGGCTCAGTCTGATGAAGATTTTGCGAAAATTCTTTTAGAACAAATGAATTCAGCTGCTTCTCAGATAGAAGATCTAGCAAAATTACAAAAGAAAAGACCTCTTGAATTAACTCTTGAAGATTTAATCAATTCTTTTGAGTCTAAATATAGTTAATATTTGCTTAATTTGGTAATCTTTTGCAGACATATTTTTCATTGAGACTTGTATTGTTTGATTAATTCAGAAGAAAATCCATAGCATTTTTTGAAAACCTAAAATATACAATTTTTTTAGTTATATCAATTATTCTCGAGGAATTACTGTGAGCATTAACACACCATTGTAGTCAGTAGATGCTGACCGCAGCCAATTTATTCTTCCATAATTCCCAAAAAAGTTACATACTGATCCCAAATAAAACGGAGGATTTAAAAGTGATTGATGTGGCGCAGATGAGTATTGAAGATTTATCGCGTCTTACTCTTAGGCAACTTCGCTATAAAGCAAGTGATTTGAGTATACCTTTGTATAGTCGCAAAACGAAAGCGGAGTTAGTTAAGACCATTTCTTCTTTTTTAGAGAAGAAAAAGATTGAAAAAGAATTTTCAAGTAAAAAAGTTATAAAGCAATATGCGTATTTAGATAACACTTCGGATAAAATGGATAATCAGACTACCAAGGTAGCCTTTCTTCCAAGAGATCCTGAATGGGCCTATGTATATTGGGAAATATCTGATATTGATAGAGAAAAAGCTCAAACTCTTGGAGCGAATAAACTCTGCCTTAGACTATCAGACGTGAGTGGTGTATCTGGTGATGCTGTTAACCCTGCGACCTTAAGGGAAGTAACAGTTGATAGTTTTAGCACTGAATGGTATTTACCTATTCCAGTTTGTGATCGAGATTATAAAGTTGAGCTTGGATATAAATATGGGTTGAATTGGATGTCACTTGCTGTTTCATCTGTTGCTCGCGTCCCAACATCTCATCCCTCAGGTCAAATTTTAGATCAATTTGTTCCTTTTAATCTTGATTCAGTGGATCAAACTAATAGTGCCATTAGAGATAATAATGATGATGACACCAGTGGACTTCACGAAAGATTGTATCAAGAAGCCACTAATTCTTTAAGGAGAAGGCGAGTTGGCTCTGAAGAATTTATGGAGAATAATTCACCGGACACGTCTAAACTTAATGCTTCAGGATCTGGCTTATGGGAATCAGGTCATAATGAATCCGGATCAGGGCGATTGCCATCTTTTTGGTTAGCTGCTGATGCTGAATTAATTATATATGGCTCTACTGATCCCAAGGCAAAGCTATCAATAGGTAATGAAGAGGTCCCTTTAGCTCCCGATGGCACATTTAGATTGCAGGTTCCTTTTCGTGATGGCAATCAAATCTATGATATTAAGGCTGAAGATTCTTCTGGTAAGAATAAAAGGGATATAACAATGAAGTTTGATAGACAAACTCCTAGAGATAATTCAAATCCAAAAGATCTCTCCAAATTAGAGTGGTTCTAATTTATTTATGCTTAAAAATTTTATAGCGTTTACTCCTGTTACAGGTGTTTTAATTTTTTCATTAACAATACCTTTTGTGATTTCTAGATTTGGGGTTTCGTTTGGAGTCTTATCTGCTTTAGTTTTAAGCCTTATATGGTTTATTTGTATGCTTAGAACTTCTGAAATGCCTCATTAAAATCTGACCAAATATCTACTTATGAACAACTCTCTAGAAATAGTTATTGAACAACCTTTTGTTGACCAAAAGCCTGGTACTTCTGGACTCAGGAAAAGTTATTCTAGATTTCAAGAAAAACATTATTTAGAATCATTTATTGAATCTATTTTTCAAATTTTAGAAAATGTTCAAGGTAGTACTATCATTGTTGGTGGTGATGGAAGGTTAGGAAATAGGCATGCAATTAAACAAATAATTAAAATAGCTCAAGCTCATGGTGTCGCAAAAGTAATTACTTCATTGGATGGGATTTTATCTACTCCTGCTGCGTCTAATCTTATTAGAAAGAATAATGCTGTATGTGGAATCATTCTTTCTGCCAGCCATAATCCTGGAGGATTAAATGGAGATTTTGGAATTAAATTGAATACTGCAAATGGAGGACCTGCGAATGAATTTATAACGGATTCTATTTATAAGTTCTCTCAACAAATTCAGAAATATAAGATTGGAAATTTTGATGTACCAGATTTAAATAAAAAAGGAATATATAATCTGAATAGTTTAAATCTTGAGATTGTTGATGGCGTAGATGATTATTTAATACTAATGCAACAAATATTTGACTTTGATGAAATAAAGGATTTTTTAGCTTCAGATTTTTCATTTATTTTTGATGGGATGAATGCTGTAACGGGTCCATATGCAAAGAGAATTTTTGAAGTAATAGGTCAATCAATCTCGTCAGAACTTTTTAATTGTTCTCCTTTAGAGGATTTTGGAGGATTACATCCTGATCCGAATCTTACTTATGCAAAAGATTTAGCCGATTTATTGCTTAAAGAAAGAAAATTTGATTTTGGAGCTGCATGTGATGGAGATGGAGATAGAAATATGATTTTAGGAAAGGGATGCTTTGTAAATCCCAGTGATAGTTTAGCTGTATTAACTGCTAATGCTTCTTTTGTGCCTGGATATTCACAAGGATTAGCGGGAGTTGCTAGATCTATGCCAACTAGCTCAGCTGTAGATGTAGTAGCAAAGTCTTTAAATATTCCATGTTATGAGACTCCTACTGGTTGGAAGTTCTTTGGCAATTTATTAGATGCAAATTTAATTTCTATATGTGGTGAAGAAAGTTTTGGTACAGGTAGTAATCATATTCGCGAGAAAGATGGATTGTGGGCAATTTTGTTCTGGTTACAAATACTCTCTCGTAAGAAAATCTCTGTGAATGAATTATTAAATCAACATTGGCATCAATTTGGGCGTAATTTTTATTCTAGGCATGATTATGAATCTATTGAATCTGAAATTGCTAATGAGATTTATGATTCTCTTAAGAGGCAATCTAAGACTCTGGTTGGCAAAAAATTTGGGCATACCCAAGTTTCTGTTGCTGATCAGTTCTCATATAAGGATCCTATTGATGGATCTTTAACTACTAATCAGGGCATTAGATTTTTATTAGATGATTCTAGTAGGGTTATTGTTAGACTATCTGGAACTGGCACAAAAGGTTCTACTTTAAGAATTTACTTCGAAAGATATATTAAAGACGATAAAAAGTTTGCTCATAATCCTCAGAGTATATTAAAAGATCTGATATTTCAGATTAATCAAATTACACAAATTAAAAATAAAACTGGTATGAATGAGCCTACAGTTATTACATAGTCATATCATTATTAATGAATTTCAATGTTCATATTTTTAAGATTATTCATTAATGAATTCCAGTAATTCTTTAGATAGCAATTTATTTTCAGATTTTGATTCCAATCGCGAATTGAGTTCAGCCCCCTTGGCAGATAGATTGCGTCCAAATTCTTTAGATGAATTTATAGGGCAGGAAGAATTATTAGCCGAAGGTAAATTATTTCGAAAGGCAATTGAAGAAGATCATGTAAAGAATATTATTTTGTATGGCCCTCCTGGGATAGGTAAAACAACTCTTGGATTAATTATCGCTGAAAACACTAGATCTAATTTTATATCAGTTAATGCAGTGCTTTCAGGTGTTAGAGAACTAAAAGATATTATCCATATTGCCAATGAAAAATTTAAGAATACATCAAGAAAAACTATTCTTTTTGTGGATGAAGTTCATCGTTTTAATAAGATTCAACAGGATGCATTATTGCCATTTGTAGAAAATGGAATTTTGACTTTTGTTGGAGCTACTACAGAAAATCCTTTTTATGAAATCACTAATGCTTTGCTTAGTAGATCTAAAGTGTATAAGCTCAAGCCTTTAAGCAATAGCAACCTAAGAAAAGTTCTTTTCCGTGCTTTAAATGACTCTTCAAAAGGGTTGGGGGATAAGGATATCAGAATTAATGAAGATGCGATTAATCTTTTAGTTGATTCTTCTAATGGAGATGCCCGTCAATTATTAAATTCTTTGGAATTAGCAATTGATTCTTATGATTATCAAAAAGATAATGTATTTAAAATTAATCTCAAGTTAATTCAGGAATCCATTCAATCTAGAATCTCAAGTTTGTCTAATCTTCAATCACGTTATAAATTTCTTAGCGCCTTGATTAAATCTATAAGAGGTTCTGATCCAGATGCAGCTTTGTTTTGGCTAGCTAAATTGCTTGAATCTGGAGAAGATGAAAAGACTATTTTTAGAAGATTATTAGTTTTAGCAGCTGAAGACGTTGGATTAGCTGACCCCAATGCTATTACTATCGTTAATTCATGTGCGAATTCCTTTGAGAAGGTGGGTTTACCTGAAGGGATATATTTTCTTTCAGAGGCAACTCTTTATTTATCAATTGTTGATAAAAGTAATAGTACTGCCGGAATTTTTAAAGCAATTGATTCCTTGGGAAATGCTAAGCATTCTAAGGTGCCTGATCATTTACATAATTTTCAAGGAAATGAAAATTCTGAAATCTACAAGAATCCCCATAAAAGTAATAATCACTGGGTTTCTCAACAATATCTTCCTGATTATTTAACGCAGGAAGAGTTTTTTAAACCTGGCAATCTAGGCTGGGAAAAATATCATAAGGATCGCGTGATGTCTCGAAGAAGAATTCAACAAAATTTTAATAGGACCCAAAAAGATTAGATATGGCAATAAATTCTTCTAAAGAATATTAGAACAAATGATAGGTTCTTTTATTTGATCAGAAAACTTTATTGCTATTGAAATTATCCAGTCTCTAAACTCCATATTGATTATTTTAACTTTTAAATTCGCGATATGATTAATAGCGTATTGTTCTTCTTTATTCAATATCCAATTTGATAAATCTTGGGCAATAGATCCTTTTTGCCATTTGATAGCTGATTCAATAGAACTCCAATGAATTAGTGTCGATTCTCTTGACATTGGCTGATTGCTTGTATGTGATTGATTGTGGTCCATAGAGAATTTCTTTTGTATTCCTAGATAATTAAATTTTCTATCATATCTTTCGATATCAACTCCTATTTCTTCAAAATGCCATCCTAAAATAAAAGCATCTTTACAATGACTGATGCTTATATTTCCAAAGGATTTCTCCAGTGATGGCACTTCTCTTGAGTTTTGCTTAATTGGTATTTCTAATGGATTTTGTCTCAATAGTTGACTAAGTGCATCCCTAGTAAAACCTTTGCTTTTTTTATATTCATCTGCTCTATGAGAGCCAAATTGTAAGGAAACTGAATTTTCAGATTGAGTAATTGGCTTGTGAGGGGAATTCATGAGATATATCCAAATCTTTGGTATTTTATTCTTATGTTTATTAATGTTTGACAATGTCTTTAAAAATTGGTGATCAAGCTCCTGACTTTCAATTGTTTGATAGTGATAATAATCTAATCAGTTTAAATTCTTTTAAGGGAAAAAAAGTTGTATTGTATTTTTATCCTAAAGATAATACTCCAGGATGTACAAAGGAAGCTTGTGGTTTTAGAGATAATTGGGAGCTTTTATCTAATAATAATATTGTAGTAATTGGCATAAGCAAAGATAATGCTAATTCGCATAAAAAATTTATAGAGAAATTTAGCTTACCTTTTCTATTGTTAGTAGATGAAGAACCTTGTAATATCGCAAGTTCATATGATAGTTATGGGTTGAAAAAATTTATGGGTAGGGAGTATATGGGCATGATGAGACATACCTTTGTTATTGATGAAAATGGCAAAATAGAATTGATTTATAAGAAAGTAAATACTGCTACAATGGCTGAAGATATTATTAAAGATCTCAATTTGCAATAGGATGTTTTTTTTCCAATAGTTCTACAAGTCCATTGAGAGCTAAATGCGGAATATAGATCGAGTTTTGGTTGTATTTAGAAATTTCTTGATAAATAGTTTTACCATCTCCTCCTGTGAGAACGATTTGATTTTTATTGTTTTCAGAAGCTAAATTAATTGCACCGATAATTGCTTGAGCGACACCTTTATGCATCGCTGAGATTGTATCTTTTGGAAATAATTCTTTAGGCACTTTTATTAGATTAGAACCATTTAGATTTTTTGTATTATTGATCATTGCACTAATTTGGGTTTTCATTCCAGGAATTAATTGACCTCCTAAAAACGTTCCGTTTTTATTGATCAATGTAAGACTCATAACTGTTCCTGCATCTACTATTAGTAGGTTATCAGACCTGGAATTTATGGTAAATCTTGATATAGCAGCATAAGCTGCCAGTGCTCGATCGACACCTATCCATTTTGGGAAATTGATAATTGGGATATTTTCAGTCAAAATTCTTTTCTTATCGTTCAGATTGGTAGATAATGGTATCTCTCCGACAGCCGCCCAAAGAATTGAGGATAAGTCATTGTTATGAATATTTTTTTGATTGATCACTTTACTATTAAGGTTCCATTCTTTATTTTGATAAATTCCCCAATGCCATCGAGAATTACCAATTAACAAACATAGATTATGTTTAGCCATCACAAACTATAAAGTCACTAAAGATGTATGCCACATTCTTGACTTACACCATTAAATCGAGTGTCTCTATCTGTTGAGGTTTCAGTATTTGCGGAGCTTGAATGCCAATCTCCTACTGTTGAATAACCTTTTTCGAAAAGAGGGTGTTGAGGTAAGTTATGTTTTTCCATATAGTAATAAATTTCTTTTTTAGTCCATTTTAAAATTGGTCTTAATGAATATCTAGTCCTGATTTTTTCAATATAATTCATATCTTTTCTTTGAAGTGTTTGTTCTGATCTCACCCCACTAGCCCAGCATTCGACTCCATAGGATGTCAGGGCGTTATCTAAAGGGTTAATTTTCCTCATTAAATGATATTTTTCTAAATCCTCTTTTGACTTTGTTTCCCATAGTTTTCCAAATAATGCCTCCATTCTTGCAGGAGAAATCTCACTTTGGATAACTTTAATATTTATGGAGAGTGTGTTGATTAATTCCTCGGCATATTGATATGTCTCTGCTGGTAAATAACCAGTATCGATCCAAAATACTTTAATGGATTGATAATTCTTTATTTGACTGAGAATATGCAGCAATACAGAAGACTGGATACCAAAACTTGTTGTAATCGCAAAATGATCTTCAAATTCTTTAACTCCCCATTCTAATATCTCTAGAGCTGAAAGTATAGATAATTCTTGGTTTTGTTTTTTGAGATCCAGATGCATTGGAGCAAACTTTGTATAAGTATATTTTAACTTTTTAGGAATCTAATCTACTTGTTGTTTTACAGACAACTCACAATTTGTTGGAGTTTGAATTATGTTTAGAATTGATTCAAGATTGAAATAATGAAATTAAATCATTCGAGCATCAATCCAGTAGTAATTATAGGTGGCGGTTTTGCTGGCTTAACGACTGCACTTAAGTTGCGTAAATTATCTCCGTTAGTTCCAATTGTAATTGTCGATCCTAAAACTAGATTTATATTTTTACCTTTACTCTATGAGCTTTTGAGTGATGAATTAAAAATTTGGGATGTTGCTCCTAAATATTCTTCTGTTTTAAATCATAAATCTATTATTCATTGCCGAGATAAGAGTATTGAGATTAATACTGATTTAAAGACGATTTGTTTTCAAAATGGGAAAGAAATTAATTATTCATCTCTTGTTATTGCGACTGGTTCGAAACCTTGTGATTTTGGGATAGCAGGGGCTTTAGAGAATTCTCATCAATTCTCTTCTATAAGTGATTTAGAACCTTTAATTGAAATGCTGAGATTTATAAATCACAACCCAATTGAGAAGAAGTTCCGTTTGCTTATAGTTGGTGCTGGACCAACTGGGATAGAGCTCGCTTGTAAACTATCAGATTTAGTGTTAAGAACTATAGATATAAAAATTATTGATGCAGCAGATAAAATTTTAATGAATAGTAAGTCCTTTAATAGGGAACAAGGATTAAAAGAACTCAAAAGGAGAAATATAGAGGTTTTATTAAATCATCAAGTCCAGAATGTTGATAAAGAAAGAATCACTTGTATTAATCTAAAAGAAAAGATCAATTCTGAAGTATCCATAGTCTTTGATGATTTAATTTGGGCAGCTGGAACTAGACCAAATATACCTAAGATTTCTCCTTCAATTACATTCTTAAAAAATAAAATATTAGTTAATCAATACATGGAAGTAATTGGTTTGACTAATGTTTATGCATCTGGAGATATATCTCTCGTTGATGAAAAAAAATTACCTTCTACTGCTCAAGTTGCTATTCAACAAGGTGATGTAATTGCAAGAAATATTTATGCTAATATGCATTCAAATACAAAGAATAAATTTGAGTTTGTTGATTTAGGGGAAATGCTAAGTTTAGGAATAGGGAATGCAACCATTACTGGATTAGGTGTTACCCTTGCAGGCAAGATAGCTTATGAACTTAGGCATTTAATATATATATCTAGAATGCCCAATTTCTCATTAAGTGTTAAATCAGCAAGTGCTTGGTTATTAAGAAAAACAAGTTATTTTCGTAAACTAAAAGATTATTTATAAGTGGTCTTGATCTTCTCCAACTAGAATAAGAATAACAGCCTGAAATTAATCTGAAGTAAATATGGATTTATTTGCTGATTTACTATCAAATAAAGATGCATTGATTACCTTAGGTATTTTATTTTTAGCTGTTTGTTTGTTTATTCGTAATTCTTTAGCTCCTGAATTAACAGGTCTGCTAAGTGTTGGTTTATTAATTGCTTCAGGTGTTTTAAGTCCGCAAAAAGCTTTGGCTGGGTTTGGTAGTCCCTCTTTAATAACCTTGATGGGCTTATTTGCCATTTCAGCAGCTTTATTCAAAAGTGGGGCTTTGGATAGAATAAGAGAAATAATTGCTTCTGAGAGTATTCGCACTCCTCGAAGATTAATAGCATTATTGGCATTTATAGTTGCCCCTATCTCAGGAATCATACCAAACACTCCAGTTGTAGCCTCATTACTCCCAGTTTTAGAAGCCTGGTGTTTGAAAAGAAAAATATCTCCTTCTAAAGTTCTATTACCTCTTTCTTTTGCTACTGTTCTTGGGGGGACGTTAACTTTGTTGGGAAGTTCCGTCAATTTGCTGGTTAGTGATATTATTCAACAACTAGGATATGAGCCATTAGAGCTTTTTAGCTTTACTTTAATTGGGTTGCCCATTTGGCTGCTAGGAACGCTTTATATGTTAGTTGCGTCAGATACTTTATTGCCTGACAGAGGAGGCATTAATAATAAATATGGTGTTAATTCAGAAATGTCAGGATATTTTACTGAAGTTACAATTCCTGCAAGATCTGAGTTGGTAGGTCAATCGCTTCGCAATAGTAGATTGCAAAGGAGATTTGATGTGGATGTATTAGAGCTACATAGAAATGGTAAAACTATATTGCCTCCATTAGCTGATAGGAAGATTGAGCCAGATGATAGATTGATTTTAAGAGTAACTAGAAATGATTTATTAAGGCTTCAGCAAGAACATACTATTCAATTAGCAGAGAAAGATAAAGCATTAAATAATCAAAATCTTATATTTCCTGCTCTAGATGAAACAGAAAGTACAAAGACTATAGAGGCTTTGTTGCCAGCAGGGTCGACTTTAGCAGGTGCAAGCTTAAGAGAATTAAGATTTAGGCAAAGACATAATGCAACTGTTTTGGCTCTAAGGAGAGGACAGACAACAGTTCAAGAACGATTAGGTCAAGTAATTCTTAGAGCAGGTGATGTTTTGTTATTGCAGGCACCTTTGGACTCCATAAGGGGATTGCAGTCTAGTAATGATTTGTTGGTATTAGATGAATTTGAAGATGACATCCCCACTGTTAGGCGCAAGCCAATTGCAGTAGGAATAGCAATACTAATGATTCTTATACCAACTATTACAAATTTACCATTAGTCGCGTCAGTCCTTTTGGCTGTGATTGCAATGGTTGCCGGAGGTTGCTTAAGACCTGCAGAGATTCAAAGATCAATTAGATTAGACGTTCTTTTATTACTAGGTTCTTTGTCAAGTTTTAGCGTTGCCATTCAAATTACAGGTCTAGGTGATCTAATAGCGATTAATCTGTCATCTATCCTTGATGACCTGCCAATTTATTTCGCTTTGCAATTGATTTTTGTCGCTACGATTATAATTACTCAATTTATTACTAATGCCGCATCCGTTGCATTGTTATTACCAGTTGTTCTTGAACTTGCTCCTAATATGAATATATCTCCATATGCTTTAATAATGATAGTTCTCTTTGGAGCAAGTCAATCTTTTCTCACGCCAATGGGTTATCAAACAAATTTGATGGTATTTGGTCCTGGAAGATATAAATTTTTTGATTTTGCAAGATATGGAGGAGGATTAACTATTTTGATGATTGTATTCATTCCTTTATTAGTATTGATTCAATATTAAATATTAGATACTTCTATTGGATTTTTAAGGCGCCATGTATAGACCCCAAGATTTTTATAAGAATTTAACGATTCCTCAATTTACTATTTTAACTGGATTAATAGTAATTTTAGTTGGAACCTTCTTCATTGACTTGCCTATATGCTCTTCTGCAAAAGTTGGACTTTGGGAAGCATTCTTTACTGCAACTTCTGCAATAACAGTAACAGGATTAACTGTTATTGATATTGGAAACGATTTAACTTTCTTTGGACAATTGGTTTTGGCCTTAATGATTCTTGCTGGTGGATTAGGTCTTATGGCTATTACAACATTTTTACAGGGATTTATTATAAAAGGTACTGAACTGAGGACTCGTATCGATAAAGGTAAAACTCTAGATGAATATGGAGTAGGAGCTGTTGGTAGAACTTTTAAAAGAATTTTATTTACAGCATTAATTATTATTGCATGTGGAGCATTAGTACTTTTTTTCTTTGGTTTTGATGAGAACCAAGATATAAGAAGTAGAATCTGGATCTCACTTTTTCATAGTATCTCTGCATATAATAATGCAGGCTTTGCATTATGGTCAGAGAGTTTTCAAGGATATAGAACTAATTTAGTGGTTAATATAGTCATAACATTCTTAATTATTCTTGGTGGTGTAGGTTGGAGAGTTACAAATGATTTATGGATTAATCGAACGCATTTTAAATTTAAAACTCTTAGATTGCATACAAGAATAGTTTTACGAACAAGTTTTTATTTAATTATTTTTGGAACCATAGGTTTATTACTTACTGAATCGTTGTTAGGTGGAAAGTTTTTTGTTGGTATGAATATTCTTGAGAGAATTGTTGCTGCTTTCTTTGAATCAGTAAGTTCTAGAACTGCTGGATTTACGAATTATCCAATTTCAATAAACACTGTATCTGATTCGGGATTGCTATTGTTAATGACTTTGATGTTTATAGGGGCAAGCCCAGGAGGCACAGGGGGTGGAATTAAAACAACTACTTTTGCGGCTTTGATGGCTGCAACAAGATCCACTTTAAGAGGACAAAAAGATGTAGTTATAAGAAATCGTCTGATCTCTGATAAGGTGATTTTAAGAGCATTAGGAATTACTGTAGGTTCTTTATTATTTGTTTTATCCATGGCAATGTTTATAAGCATTTCTCATAGTTTTGTTGAAGAGAGGTCGTTTACTTTTCTTGAAATGCTATTTACCTGTATTTCAGCATTTGCAACAGTAGGATTTGATGTGGGAGTTACAAATCAGCTTACACATTTTGGTCAATTGATTCTTATTATTGGAATGTTTGTTGGCAGATTAGGTATTCTATTACTACTGAGCGCAGTGTGGCAGGCTATGCGACAAGAAAGACTGCACCTTCAAAATAGGGTTGGATACCCTAAGGCTGATTTATATGTTTAATATTTGTATGGAGGTTATTTAAAATGAATGATTGGTGGCAATGGACTCTCAAAAAAGAAGAAGAATCTTTTGGCTTTGCTGTTATAGGTGTAGGTAGATTTGGTACTGCAGTATGCAGGGAATTAATTCGCAATGGAGTGGATGTATTAGCTGCTGATTCCTCGGAAAAAGCTATTGAGGAGTTGCGTCAGTTAGAGCCATCAATAGAAGCAAGAGTAGTTGATTCGACAGATGAGGAATCAATGAGGGAGTCTGGTGTTTTAGAAATGGGAACAGTTGTTGTTGGTATAAGTGAGCCCATAGAGGCAAGTATTACTACAACTTTAATTGCTAAAGATAGTACTGGAAGTAAAGTTAAAAAAGTCATTGCAAGAGCAACAAGTGAATTACATGAAAAAATGCTCAAACGAGTTGGTGCTGATAGAGTAGTTTTCCCTTCGAGAATGCAAGGAGAAAGATTGGGGCTTGAATTAGTGAGACCTAATCTTATGGAACGTCTCGAGTTAGATGATAAAATTGGTATTGATGAAATTAAAGTTCCAGAAGAGTTTGTTGGGAAATCTTTAAGAGATTTGAATTTAAGAAAAAATTATATGGTTAATGTATTGGCAGTAGGTCCGATTGATAGCCTTCAAGTGAATCCTCCTGCAAAATTCATACTAGAAAGAGGACATGTTTTAGTCGTAATGGGCTCTATGGAGGATTTACAGAAATTACCTAAAAATTAGTTATTTAAAATCTTTGGAATTTAAAAATTTGATTGTTTTTGGTAGTCCTTTTAATCTTGATATTTTTCTTGTCTCAAGAGAGTTTCGAAATTGTTCTGTGTCATCTATTAACTCTGAATCAAATAAATTTGTTGCATTTTCTTCTTCATAGTTCTTGATGCCTTTTTGGATTAGCACTTTAGCCATATTGCTAATTGTTCTTGATTCAAGCTCAGATAAATTTCCCAGTTTTTCAAATAGCTCTTCTGAAAGAACAACTTGAATCCTGGGGGATTTTTGTTTTCCACTTGAGGACGTTTGCCGGGTAGCCATGACCCTATATTAATACTTGTTATTAATTATTATACACTGTTAGTCAAGGATAGTATCCATGTGTATAATAGATTTTATCTAGCCTCCTAGTTTTATGGATTTTCTTCCTAGAAAATTGCCAAAATTTTGGAAACTAGATTCCTAATGTATTTCAATATTTCTTATGCCATCTTCTAATTCGCAATCATTCAGGAAGGTTAAACCATCCAGAAATTTAAACTCTAAATTAGTTTCTCGCAAACAGTATTCCAAAAGGAGTAATTCTAAAGAGACAAGTGATGTGTTGATTTCTGCTGTAGTAAGTCCTTATTTATTAACTCATTTACATAATGTTTTACAAAAAGCGGAATTTCTTTCTGCCAAGGAGGGAAGAATTTCTCAATCTGCTAATTTTGCGCAATTGCGCAAAGTTTTATGCATGGATGCTAGAAGTATGGAGGATGCTTCTGCTTTTGGTTTTAAAGAAGTTGAAGCTGAAATGTTTAAAGATGAAAGAAATGAGCAAAATGTTGCTTAGTTGAATATTCTGAAAGTAATGTAATGTTTCTTATGTCTAATAACGCTAAAAAAGTTTATGAACTTATTGATTCTGATCCATCAAAAAAAAATGACCTCTTCAAAATAGCTCTTCAGAATCCTCAGGGTGCATTAGAAGAAATATGTCGTTTTGCAGAAACAGTGAATTTACCAGTTTCAAAAAATGAAGTACTTGATTACCTTTCAAGTATTGATGATGATGAAACTAAATTATGGATTCTAAAGGCAAGAGGGGGGTTGTAATGAAAATCTATTGCTTTTTGAGAGGAATCCTGCTGATTTCTTCTATTGTAGCCTCCCCCGCCAGCTAAAGTCCAAAAAAGCCAATAACTAGGAATTGCCAAGGTTGCAGCGAGAATTATTGCAGTAATTTGTTCAATTCTTTTCATATGCCTTAATTTTAAGTCATTTAAGACTTGTATAATTGAAAATAAAAAATAAATTATTTTAACTTGTGCTAAGACTTGAAAATATTACCAAAGCATATCCTACTGGAATAATATTAAATGACGTTAGTTGGGATATAAAAGCTGGAGAAAGAATTGGTCTCATAGGACAAAATGGTGCAGGTAAATCTACCCAGCTAAGAATAATTGCTGGACTAGAAGAACCCTCGAGTGGATCAATTATTTTTGAAGGCAATCCTAAAGTTTCATTACTGAATCAGGAGCTTAAATTAAAAAATTCAAATTCTGTAAAAACTGAATTATTTTCCTCATTTACAGAGGAAATGAATGT
>CETG01189945.1_pt1 | contig 34713 bp, 26 predicted proteins | sample 361471 | NCBI WGS metagenome assembly CETG01 (sample SAMEA2622696, study PRJEB7988) | marine metagenome | isolation source: saline water (ENVO:00002010), including | reverse complement strand
TCATAACCCGGAGACCGGTGGTTCAAATCCACCACTCGCTACCAAAAAAAAATCATTTTAACTAAACATTAATGATAATTATTTTTTTTCGAGAATAAAATATGGAAAAAAAGTGAAAGTAAAAAAACGACCTACTGCGGGCAATAAATAGTCCACATTCACTTTCAATAAATGATTAGGGGTCCTTATTTTATTCATATACTGAAAGATGTTGAGTTTGACTACAAGAAAGGTGAGAGATATGACTGAGAAAACAGCGAGTGAGAAGATCGAAGAAGAAGACGGTGCAATTCTAATAGATATAGATGAACAACAAGCAACTATTGACGATTTACCAGGTGTAGGCCCTGCAACAGCAGAAAAATTACGTGAAGCCGGATTCGATGAACTTCTTTCAATTGCTGTTATGAGTCCTAGTGAACTATCACAGCAGGCTGAATTAGGCGAAGCAGTATCTTCTAAGATCATTCAGGGTGCAAAAAAATTAGCTAACATAGGTGGTTTCGTTTCAGGTACACGCTTGCTTGAAAGGCGTAAAGAAGTACAGAAACTTACATCAGGATCTTCGGCCTTAGACGAGTTACTCGGCGGAGGGTTTGAAACCCAAGCAATAGTTGAGGTCTACGGTGAGTTTGGTAGTGGAAAAACTCAAATTGGGCATCAATTAGCTGTAAATACAATATTACCATTAGAACAAGGAGGTTTTGATGGAGAAATTTTTTACATAGATACTGAAGATACCTTCAGGCCAGAAAGAATAGCACAAATGGCAGAGGGAGTAGGAATAGATCCACAACTAGCATTAGAAAGAATTCATGTGGCTCGTGCTTACAATTCAGCTCATCAAATGCTTCTTGTTGAGGAGATCAAGAAAATGTCAAAGAATGTTGATGTAAAATTAATTATTGTTGATTCTCTGACTAGTCATTTCCGTGCTGAGTATGTGGGAAGAGGTATGCTAGCTCCACGTCAGCAAAAACTAAATCGACATTTGAAAGAACTGAAGCAGTTATCTGATGTTCATAATGCACTTGTTTTAGTAACAAACCAGGTCATGTCAAAGCCCGATGCATTATGGGGAGATCCTACCAAAGCAATTGGTGGTCACATTGTTGGTCACGCAAGCACATTCCGCCTTTATTTGAGGAAGTCTAAGGGAGGACGAAGAATCGCTCGTCTTGTCGACAGCCCTAACCTACCCGAAGGAGAGGCCGTGTTTACCGTGACTGCCGAGGGACTTAGAGATTAGTTCTCTAAGTCCTTTCGGAGTCCGAATACGCTCAGGACGGAATAATTTCTAGAGCAGACTCAATTTCACCGATCAAGTCACTAACGTGGGATTCAGAGAATGATAAGGATAATCCACTTGCTTCAAATAATTCTGTTAAACCACGAGTATAACCTAATGACAAACCTGCTTTGTAACGAGAAAGAGCATCCTCAGTGTTCTGGCGATGATATTGCCACATTTGTAATGCTCCTAGTTGTGCTATACCATATTCTACATAATAGAAAGGAACTCCGAATAAATGACCTTGACGCTGCCAGGAAACTTTGTGAATTTCATCAAATCCATTCATGTCAACTTCAGGTCCGAATCGATCTCCTAATTCTAGCCATTTTGCAGCTCTTTCTTCTCTAGTATGTTCTGGATTTGCATAAATCCAATGTTGGAATGCATCAATTGTAGCCATCCATGGCATAAATGCAATAATGTCTTCTAGATGATTACGTCTTGCTCTATCTGCATCTTTCTCTTCGTAGAATTCTTCCCAATGAGGATGTGTTAAAAGCTCCATTGACATACTTGCTACTTCTGCAAATTCAATTGGAGAATCTCTTTCATGAATTAATTCCAAATGGCCTGAATAGAATGAATGAAATGCATGTCCTGCTTCATGTATCATTGTCTCTACATTTCTTTGTGTCCCAGCAGCATTCATGAAAATGAAAGGCATTCGGCTTTTTTGTAGGTAATATTGGTATCCCCCCGGGGCCTTTCCTTTTCTGCTATCTAGGTCTAGACAATCATTTGCATCTAATTGATCAAAGTATTTTCCGAGTTCTTCTGACATTGAATGAAATATTCTTGAACATCCATCTACCATTTCTTGTACATCTTTGAATGGCTGTAATGGTGGCCTCCCCATAACATCAACACTCATGTCCCAAGGCCTTAATTTGTCAAGTCCTAATTTTTCCCTTCGTTCTTCATCATTTTTAAGTCGCAAAGGTTGGCATACTGCTTCTATTGAATCATGGAACTCAAGGCAATCATCTATTGTATAATCAAATCTATGCATCGCAGCAAACATATATTGTTGATATCCTTCAAATCCTGCATTTTTAGCAATTTTGTGGCGTATTTTTATCAATTCGTCATAAATTTCAGAGATTCTTTCATTATCTTGAAATCGTCTTTCTGCAACAGTCTTCCATGCTTTTTCACGGATTTCTCTGTCAGTATTTTCGAGATAAATAGCCATTTGAGCGAAAGTTTTCTGTTCTCCTTCATATTCTACCATTTGTGCTCCACAGATTTCATTGTATTCTGTAACTAATTTAGTAGCTTTAGTTTGTAGTGGGATATTCTCTTCACGAAATATTTCGATATTAGTTTTCAATCCTTTAACTAGAATTTCATATTGCTTTGGAAGTTTACTTACAGATTCATGTTCTATTATTCTACGATTAAGGATGTCACTATATTCTGAAAGTTTTGGAGATACATTTTCCACAAAATCCATCCAAGATTTTTGTATTTTTTCATCATCTGTATGACAAGTCATGTTGATGTATAATTTGGCTCTAGCCTCAGAAATTATTTCTGATAAATCTGATCTATCCGAAATAAAAGTCTCCAAACAGGTAGAGCAATTTAGTTCTCTATCTCTGAGATTATTCATAAAAGGTTCAATTTCTTTCCAAGATGTTGCATCTAAATCGTCTGATACAAATGACATTTTAAGACCTCAAATTAATCTTTTCTTATTGATTGTGGGCCAACAGGCAGGGGTCCTTCATTACGACTATATTTTTGCCTCTTCCATTTTTTCGCATCTGCTCGATTTCCTTCTCTAATTTCTTCTATATTTTCATAATCTGGATTTTCTTTTGCAATCCAGCAAGCAGTGCAGTAACGCTTACCTTCATGATCGAGAAAATTTCCCGGAGTGCATGCTTCTGAGCATATGCTACAAGTCCTATATCCATGGAATCTCGACATCTTATCAGCATACCCTAGGGTATTCTACCCTATCAGTTTGACCCCTTAGAGATCAACTGTGCAGGTCTGCCATAGCAGCATGATTAAGAAGATAATTTTCAATCTCAAGTGGGGTTAGATTATTCTTTGTTATTGCTATTTCTAATCTGTTTAATGATTCTTTAATTGGCATTGGTCTAAGAGTAATTAATGATGCTTCAAGATGTAATATTAGGTTTTCTGCTTGGTCAGTATTATTATTGAAAACATCTCTAGGTAAATTTGTTTTATCTAATTGATTATTTACTTCTAAATTAGGTAAATAAATAATCCAAGCTTTCTTATCACCTTCTTTTATTCCGGCTCTATCAAATGCAGTGCTAATCTGATGAGTGCCAGATATTAAACGTATAAATTCAGTATCAGGTGACCGAGCGATCATTGAATTATTGATTTCTCTATAACGAAGTGAATACCAAACTGTCCACAGGTGTGCTTCACTACATGCTGCATCGTAAGCCATCAATAACCATCGATTATTTGGCCTCCATTCATTGAACTTAGAAATGATCTCATTTTTCCCATTAAAATTCTCATTGAATTGAATTCCCCAAGCAGGATACCACGGCACACGATGCTCTTCTGCCATGTTTTGGGATAGCGCATTATTGATGAAGGATACCGCTATATTAGCTCATTTTGAGATACGTTTTGCTTCATTGACAATATTGTCAACCAATTTTGGACTCCATCCTCGTAAATCTGCAAGCCTGCTTCTATCACGTTCTGTAAGTAGTGAGACATCACTAGCATTTTCAACTCCTAGAAGAGAAACCATTTCTCTAGCTCTTATTCTACCAATTCCTCTTATTGTTACTAAACCCAATAAGTCTGTTTTACATCCATTTCTAACTCTTCTATGTAGTTCACTAATTGCTTCTAGTAATTCTCTATGTCCATCTGGTTGAAGAGATCTGAGATCCTCATCTTCTGACAAGATTTCACGCATTGCAAAAAGTAACCATTCTACGAGATCTACTCTACCACGCAAATCACCTGGTTGCACGTTCCATTCATTCTCAATTTCTTCCATAGATTTTTCATTAATCCATTCTTTTATTACAAGTACACCTTTCATACGTCTTTCTTGTTCCATATCTACTGGTTCTGCCAATAACTCACGTTCATGATTATGTATTGCAGATAATATTGTTTCTAGTTCTTCTTTTCTTGGCCAAAGAGACAAAAAGTCAGGGGTACAAGTGGTAAGATGAATAAGGCCCAACGGAGAAATCTGATGTATTTCATCATCACCTGACATCACATCCATGGCTACACCCAAACCATCACGAATGATTCTTCCAGAAATTGGATTTAGGTAAAGTCTAGAAATTCTCCTACCAAGTGAAGTTGCTTCATAAGTCATAGTTGCAGAATCAGGGATATGTTCTTCATAATCTAATCTTTGACTGGCTTTTTCAAATCCAAAGATAGCAGGACCCTTACGTGGTGTTAAATTTCTGCTATGTTTATACTCTTTATTTGAAATCTCAAGACCGGGAATTGAAATTCCTTGCTTAGCCCATGTTGGCATATCATCATACCAATTTTCTTCTTTTGGCTCTTCTTCATTTTCACGCTTCCTAATACGCTTCATCACTTCTTCTGAATCTCCCGTTTTTGAGATCATTCCATTGTTAAATAACCAAGATATTACATCATCGATACGCTGTTCTAATACCTTTTTTTCCATTTGAGTAGCAAGGAATGTTTTTGCAAAAAATCTACTTATTGAATCTCGATCTTTTATTCCAGCATTAGATATTATGGATAATATATGTGTCAATAATGCAGGGTCCTGACTGGCCCTAATAGCAGAAGAGTTTGCAAGTTTTGAAGTTACATCTTCTGGATCAGAAACAAGATATCTTTCAACAATCTGAATCTCTTCTTCAGTATCACGTGCAACTATCCATGCATCTCCTGCATCATCATATGATGGTCGACCAGCACGACCTAACATTTGTCTAATCTCGGAGACACTAACAGGTATCGAACCACCAGCGACACTATTCCATCTTCTATAGTCACGAATTATAACTCTACGCGCTGGTAAATTTATTCCTTGTGCCAATGTTGGAGTAGCTACAATAGCTAATAATTCTCCATTTCTAAATTTCTCTTCAATTATCTTTCTTTGAAAGTGGCTTAATCCTGCGTGATGAAATGCAATTCCACCTTTAATAGAAGAAACTAGAGACCTCCCCATCGAAGAAATATCTTCTCTCCTGTTCAAACTACTAGCAATAGAAGTCCATTTTTTTTCCATTTCTTTTGTATATTGTAATGATCCCTTTTTTATTTCTCTAATAACATGTTTAGATAATTCTCTTGCCTCTTTCTGTGTTGATGCTCTTGAATTAACAAAAATGAGTATTTGACCTTCAGATTTTACCGTATCATCTAGAACTGCTTGTAGTCGCTTACTGGATTTCCCTTCAATAGTTCTAATATCCGGCCATTTTTGTTCTTTCGGGCCATCTATACGATGGACTTTGATATCAAGTCCAGTAAGAGTTCCAGAGTGAAGTTGAATGGGTCTCCAATCTGATTTTATAAGTTTTGCATCTAACCAATTTGCCATTTCAAGAGGATTTCCTACAGTGGCTGAAAGAGCAACAATTTGAGCATCGGGTTTTGAGTGTCTTATCCTTGATAGAAGAACTTCCAATGTAGGTCCACGATTAATATCCTGAAGTAAATGGAACTCGTCAACAACAACAACTCCTATTTTGTCTATTAGATTCGTACGTGAGCGAAGCATTGAATCTAATTTTTCACTTGTACAAACTAGTATATCTGCCTCTTCTATCTTTCTAGTTTCACCACTTCTTTCCCCAATCGCAATGCCTACAGTAAGTCCAACCAGTTTTGCTAATTCACGAATTTCTTCGACTTTTTCGCTTGCCAGAGCCTTTAGAGGTACTATATACAATCCTCTGAATCCTTCAAGATCCGTTTTTAGTCTATGAATCATTGTAAGATAGGCAACTAGTGACTTGCCGCTTGCAGTTGGAATTGTAAGCATTAGATTCCTTCCTTCTAATGAATAAGCTAATGCTTCTTTTTGAGGTGGATAAAATTCCTTAATATCCCAATTTGAATATAAGAAATTGGTGATTTTTGAGTCTATTTTGACATCTGCGAGAGATATCGGACTAAGGTCCTCACCGGCGGCCATAATTTCACTTAGAATCCGCCGTTCTAAAGGATACCGAACTTGCTGTTTAACCAAGATACAATACCAAAGTACACATCACTAGCATTAGAGATGCAGGAGTAGCCCTAATCAGAGGATCCCCTTTCGTCTTAAGGTGACAGATAATTGCTCCAGCCATCAATACTCCCATGCCGATGGCTGCAAATTCAACTATTGAGGAGTACCAAAGCCCGATAATTAGCAGACCTGCTAGAATCAGTTTAGTCCCCCCAATTACATATACCGACCACTCAGGTAAGCCGTATACTGCAAATTCTTCGATAATATTCTTCGCATTACCCGCACGGAAGTTAGTTTCCAGTTTTGGCCTTAGAATCCAAACTGCGATTATCACAATGGCAATCGTCAACTGGAGTGTCGAAACTATTAGGTCAATCATAGTCACCAAGTAACGTTTCAACATTTATACTGTTGTTCAAATTCAAATGTTACTAATTCCATCGATGAAAAGCAGGATGCCCCTCTTTTACAGCAACGAACAGTCCTTCTCCAATCGCGCAGATTTCTCCGTCAGCGCTTAATTCAATCTGGACTTTTGCGCGGTCCTCGAATAATTCTATGACTTTTCCAGTTAGGTCCAGTTCTTTTCCAAAAGGAGTAGGCTTTCGAAGTTTGATACTATAATTTGCCGTGACTGTGCAAGGTGGTTCAGAATTTCCTAATTGGTCCATCAGAGCGATTGCAGCCGTCCAATTTCCATGACAATCCATTAATGATCCAATAATTCCTCCGTTAATCATTCCTGGAAATGCTTGATGTTTCGGCGAGGGATTAAATTTCATTTCCAAGCCATCTTCAGTTCTAAAAGAACGTATTTGCAAACCATCTTTATTTGCGGGACCACACCCAAAACAGATACTATTTGGGGCATGAATTTCTTGTACCGATAGTCGTCCCTGGGTCTCCATCAGTTGTTCCACAATAAACTAGGAATACAACAATTACGGCTATATTACTTATTTTTAGAACAAGATTAGCCTTGCCAACCCTCTTATTGTTCCCCTTACACCGAATAGTATTGGTCGATTCTCAAGAAGATACATCCACTCCCTCCGCGAGTGAGGAAAAACCACCTGTTACCAGACCCAAGCGTAGACGTAATCAACCACTTAAAGTAGCGAATCAGATACCAAAACAGCGTCGTATGGAAATTGAAAAAGCTTTAGAAGAGCCTTCATCCACTCCTCGCAAGTGGTCTCGTACAAGTTCTTGGAAGTCTCATCGAATTGGTAAGAAATTGATCAAACCGGGTACTATAAGAAACCTTGAATTTGATTTAATGGATGTAGACATAGGTGAATCTTGGCCAATCCCTGTAACTGTGATTCATGGAATTCGTCCAGGTCCTGTTGTAACAATAATTGGTGCTTTACATGGAAATGAATTAGTTGGACCATTAGCCCTAACTTATCTTCAATCATCTAACATAATGGGTGAAGGACAAGCAATTGATCCATTAACAGTTGCTGGTACAATTCGTATTATTCCAATAGTCAACATGCCAGCATATCGTAGAAGAATGCGTTACATGACAGATGGACGTGATCTTAACAGATTCTTTCCAGGTAAGGAAGATTCTAACACAACATCAAGAGTAGCTAATCGCTTATGGAACGAATTATTTTCAAAGAGTGACCATATTATTGATCTACATACAGCAGCATTGGGTAGAACAAATATGCCACAAATAAGAGCAAATCTTGCTAATAGAAACAGTAATCGTGTAGCTCGATCTTTTGGTATAGAGGTGATACTGGACAGTCAGGGACCTAAGGGGTCTCTACGACGTACCGCAGATGAAAACGGAATCAGTTGCATTACCTATGAAGGAGGAGGGTCCGATGAGGCCGATCCCGAATCAATACAGATAGCACTTTATGGGATACTCAATGTTCTTCGTAGTCTTAAGGTGATTCCAGGATATCCAAGTAGACCAAGATTCCGTCTTCTAGCATCTGGATCTGTTTGGCTGAGGTCAGATCAAGGAGGACTTCTAGATGTATTGACTCCAGCAGGTTCATTTGTCGAAGAAGGTGAATTAGTTGCAACAGTATCTGATCCAGAGTTCCCCGGCTTATCAATGGAAATTCGAACTCCAACTCAGGGTTTGATAATCTGTACTGCAACTCATCCTTTCGTCACTACTGGGACCCCCATAGGTCATTTAATTCCAATAAAGAAGGGTGTAAAAACAGTTCAAAAAAGACTCGATCAAGAGGGAATCCTAGTTCTTTCAGGGTCTGATGGAGAACCTCCGTGGCGTGATGATGAAGAAGTTGAGGATATTTCGGTAGAGGGAGAATGGGAAGGTGGATCTCCTGATGCAGAATGGGGTGAAAATCATAGTTCTGCAGCCGAGGAAGAAGCAGATGAAGGTTGATCTACAATTCTAATTTTGATCATCATCAGGTATTATGACTGATTTTGCAATTACCATAGGTGGGTCTTCTTTGGGCTTCATAAATGCGCTAAGATCAGGTGCAGGTGGCAATTCTGAAACTCTATGTTGACTATCATTTACAGTACCCCCGATATCGATTTTAAATTCATTGTAAGCATCTTCTATACGTCTATTTTCTACAATTCTATAGCCCACTAGAGCAGAACATCCTACAATCGACATGATAATGAAAATCAGTGTTATTATTCCAATAGGGGACTGTAAAAATTTGGATAAAGAGTCACTAAATGTAGAAGGTGGGTGGTGAACTTTTACATCAACCATCCATTGAAGTTTAGTTTCTACATTTGAATCAATAATAGTCGCATTGAGATAACTTACAGTATCTCCCCGTTGACAAAATATAATTGCGATTTCCCAATCAGGATTTTTACACTCAATTTTCATTATATGCAATCTTTGGCCATCCAGAGTTACATTTTCTGATAATTCAACACCTTCCATTTCCCAAATAATATTTTTATTAACTTGTGACGGTATTCCATCTAGATTAACTGAGAAAGATCTGTTTACAGAATCCCAGATAATTAAATCACTTCGTTCAGGATTTGAAATAACTACTGATTCTCTATCTATGTAATCCTCATCGTCAGTAATTCCATTACAATCGTCATCCAATTTATTCCAGATTTCATTAGAACTTGGATTTATTTCAGAGTTCAAATCATTACAATCTTCAAATTCATAAAATCCATCTTCATCTCGATCAAAATCAAAAATTAATGGATCCGATTTAGAAATTAGCAATTCATAACCATCTTTCAATCCATCATCGTCTGAATCTGAATCATTAGGATTGGTTGAAACATTGTGATATTCATCGTAGTCATTTATTCCATCGTCATCAGAATCTATGTCATAGAAATCTTCGTCAATTTGGTTATCACAATCATTATCTTTCTTATCTAGAGATTCAGTATTTAGAGGAAATCTATCAGCATCATCATCTTGACAATCTTGGAACCAATACCAACCATCTTGATCATTATCTGGATCGGGGAAAAGCGGGTCAGATGAATGGAAGTTTACTTCATTTCCATCAGGTAAACCATCATCATCTGAGTCTCCATCATATGGATCAGTTGAGTAGTTGTGGAATTCTTCATAGTCATCTAGGCCATCAAAATCAGTATCTTGATTCCAGAAATCATTATCTATAACCAAATCACAGTTATTGTCAATTCCATCTAGAAGTTCAGGCAACGCTGGATTACGATATTCATCTTGATCATCACAATCAAGGAACCACTGAAATCCATCAGCATCATCATCTTGATCATAGCTTAGTGGATCGGAACCATGTATCAAGATCTCTTCGCCATCAGTTAGATTATCTCCATCTGTATCTTCATCAAGATAATCAGTTCCATGAATATGGTATTCTGGCCAGTCATTTAGCCCATCATTATCTCTATCTGTTAGATTATAACCTTCATCAGAGACATCATCACAGTCATTATCTAGCCCATCAAGGCTCTCATATTCACCCGGATTTACATTAGGGTTATTATCATCACAATCTTGGAAGTGATAGAAAAGATCACTATCTGCATCTGGATCATATGTCAATGGATCTGAATTCCAATAATTTACTTCTACGCCATCAGAAAGGCCGTCGCCATCAGTATCTGAGTTAAGTGGATCAGTATTTACCGAATTCACTTCTTGCTCATCTGTAAGTCCATCAATATCAGAATCTACAATTAGAGGATTAGTACCATATTGAATGACTTCTTCATAATCAGTTAGGCCGTCATCATCTGAATCGATATCGTAAGGATCAGTACCCCAAACGTTAGTCTCATTTTCATCAGAAAGACCATCATCATCATGATCAAAATCACCATCTATGCCATGAAAAATAATTTCCCAAGAATTAATACTTCCACTATTTCCACCAACAGTATCACGAATTTTTAATGTCCAAATTCCTAAACTAGATTCACCCCAATGATGAACTGTATTGAATAACCAATTAGAATAATCATCTCCATTGTCATTATGTTCTTCTGCTAGCCAAGATTCAGTACCATCTGGTGACACTAGTACAATATCTAAATCTCCTCTGGAATCATGGTCTATATCAACCATCAAATCAACACTTTCTAGTTGCATTTCAATATTCATGGCCATCTGGAATTGAGTCCATGAATCATTGTTATTTGGTATTGATTGGTTCTCAAAATAAGGCCCATATGTTGAGTTCATTTCATCATCAATATTTGTCCAATTTTTTGCCATGTAAACAGCAGCACCCGCATCAATTGCACCGAAGCCATACTTGTGTGAAACATCATGACCTGCCCCGTTGATATTCCATGAAGAATCGTTAGGGTCATTCTTTCGAGATGATTGTACTAGAATTTCTTGGACATCTCTCCATGTAAGATATTTGTTCGCATCATACATTAGTGCAATCACTCCTGAAACTAATGGAGTAGCGCTGGATGTTCCTCCGAAATCATATGTAACGTTTCCATTAGTGTAACCTCCACTTCCAACTATGTCAGTAGTGGTAATTCCTTCACCATCTCCATTTGAATGCGCAGCAACTAGAATATTGGCTCCTGGTTCAGCATAGTATGATTGTTGTCCGAGATGAGTTATTGCAGTCACAGCAATTGTATATCTACTGTTTGCGTAACCATCATAATTAGCATTGTCATCACTTGTTAATCCATTACCAGCAGCCCATGTTATTGAATTCCCTAATCCATTTCTACCACTGTAAGCGTCAAACTCAAGTGCTGCCATAGTCAAAGGTCCTGGCGCACTCAAAGTCTGTCCATTATCAGATGGACCCCATGAATTTGAGTATATGTCGATATTATTGTTTTCAAATGAAAGCGCATCTGCTTCCATACTATCAGGAGACCAGCAAGCAAGGATAGTTGAACCTGCAAGAGTTGCTTCCCAAGCAGCACCAGCCACGTAAAGTGAATTATTTCCATACGCAGCAGCTACTCCTGCAGCAGCAGTACCATGCCCATCATTGCTACTAGGAGTTGGATCAGAATCATCATTACACCAATCGTATGAATATGAACTGTTGTAATTGGGTGAAATATCTGGATGTTGATGGTCTAAACCATCATCAATAATGCTGATTATGACATCTTCTCCTCGATAATCATCCCATACATCTGTTGCATTAATGTCCTCTCCAGATAATCCTCCGGTTTGGCCATAATTATCTAGATGCCATTGTGATGAAAATTCAGGATCATTAGGATTATCACGTTTCTCGTGGTATTTCTCAACAAGTGGTGAAAAAGATTCAATCTGACCATTTTCTAAAGATTGTTGCAAGCCTTCTACAGCTTTGGCCGGCTCTTCAAAATACCAAATATATGCACCTTCTAGATAATCAACATCTTCAACATTATTTGGATTTGCAGTTGTCCAAATTTGTTTTTCTATTGGAACTTGAGTTACTACTAACCAATTTTTTGTGTTAGCAATCTGTTCAGATGAGTATTGATCGAGATCACTCACTCTTTTGAAAGAGTATTGTATAGCCTTTGAATAGGTTGGAATAATAAGATCATCAGTAATTTCTAGATCAATATTTACTTCTTGTTCATCGGAAATTGCTGCAACAACAGGACTCAATAGCATGAGGACAATCATCACAGATGCGTTACGCATATCCATCGTTCGAAATTGTAGGGGTTTTAACCGTTAGTTTGATGTGAGCGAATCTTGCATCTACCTTTTTACCGTTCATTAAACTCAGAAATGGCCTCATGTACCTCTTTATCGTCCATTAATCTTCGCTGACCTTTTGCTACTTCAAACATATGAGCCACAAGATCATCTTCAACATCGTAACCATGCTGTTCTAACCACCATATTATGTTTGAGCGACCACTCATATGGCCTATACGAATCACTTGTTCGAGCCCATAATCTTGCGCCGGAACTCCTGAATAAACGCGGTCTGCAAGCCAATTATCACCTTTTTTCATAGCCTTGATCACAGCACTTGCATGTACTCCTGTGCCAGTTTCAAATGCATCTTCTCCAAATACAGGATAGTTGCGTGGCAAAGCGACTTCTATGTATTCATGTGCCTTACGCATGTAATCATTTAGTGCAGTCAAATCATTTTGTATAACTCCCATCAATGATAGATTAACCAGTGTTTGATCAAGAGGGGCATTACCCGCTCTTTCCCCAACCCCCAATGCGGTTCCATGAATTACATCCGCCCCTGCTTCAACAGCAGCTAGGTTGTTTGCAACACCGAGCCCTCGATCTTGATGACCATGCCAGTTAACTTCGATATCTCTTCTCTTTACTCCTGCATCCGGAATAACTTCTTCTTGGATGAAAGAAAGTAATTTTCTAACTCCATTAGGCGTCACATGCCCACAGGTATCACATACGCATATTCGGTCAGCACCGAGTTCAATCGCTCTTGTATAAACCGCCTTTATTTCCCCAGGCTTACTTCTGGTAGTATCTTCTGTGACAAACATTACCGGTATATCATTATCAACAGCAAAAGAAACAGCAGTTTCTGCTGTAGATAATATACGATCCATTGTCCAACCTTCCGCATACTGCCTTATTGGACTTGTTCCCAAAAATGCACTGGCCTGTATCTGAGTTTCATGTTTAGCCTGTAGGTCTACAAGCGGTTCTATATCGCTAACTACAGTTCTTACAGCACATCCTGGTCTTAATTCATATTGATTATCTCCCATATGTTTGAGCATTTGATCTATGTGATTTACATGAAAAGGCCCAGCACCTGGAAGTCCTAGATCAACCTTTTGTATCCCTAATTTTTCCATGAAGTCAATTAACTCGATTTTTTGTCCAATAGTAGGATTACGAGCACTAGGACTTTGTAGCCCATCCCGTAATGTCTCATCATCAAACCATACACTATGTGGATGATTATTCGGGTTGCGATCAATCTCATAATCAATAATATTCCAATCATAGATTAGATCTCTTTCCTTCATTTCCTCACCCCGTTTGTTCAAACGTCCTACTTGCTGGTGTGCAATACAGTGTTCCAACATCACAGGTGGCGTTTGAAGGATTCGGATTACATTACTGAGTATCGGTGGTGATAATCAATATTTAATTTCATAATTTATGATGACTAGAGTTGCCAATATTGCTCCTACAATACTACCTTCAAGTCCAGCGCTTGCTGTAACTACTACAGTAAACATTAGTGCAAGATAAATCATTGAAATTAAGAAAGAACGAGCCGCGCTAGGTATCCTACCTGAGTCAGTACGAGGCTCATTTGGATTAATGATGAATACAGTTCTAGCATACCATATGCTTACGATAACGGCAGTCCATCCAAATACGTGATAAATCAAATCCGAGTTATCCAATCCACCTATTGCCGCTGGTGCAGCCCAAGAAAGAAACACAAGAAGAATCGCATAAATTTTCATTTCCAATAGTGTTCTTTTAGCACCTTTCACACCAGGCATCATTGGTATGTTTACGGTCTCATATTCTTCAGAACGATAAAGTGTTAATGCCCATACATGAGGGGGCGTCCAGAAAAATATTAGCAATAGAAGATACCAGGGCATTAGACTGTCTAAGTCCAATATAGATTCAAAAAAATCTTGAATACTATTTGTTTTAATTCTTAAATCTCCTAGAGCAGTTGCCCATCCTACTACAGGAGGAGTGGCACCGGCTAATCCTCCAATCACTATATTTTGAACGGAATTTCTTTTCAACCAGATTGTGTATATGAAGACATAGAATAGAATACTGAAACCGGCCCAGAAGGCCGCAACTTCATTAGCAAATTGTATGAACCAAAGTATCCCAATGATCGAGATAGAAATTCCAAATAAAAGTGCATTATTTGGACTTATTTCTCCTGATGGTATGGGTCTCTTAGAAGTTCTTTGCATTATTGGGTCTATATCTCGATCATACCACATGTTGATTGCATTAGCTCCTCCTGCTGTTAGATAACCGCCAATGAAAACTATAACCATGGTCTCCGTTGTCTCAAGCCAAATAACACCACTTGGGCTTCCAGCTTGGATTAAATCATGTGACAAAACGGCACACAGCGCAGTGATTTGTAGAAGCACCACGACTTTCGGTTTAGTGAGTGCTAGCCAAGCCCGAGCGCCACTCGCGACTTCTGACATAACATTCCCTTAGGCGAGAGAACTTCAAATCAACTCATTCCTTGGTCTCTATTATAACATCATTTTTTTGCGAAGAATAAATTGCTAACAATGAACTACCAAGAACTAGGAATGTCAAAGATCCAATCATCAAATGAACAAGAGATAACCATTCTTGAAATGAATTTGTTTGTGGTGCGTAAGATGTGATATACAGTGCTCCAATTGAGATATTAAATAAGTATAATCCAACTGTTAGCCAAACCCAATTTCTGAGATTTTTTCCAGTTTGATGCAGTTCTGTATCTTTCCAAATAAGCCAAGCTATTGTCACCATGAAAAATCCGACTATTGCGACTATCCAACGATGGATAATCTGTGACTGCAATTCAAAATTTTCTATTCTAGAAACTAATTCTCCTTGACATAGTGGCCATGAGTCATAGCCATTAACACCACAACCAAAGTTTGCACCAGGTGTGGTCGAAACAAAAACACCAACAAATAGAGATAAAAAGGAGCCAAATTCTAGACAAATCAGTTTATTTTTCCATTTATATGATAATATGGGGTCAAAATTTATCCAATCAGGAGTAGTTATAGAATCACGATTTAGAGATAACCATAGCCATATTAGTGATAATTGGAATATTAATGCGCTTGCTAAGTGTATTGCGACACTCCAATGCTCATTATCCATTTCTACCGTAAGCCAACCAATTGCACCTTGCCAAATTATCAAACCAACAGTAACTAAAGCGGCTAATCTTGATCTCTTTCCATTTTCTTCATTCTTATGAATTAGATATGCATTTACTAAAATTAATGGCCCTAGTAATACTCCTGCTAACACTCGATGAAACCATTCAGTAAATATTTCAAAAGTAGTATATCTATGATGTTCGCCTCTAGAATCAATTTCATCAGGATTTTCATCCCACCATGCTTCTTGTTCTTCAGGGCTGATATCAAATGACCAGGACCCAAAACAAGTAGGCCAGTCCGGACATGATTCTCCAGCGTCATATATTCTAATCATTCCACCCATAGCAATTACTATGAAAGTTATACCAATAGCCGCCACTGTTAATTTCTTGGTATCGAAGCGAAAAAACATCGCTCATCCTCCAGTGAATAAATGGGGAATATGGTATATATCCCTCATTCCCCTTCAGTATGGGGGTCTACATCAATAGGAATACGATGAGACTCATATTCAAGCATTGCAATCTTTAGTGGGTCTAAAACGAATCGTGCCTTTGCGTCTTCTGTTCCATACAATTGGATTAATTCCTCCATGAAATTTTCTCTAAGTTCTCCTTCAGAGACGTACAAAGGTGCACCCATACTAATTTGCAGTGCTCTTGCACCAATTATTCGGGCCTTCTCGAAGCGCGTGTGCTGTCGTGTGGGCTTGACCATGGGAGCCGGCCACCGGAGGCACCCCTATTAGGTCACCGGCTAGTTAACGCCCCCTTTGGGGGCGAAAATATTGACATTATTCTGCTTCAATTAGCATACCAACAGCATTTCCGCCACCTAAACATATGGTTACAATGCCGAACCTACCCTCCAATCTTTTCAATGCGTTGGCTAAAGTCATTAGACACCTTGTTCCAGTTGCACCAAGTGGATGACCTATTGCCACAGCCCCTCCATGGGGGTTGAATTTCTGATCTGGAATTTTAAATTCTTCTTGAATCGCACATGAGGCGGCTGCAAAAGCCTCATTGTGTTCAATTACGTCAATTTCATTTATGTCTAAATTATTTCTTTCAAGAAGCATCTCTATTGCAGGTATAGGAGCTGCCATTACTCGTTCTGGCTCTACTCCCGACGTCACATAATCGACAATTTTTGCTAATATTGGCAATTCATTTTGCATAGCAAAATCTTCAGATGCAATCAAAATTGCAGATGCACCATCCGATATCTGGCTTGCATTACCTGCTGTAACTTTGCCACCTTCCTTGAAGACTGCCTTAAGTTCAGCAAGATCTTCAATGGATGTATCAGATCGAATACCTTCATCTTGGGCGAGTTCATCTATTTTTACACACTCATTGGAAATCCATCCGTTTTCCCAAGACAGTTTTGCAAGATTGTGCGACCTTAAAGCATAATTATCTGCTTTCTCTCTAGAAATTTCTGCCTCTTCTGAGATATTCTCACCAGTAATGCCCATCATTGACCCATCATAGGCGTCTTTTAGCCCGTCATTTCTAAGAATACTAGATAGATCACCATAAGAAATTTCATCTCCTCTTCGAGCTCCATGTATGAAATGTGGTGCATTACTCATTGATTCCATCCCTCCTGCTATGATCACATTTGCTCTTCCAGAAATAATTTCTGTTGTTCCTATCATTACTGCCTTTAGACTAGATCCACAGACCTTGTTGATTGTAGTACAGGGAGTAGAATATGGTAATCCAGACCCCAATGCGACCTGTCTTGCAGGTGCTTGTCCAGATCCTGCTTGCAATACTTGACCCATGTAGACTTGATCTATGATTCCACTATCAGATTCAATTCCAGCCCTTTCTAGCAATTCAGTAACCGCTAAAATACCCAATTCAATTGCTGAGTACTCAGAAAGTGCCCCTCTAAATTTACCAAATGGAGTTCTGGCATAAGCGCAGATGACTGGTACGGCCACACTCCCGCGAGAGTGGTCTAGTCCTTGAAAGGTGCGATAAATTTAATGCGATAATCATTCACTTTTCAGAGGAATATCCGTAGAAATCTGCATTGATTAATTCAGGTCTTAATTCTGGTTTTACGAGAATGGTTCTAACTGCCCAAAGATCTTTGAAAATACGGTACTGAGAAGTGGCATCAAGATAATCGACACCACTAGTACCTCCTGTCCCAATACGTCGCCCCATAATTCTTTCAACCATTCTAGCATGTGAGTGTCTCCATTTAACCATAGATTCCTCTAGTTCAACAATTGCATCTATTAACTTTCGTGGCCAAGTTAGGAGGGGCAGTTCTCTATATGATTCTATGAATAATAGACCAGCTCGAGAGCGATTTACAATCCCTTTGGGTTTGAGATAATCAACAGTGGCCGAATGTGATTCTTTGAATCTAGCAATTGTTTTTTCTAGATTTGAAGACCCATAATTTGCCATTTTTTCTGCTGCCATTTTTCCTATTTTTTCATGTGCCTCAAGATGTGAATTTACATATTCACTAACTACATCTGAGTCCCTTTCACTACCCGCAATTGATCCCATTATTGGAGTCCTAGATACCCATCTAAGTATTGAATCAGATAGTGACGGCTTAGATGCAGCATCTTCAAGTCGGGCCAAAATAGCAGCATCTCTCTCGGAATTACTAGCCAACTTTCGGAAAGTCTCTATAGGATCCATTCCGTATAAACGATCTTCATTTGATAGCCCTAATAGGATTTCAAATTCCCTCATTTGGTATGATTCGAATCCTGAGGCAGTTCCTAATCCATCTCTGAATGCTAGAAATCCTTGAGGTGTTAGTGTTTCGAGAACACTCCACTGATTTTCCATCAGTCTGAAAATTTCTGTAGTCCGATTTAGATTATCAACAGCCTGAGGGATTTTTTCTTCAGACACATGATCCAGAGAAAGAATGTTTCTAACTTCAGTAAGCTCTCTAATTACTTGTTTGAACCATAATTCAAAGGTTTGATGAACAATTATGAAATGCATTTCATCAGCGGAAACATTCCTATCCTCTCCTTGAAGCTTAAGTAGATCTGTTAATTGTAAGTATTCGCCATAGGTCCAGTTCCCGACTCTGCCTGATCCGCTCATGATGTGCGGATACCACTTCACGCTTGAATCGTTACCCAAGCCACAGTTCCGAATACGAACTATCTAAATCACAGGAATTAGTCGCCGAATCATGTCTGATGAACGTGGCAATTATCGTCCTGCCATGCGAATGACAGTAGAAGATAGACTAGAAATTTCATTGATTTTGATGGAAGATAGTCATGAATTGTTTACATTAGTTGATTCCAATAGAATATACCTTAGAGAATGGTTACCCTGGTTAGACGGAACAAAAAGTATTGAAGATGAAAATTCCTTCATCTCAATGAGTCTTGAAGATTTTGAAAAGAGAGAGGGAGCATTCTATGCAATCCGCCTTGATGGTAGTATAATTGGAACCATAAGTCTGAATTGGATTGATTGGGAAAATAATGGATGTGGAGTTGGATATTGGTTGTCAGAAAATCAAACTGGAAATGGTTATGTAACCAAATGCTGTATTCGTTTAATGGAACATTGTTTTGAAGATCTAAAAATTCACAGATTTGTACTAGAGTCTGGTGTTGAAAATCATTCTAGTAGGGCAGTTGCTGACAGACTAGGAATGCGCCTTGAGGGTATCATCAAGGATAGAGAATGGTTGTATGATCACTACGTTGATGCAGCACTATATGCGATCACTGCTCCTGAATGGAGTCCTTCGAATTAAATTAATCCATGATTTTCTAGTGTGCAGTTACCTGAAGGTAAGGCTGCTAGAACATCATCTTGAGAAAGTCCGGTAGATTTAGCAATTCGATTAGCCAGAGTTTCTTTTTTCTCTCTTCCTGGAGTAATTCGAGCCCATCTTTTACAAAGTTTTGATACACCTTCAGAAGTACCAGATACTGGAATTGGTATGCCATTTATTATTGCAAAGCCAATCGCTATTTCCATTGTAACGTCGCGATACCAAGTTCTCTGTCCTCTGACTACAAATGAACCCCGACCAAGAGATTCTCCACTTTCTGTTTGTTTTGATACCTGGCTTGGTCTAGCATGAAATGCCGTTGCCGCAGCACTTCCACTACCCCATGCACGAGACCAACATATTGCTAGTTGTGCGGCTTCTTCGATGATATTGGTCGGCAGATCTTGAGCATCCTCAATCTCTCCCGATAATTCTTGAGAAATTCGGAGACTTGTTACTCCTTCCGGAATGAATCCTATAGGATTATTGTCAGTAATAAGTCCATCGCGTAATCTTAGAGAACACGATGGGGCACCATGTAAATCTGCATGAATGTATAAGTCAGTTGACTTCAGATATTTTCGTACAACGGTATCATTTCCTTTAGCATCTCTTCCACCTACAATCATTCTACCATCGCTAAGTATTCCCCAACGATGTTTTTCAAACCAGAACCTCTTACTTCTCTTAGTCGCTCTAACTTTCCCTGCAGCCGCCTCCTTCTTTTGGCGTGCTTCTTCTTTAGCTGCAGCAGCTTCTGTTCTTTCTAATGCAGATCGAGCACCTTTTGCCTTATCCTTCAGAGTACGAGCTTGTTCAAAATACTGCTGAGCATTTTGATGAACTGATTTCTCAATATCTAATGTAACACCTGAACCGGGCTCATTATCTTCATCAGGTAGTCTTGCTAGTATTGATCTCTTGGCCGGTTCAACACGATCTATCCAAATGATATCGCTAGTTTTTTCTTCAAGTGCCTGCCAACTATCTGTCTTGATGAAAGATTTAACTTGATTTAGAATATTATCAACATGCGTCCAATTATCTTGAATTGATTTTGCCAGTTCTTGAGTTAGTACAGCTTGTGATTCAAATCTTTCTATCGCAGCTTTCTGTTGTTCTGCCCTTCTATTGAGTTTCGCTCTTTGCTCTTCATCATCTTCTCCGGCAGCAACTAATTTTTCTTCTTCTCGTCTAATATAAGCAATAGCATCGTATGCTCCAAATATTGCATCATAGGCTCCAGAGAGACTTTCTATCTTCACTCTCAGACCTTCATTCATGAAGGGTAAAGAAATAGGAGAAAATTCCTCTATTTCCACACTTGCTAAGTCACGTGCTACTGGATTATTATTGGCATTTTTCCAATTATCAAGAGATTTTTTATCATTAAACCAGAGGTATGAGCAGTCTCCTTCGGCCAACTCAGTAAGGAGTTTTTTCATAGAATTTGAGAGTTTTTCTCGCTGTTTTTTATCAAGGCTATTAGCAGGCTCATCTAATCCGATTTCAGCACTTGTAGATATTGCATTTCCATAGATGCGACCCAAATTAACTCTTGATGCTAGAGTTCTAATTAAGCTATGATCTGAAGAATCAAGAATGTTATTTAGATCAGATTGATTCAGGGTCCTTGGATCAACTGTTGCTGGTGGTGGTGTGTAATTTTCTCCTCTTTTAAGAGATCTACTTGAATATTTAGCATGAGTTAGCGGTTGGATAATTTCATCATTTCCATCAAGAAGAACAACATTTCCATCTCTGAACAATTCAATTATCAATTTTAATTGACCACCTCCGTGTTCAAAGGTCAATGAAATAACACGATCAAATCCTAACTGTTTGACTTCAATTAGACGTGAATTGGATAGATGTTTTCGTAAGATCATTGCAAAGGGAGAAGGATTTGTTGGCATAGGTCTATCTCTTTGCGATAAATAGATTCTTTTTCCTCTAACAATTACTAAATCAGTGGCCGGCTTTCCTTTCTGATTCAGCCTTAATACAACCTGTTCATGATGAGGTTGGTATGCTTTACGTGCGCGTGTTCCTATCATTTTACCCAGTTCACAAACCATCCTTGCGACATCGAACGAAGAAGACTGCGCGCGCATGATTCTCAGACTTGGGGGGCGATGAATACTTCATCAGCCAATCGCTTAGTAATAATTTGAATAAACACCTATTCTTTCGTCATGAATGACTCAATAATTGGTATCGCATCGGCTTCATGAGCAAATTGATTACTAACAATTTCAATTAATTCACAATTTGGTATTTGCTGACTAAGTAATCCAGCATCTGTATGGTCATGAAGAGTATCAGATGATGCACGAAGAATTCCAATAGGTGTCAAACATAATTTGAAATTAGTATTCATTTTATATTTTTTAAGTACCAAACAAGTAAGTCTTAGCCTTTTGACATCTGCTGCTAAAAGAGTTCGTCGATATCTAATCCTCTGCCCACTCTCATTGAGTCTTCGATCTAGATACCAGATGACAAATTTAACCAATGCCGAATAAAGAAAAACAGGTGCAGGGATTAGAATTCTAGCCCATAATGGAGGGGTGAAATGAAGATTTGGAGATAGAACTACCATACTTTTGAAGCTTAATATTTCTTCACGTACTGCTTCTAGCAGAATTGTTGCTCCTAATGATGATCCGAATGCATAGCACTCAGATGCTTCTAGTCCAAGTTTTTCTATTACCGGAGCCAGATCGCTCATTATTGAAGAAACTTCAAACATATCTTTTTTCAATTTCTTTTCAATAATGCAACTTCCTTTCTCTCGAGTCTCAATATAGACCAGTGGTCTTTTTTTGACCCATTCTGAAAGAATAGGATACCATCCCTCCGGGACAGAATTCCACCCTGGAATCATAATTATTGTTTCTAAATTCTTAGCATCATTATTCTCAGGAGTCCATCTAAGAACTCGAAGTTTGAATCCATTTTGACCCTCAACAAAAATTGATTCACAAGATGCTCCATCGAAATTAGGAATAGTTCCCCAACTATCTTCTGTATTCATTGATTATCGTTCCATGTAAATTATTTACGACGAGCTTCCTCTAATCTCTTCTGAGCTTCTAGCATAGCAATTTCATGCTCGATAGCGTCAAGTTCTGCTTCTTGCTTAATTTCCCTACTCTTTGCCATTGACTCTTCTGGATCTGGCTCAAATAAGTCAGGGTTTTCTGTATTAGTTGCTTCGAAGTACTCTTTCTCTCTTTTCCCTGCAATCATTGCAACGAAGTTAGTTGGTATTTGTTGAATAATAACATTCCAATTACGAACTTTCGAATTATAACCTTCTCTTCTATCAGCAATCCTTTCATTCTGCTCATCAATTTCTTCTTGAACTTTGATGTACAATTCGCCGCTAGTGACTTCGGGGTGATCCTCAGCGATCGCAACAATCTTTGGCATTAATCCAGCCATCATTCCTTCTGCAGCGTTTACTCCGCCTACATTTCCACTACTTGCAGCATTAGCTGCCGCCATTCTTACCTTAGCAAATTGCTCAAATAGATCTTTTTCAACCTCGGTGGCAAATCTTTCCGCTGTTTTGACCATACTTGATAGGCTATCATATCTTTCTTGTAATACAACGTCAATATTCGACCAAGCAGCCATAACATCTTGTTCCATCATAATAAGACGGTTGTATACTGATAATATCCAAAGGAAAATAAGTATTCCAAAACATCCAACACCCACTAGGATTACTTCAATCATGTTTCACGCCAGTAGTAGTCTGTATTGAACCTTGACACGGCAAAATTTGACTTATTTAGCAGGTCTGAATTTTCCAGAGTCGTATATCACCTCTCCAGATGAAATTAATGCATTCAGATGAGAAATGGTTTGATCTTTAGCTAGTTCAGGATGTGCATCTGGAGTATCTTCATATGCTTTATTTGTGATTGAATGCAAGTCTATATTACCCGATTTAACAGCATTTAGAACCCTTGAATGCCGTTTTTTCCTATGTTTCAGATAATGATCCAGTAATCTTGTAGGATTTGCCACCATTGGTCCATGTCCTGGAAATAATAAAGATGGTTTCAGTGCTCTTAATCTTTCCAATCCGTTGAGATATTCATTCATATCTCCATCCGAGGAGGGGACTAAAATAGTGCCAAACAAAACAGCATTATCTCCGCTTACAATTCCTGCTTCTCCAACCAGACAAATATGTCCAGGACAATGACCCGGGGTTTCGATTACTCTCCATGTTTCGTCATCAATTTCTATTACATCTCCTTCACCCAGTATTCTGTATGATTCTGTGCTTCTATTGGATAAATTCAATGCATCCAGGGTTTCTTTACTTGCCCAAAAAGGCGCGTTATAAAAATCAGAAATTTTCTCGAGATCTCCAATATGATCTGGATGTTTGTGGGTAAAAATATTAGCAATAATTTTACTCCCGGACTCTTCTATTTCTGAAACCTTAGCTCTGAGAATTTCTAGAGCTTCTTTTGACCTAGCTGCTGGATCAACAAGGATTCTGTTTCCTCCAGGATGTCCTAATACGTAGCAATCTGTATGAGTTGAGGGGGGAAGAGTTGCTGTTGGAATTGGAACTACTTCTACACCATTTGCATACTCGATTCTGTGATAACCACTTGGAGTTTTTTTAGATAATTCAATAAATCCATGAGCCACAATATCTCGGATTAGAGTGACTTGTGGCGGAGGTAACTTGACCGAATGAGAAAGCCAAGCATCGAGTAGTTCGGCAGGTTTCCACCATTGGAATTCATCAAATTCACTGCGTCCACTAGGCAATTTTGGTTTTATTCCATTTCCTCCTGTAGCTATGTGGTAGAATCTATTCCTATGTCGAATAGGTGCAACTGGGGGAGTTGTTCTTTCAGTAATGAATATGGGTTCGAAATTGTCTATCAGTAATTCACCATGAATAACCAAATTAGACCATTCTGATTTATTTTCGTTGACTTTGTCCATCACTTCAACAGAGACGTTTAGAAACCCTCCATTTCCATCTGGTGCAATTCCTACTTCTTCCACCATTTCTCTCAACAGAGCAATCATTGATTCTCTATCTTCTCTTTCTGAAAACCAAGATGGATTATTTTCTGCTACATTTTTGTCAACTCTGCTAATCCCACCACCGGGGAATGCCCAAAAATCAGGGAAACTTGGAACTTCAGAGACACGGTGACATAACAGAATTTCCAAGTCATCTTCGAAAAATCTACTGATCACTGCAGCAGCAGATGGACGCGGTTTTGCAACCTTGCTAATGGGTAAATTTACTCCCTCCGGCAACTCGTTCATATCTCTTCGAGAAGGTAGATGCCTTCAATACAGCCGTCACAGCAAACTCAAGACCTAGAACTATTGGCGAGGTACATGCCAGAACCTAATTTCGCGACCATAACTTTGGGACATACCAATTTGGTTACTGGAAAACGTGTACATGAGATTGAAATTCCAAGTTTCGGTCTTGGAGTTTGGCAAATGTCAGAAGGAGGGGAGTGCAAAACAGCAGTTCAGCACGCGATATCATCTGGATATCGATTAATTGATACTGCCCGTTCTTACGCTAATGAATATGAAACTGGATCTGCTATTTTCGATAGTGAAGTATCTCGTGAAGAAATATTTCTTGTCACAAAACTTCGACGTCCACACGCAACTTCCTATGAGGCGGTGCTTGATCATTGTCAGATCAGTATGGAAAAACTTGGTATGAATAAAATTGATCTCTATCTGGTACACGCTCCACCGGAAGATATCGCTTCTAGGGCGGCAGTATGGAGAGGAATGGAAGAGTGTCTCGAAAGAGGTTGGACTAGGGCTATAGGAGTCAGTAATTATGGTGCCCATCATCTTGATGATATGCGTTCGTATGCAACCATTATGCCTTGTGTAAACCAAATTGAATTGCATCCATGGAATCAACGTCCTGCTCTTAGGGCTGCTACGGAAGCAGCGGGTGCTCATGTAATGGCATATTCTCCACTTGCACGTGGGCACAAGCTAAATTGCAGCAATCTTGCAAAGATAGCCGAATCAGTTGGCTGTACACCAGCCCAAGCAGCGATTAAATGGGTTCATGATACAGGAGCAATTACCATCCCCAAATCAAGTAACCCTAATCGTATAGTAGAAAATCTAGAAAGTCTTTCTATTGATTTAAAGGGAACAGAATCAGCGTTTTCTAGTATGGATGAAGTATATATTTCTGGTTGGAATCCAACAGCAGAGCCATGAGGTGAATAATTGCGAGATCCAGAGACTATTGAGGAAGAATTAGCATTATTTGCCGAGGCCATAGAAGCAGGTATAGACCCATTTCCAGAACCTAGAAAAGAAACTCCGTGGGCCAAATATGCTACAGCTTGGTTTATGATTGTTCTAATGATATCATTCGTATCCAAAGCGCTCAATCGTGCACTTTAATTGGTTCATAATTTGAAATCCTTTCAATAAGTTCAGCACGCCTTCCTGAAATTTTTATTCCTAAAGATCTACAGATTTCTCTTAATTGAGGAACAAGAATGGAATCCATTTCGTCAATATTAGGAATTCTTGGTTTAGGAAGATCTCGGTATATTTTTTTACAAGAAGCTTGTATTTTTTTAAATTCTTCAAGTAAAGATGTTTGATTATTTTTTTCTGAATCTGTTATGGACTCTAATTGATTAATTTTTTCACATATTTCGCTCAATATTCGACGATGTTCACAGTAATCATCAATTAATCCACTTTTATTGCATGGTTTAAGACTTGGATGAAGAAATTTTGCACCCATAATGCTCCATTCAGAGCTAGTTCTGATCTTTCCATCCTTACACTTCTTAGTACCCCAAGTTTTAGAATCAATTTTGTCCCATGGCCAGTCTGGAAATAATTCTCTTTCTTTCGACTGAAAACTGTCTTGAGTAACAATCCAAGCATCAAATTCTATAGCGATTTGAATGATATATAGATCATCACCTTTCCCAAATAACCTCAGTTTTATTTCTGAATTTTGCTTATTTAATTTTTCAATTACATCAAATCCTCTAATGTTATTCTTCCTCATCCAAGTATAAGTTCCCTGGTACATTACTGGAATAACATTGTATCCTTTCTTAGTATAGAGGTTGATGGCTGAAACAAGTCTACGACCATCTGAGTCTTTACCTCTTGCCCCACCAGCAATGATGTTAGAGCCGTCTAAAACGACATTTCTTGAGTTCTTCATTTCTTCAATCTCTAGAATAATTAAGAGTATTAAAACTCAGATTACTAGTATTGGAAGCTTTTTGCTCCAATCATATATTCCTCCTCTATTTACGAATTTTTCTTCCAGAAAAATATTTTTTTCCCATGCATATAATACACCTTTTTCGAATATAGATGGACTATATTTGTGTCCTCCATCTACATTAGTATAGAATCTCCCTAATGCATCTATCATTGCGTATGATCCTCTCATCAATTCGTTTGATTCTACAATAAAAGACATCCCCGTATTTGCTATACTGCGGTGCCTTTCGACCCATTTATTGAATTCTGCAGAATCAATCATTAATTCTTCTATTTCAGAATCATTCTGACCTTTAACTGGAAGAACTTGGAAAATCTTCCATCTTTCAGGTCTTAATTTAGAAACTAATTCTGTCATGTCGTCATCTAGATTTGTCTTGCAAACTACTGTGTTTAATTTCATTCTGATACCATATCTTTTACACAATTCCCATGTTTCAATTGAGTCCTTTAGATGATCACTATGGCCCTTATTCAGATCTTTGTATAATCCTCTACCCATCATGTAATGCAAATCATCATTAGAAGCATCTATAGATAGTCCTACCCAATCAATAAATTCTGAATATTTATCAAAGAACCCAGATGTTAATCCAGTTCCATTTGATACTATACATGTGGTGAGTTCAGCTTTTTTTGCCTCAATCAATAAGTCTCCAAGATATGGACAAAGAGTTGGTTCACCTCCCACAAATGTAATTTTCTCTGCGCCGACTTCAGCTAGCATTTTTGGTAATTTTAATGCATCCTCTTTTGGCAATCTATCTTTGAGAGGAATATCTTCAAAAGTTGCGAAACAAAATTTACAACCATAATTACAGCGAGGCCAAAAATGCCAATTAACAGCCGCCGCAATTTTGCTTATCTGATTCATTCCAATCAAAGATTAAGATTTCTAAGTGTATATTAATTTCACAATTATCGTAATTTTCATTTAACTTAGTTGAAATACTGATGATTTCATGATCAACTATGGCGCGAGCGGTGCCCTCCTCGCCTTTTGAAAGATGGAGGGATCGATTTCATAGAGAAGATTTTGCTAAATCTTCCAATTTCGTCGTTTTTCTTCTGAGACCAACTTTTGATAGACTTAGAATTGTTAGTAAAAGCGATGATAATAAACGAGAAAAATCTGAGATGGAAATTATAAAATTAATTAAAGATACTTTGTTAAATTATAATCAAGATAGAGAGTGGTATATCAAACATGGTCAATTGGCCGAAACAGTTGATCAAGAGCAAGATCCGATAAATCTTACAGGTGCATTTTTACAATCCTCTGGAAAAAATAATAATGATGGTTTAGTAATTTTATTTCCACCAATTGAATTTTTTTCTGGAGAACTACAACCCGGTAAGATACCAATAATAATTCATTTTGAAGAAGATAAGAATGCCGTTAGATGGATTAGTAGTAAAGACAATAAAAAATCTATTTCTTTATCTAATATTTCTAAATTAAATAAAGATGAAATTACTAATTCAGACGAATATTTTGTTGACATAAACGATGGAGATCTTAGAGAATCAAAATTACTACCAACTGATTTATTGATGCGAAATAAAGAGGATAGTGTTAGAGATACATTGCAGACTTTGAGGAGATTGTTGGCTGAAATCAGAGTCACAGATAGAGGTGGTCAGCCCTCAGAAGAACAGGCCAAGGCCATGAATAAATTCGATTTAGGAATAAGTCCAATTCTCAACATTACTGGTAGACCAGGTACCGGAAAAACTACTGTGGCCCAGATTGCAGCAGCTGAAGCAGCGTTGCAGAAAGCAGGTAGTAGTGGTACTCGCTCAGATCGTAGAGTATTGTATGTCACTACTACAGGTAATCTCAAATCAGAGGCATATGAGGAGATACACGCGATAATGAAAAGCGTGTATGCATTAAATGACACACAAGTCAAGCAATTTATGCCAAAAATCAATGTATTGACTCGAGACGATTTAATTCGTGAATTACCTCAACAAGATCGCAGATTAGATAATCAGATCATGAGTAAAATTCTTGAAGAGGCATTGAATAAAATAAAACATGAATCTCCTCAAAAATTTGGAAGAATAAATCAGTCATGGAATAAAGAAAATTCTGGTGAGTTGTTTCGTGTAATTCAAAATTTTGTTTACGGCATATTTGGCTCAATTTCTAACTTTATATTGTGGTATAATCAAACTCCACAAAGAGCTGGTTTTAACCCCTCCAATGCCAAAGGTTGGTATGAGGTATTTCATAATGAAAGAATATTGAATTTAGTAGACCCATTGACTGATTCGCTGCCAACTGGTAGAAGCCAGTTTCGTCTTTTCAGAGTGTGGAACCCATATCCTAAATCTGAGAACGAAAAAGTTTCAAAAGGTGATTTGGAGCGAGGCTATGAAAAACTTAGGGATCTCAAAGAATTGTTAGAGGTTAGACATTTTTCTTCTAAATTATTCGACGAATCGCTCTCAGGAAATTGGACCTATGCTGCAGTTCTTGATTACCTATCTACCGATGAGAGGAGAAAGAATTTCAGAGCAAAAGACAATCTATGGAAATCCTCCAGTGACGGAGGTTCTAGAAATTCCTTTGATGTCATAATTATCGATGAGTCCCAAGATTTTACAGTTAGAGAAATTTCTTGTATTTTGAAAATATTTTCTCGTCGAACTAAATTAGAATCCTCCAGTTACTTTCCATTTTCTCTGGTATGTACCGGTGATCCTTTACAGACAATTGAGGGTAGTATTTTCAATGCCAAACACTCTCATATAAATGCTGTATATGAGGATTGGAAACAATACTTAGCTGTTGGTAAAGGAGATCGAGGACTAAGAGATCCGGATCATACTGAATTGAAGGCTAATTATCGTAATGCGGCACCTATAGTAAGAAAGGTCTTGAATCCTGTAATTTCAAAAATGAATGAATATGATAAAAGAACAATCAGTCAACAGAGAGCTGCATTTCATCGGAAAGGAGTAGTTCTGCGAGGCGGGCCTGAGGAATTTAATTCAAAAGAGATTAACATTCATACAATTGCATTAAATCGATTATTCCATCAAATCAAAAATCGTTTGCAAAGTAAACAAGATAACAAAATCATATCATCTCCAACTACTGCGCTTATAGTTCCTCGATTATCCAGAAATGATTTAGAGAAGACAATGGATGATAATGGAGTTTGGAATTATAAACCACCAGATGAAAATAAATCAATTGGAGATTTAATTGAAGAATTGATAGATGAAGAAAATCCGATAGGAGAAGTCTACAGACAAGTTCTCAATGATTCTGGAATTTTTGATATAGAAGGCATAAAGGGAAGAACTGTACAAGTTGCAATAGTACTAGATTTTGCAAACAATGCTGTGAAAGCGATTCAAGAAGGTGAAAGCGATTCTGAGTCTCTACTTCGTCTTTCTCATCTTTTAGTTGCATCTAGTCGACCTCAATTTGCTCTTCTAATTCATGACTCAGAAAAAATGGAATTATCTACTCTAGAAATTGAATATACTCCTTCCGAAGCGGTACAATCAGATGAGATTAGAAAACTAATCGAAATTGATACTATAGATTACAACCCTAGCGAGTTTTTCTCTAGAGCAATGGATTCTGCTTTCATAGCCTTTCGTAAATCTGAAGAACATGGTAAACCAGATCAATTCTCTTGGAGTATAGCTACAAGAGCTTCTAAGGATTCAAAAAGAGGTATGAAGTTTGTAGATTTCTGTAAGGGGGTGCATGATGACTACCATAACAATGCTCTATTTGATAGAATAGAAAAATTGAGAGACCTTAGTGATGATGAAATAATAGATTTACAAGTTTCTGCAAATGAAATCGATCAATCCTCCTGTTGGGTTATTGAAGGTGATGACAAAACAAGAGATGGTCTTCTAAACTTCTTGAAATGGAAATATTTTGTTGAATATAGTGACTCTCAAACTGGGCTTGTTGAACATTTGCAAGATTGGGTAGATTGGGTAAACGAATCAAGAAAACGTAAACCAGAAGATAAATTCACAAAGAAAATTTTAGATGATAATCTTAATTTTTCTCCATTTCATTTCCTTGAATCTGAGAAAATCGCACCTAAGTGTGCTACAAGAGATAACTGTAATTATTCCTGTGAAGTACCTCATCGCTGGGTGTTTGGTGATATGGTTATGGAAAGTGTATATACCACCAAATATAGCGACATGCGAGAACTATTGATAAAAAATAAACCAAAAAAAGGTAAGTCGCAAGATACTACAACTCATTGGAAAAATTGGTTATCAGTCCGGTGGTTTTTAGCATCATCTCACCTTAAGCAAGAGATTCATAGAAATGCCGATTTACGTGATGATTTAATTGAAATCGCTAGAGAAGCTATAGAACGAGACGAGAAATTTGGATTAAATATTATTGATTGGATGATAATTGCAATTGAGAATGATTTGCTCAATGAAGAGTTTCGAAATCAAACTAATAAATCACCAATTGCTCCAACTCCATTATTTGAGGAACTTCACCATTGGTGTTCTTCCTCTTCCTTCAGAGCCACGTTGATATCAGAATTTTCAAAATGGATGATTGTCCGAAAGGAAGAAAACACCGAAGATTGGGAGCGCGAAGTTCTTAATGTCGGTCAAATTTTCATAAATCGTTACAAAGATCTACGGAAAGATATTGACCCTGAAAATGATTTGAAGAAATTCTGGTCAGATCTAATTTATTCACCCGATGTACTAAAAATGATAGAAAATTGGTACGAAGAATACCTTAACAAACTTGTGAAAAAGTTGCGCTCAAGTTCAATTACCGAATCCGAGATAATTCCACTTCTTCAGAGGCTTTCAACAATTAATCAAATTTTTGAAATTAATAGCCAACCAAAAGCTCCGAATCCAGAAATTGTAACAAGAATTCAATCGATGATAGGTCTTATTAATGCATATCGGGATTCAAAATCTAGTAATTATGCAATTAGGCAATTGTTGGAAGAATGGAATGTAGATGAAGAAAAGAGTACATTCTGGAAACCATTCTCAAATTCCATTGACTTCAAATTCACATCTATAATTTTAGGTGAATTCTTAGAAGCACAAGGTGGTGGATTTTTTGGCCCTCGTTTGATAAAAAAGCGTAGAAACAAAGATATCAATATTATCAATAATATTATTTTCCCATTAACTATATTCAATAAAAAACAGAGAAAACGTTATCTAAGAAAACTACGAAACTTTGCTCATTCTCAATCGAATTACTATCTCGAGTTATTATTTGAAGATTCAGTAAGATTAGGTGGTAGATCTGATGCATCAGAAGATCCCGCACTAAAATTTATTCTTGCTTTAGCCAGTTTACAAAATGATGAAAATAAATATATGAAAAATTTGTTAGATTGGCATTCCAAAAATCAGCTCAATCAATTGAAAGCAAGGCGTGATTCTAAAGAGTGGGATAAGAGACTTATTTATCGCGAAGGAATTAACTTTTGGAATTACCTAAGTCATCCTAAATTCCCTACATATTATCGTAGAATACTAAGGGAAAAACTTTCAGTTTCAGATGGTTGTTTGTACAAAGATTTACCCAATATTCCTGTATATTATGGCGGAAATGTAGTCCCCCCTCAAAGACCAAAGGATCCAATTCTCAGTCGATTTGCTAGGATACCAATGCCGTCAATCAAAGATTCAGACACATCAGAAAGTGGCTCAGTTAATCCGTTTTGTAATAATAATCCGGGGATTATTGCATACAATGATATATACCCAAGAAATGGATCTTTTACTAAGAAAGAATTAATCCAAATAAGAGGTAATTTCCGTCGTTCAGGATGCTATCGTGAAGCAGCAGTTATGGATTTAATTCTTGCAATCCTCGGTCATCAAGATTCTAAAGAGATGATACAAATGGCATTACAAGAAAGAGCTGGAATTTTCCATGACCAGGTTACAATTAGTAGAAGATGGGAATTCAAGGGTTCTGGAAGGGGAACAAAAGTGGAATTACAAACTGACTTGCTAAGTATGTTAAGTCTTCAACCTCTCGATTCAAAGATTTTACCACTAGTTGTAAACCCAATAGGTCGTATAAAATATGATAATCATATTCGAAGTCCATTCAAACACGATTCTCTGAAATTACTTCCAAAGATCCCATTCACAATATCCTCTGAACATACTTCTAATGTTAGATATGATATAATTAATGATCTAATAGACTTTAGAAATACAAAAAAGAATCTTCTAAGAGCCAAAGAATCCAAAAAATTAGACAATCTCAATCAATTTATTGCAAATCTAATTGCTTCAACAAGATCGCTCATTCCATATCTTGTATTATCATTAGAATTAAAAAATTCTAATAAAATTATTCAATCAGTAGATTGGTTCAAGTCCGATGATACGAAACCCGATGCCTGGGAAATAGAAATAGAATCTTTAGATAGATCAATATTAATTGATGACCTACAAAAAGAAGATCAATGGCTCTATTCATTATATGTGAAAGCAATGGAGTCTTCTAAATTTGAAATAGATCCAGAAGAATTAATAGAATCTCTTCCTAGTAGTAATTTAGTTCATATGACTAAGGTTTTACTTGGAAGAATTTCAGTCGAGGAATTAGAAGAATCTAATCGGATTAAATTCGAGGATCTAGAAGAAAAAGAGAGCGAGAAAACCATTGAATCTATAACAACCGGTGAAGTTCGGATTGAAAAAGAAAAATCACAAGATATTTGTGAAAATTGTTCCAAAGATCTTTCATTATTATTGTCAATACCCGAAATTAATCTACAATTTTGTCCACAATGTGGCACAGAATTATGAATCAATAATTTTGATTTGGAACCTCAAAGAAATCTAAACTTAAACCCAACTTACTAGGTTTTGGTTTCTTACTCTGTTTAGCTTTTTTCAATCCTTTTTTGTTAAGATATATTGAACTTGTTTGATAATCATATAATTTGCCAATTTCTCTCTGCAAACTATCTGGATCACATATTGTGGCTGAGTTATTTGTCATCATTTCTGGCAAATAAACAGATTTTTGACCAATCATTTTTTCCTTTATTGAATGGAAACTGACATTTCCATATCTGCTACGTTTCCTCTTCTTTTTAGATTCTAGACCAATAAATGCAGAAGTAACGTCATCTTCTTGCAATTCTCTATCTGGCTTATAACCCTCGAAATTACAAGTTTCAAGATTATCACTTTGAATCAATAATCCAAATTTTCCAAATACTCTATGTCTAGAAATATAAAATTCTAAAATATCAAAACCACCGGCAATCATTTTTGGTTTTTTATTTTCATTAATTACTTTAGAAAATAATTGATGTATTTTATCTGGATCCATCCCATCTGAATCAACAACCAATATCGGAAAAACCAAACCTTCTCTTTTTGTATGCATATTGAGATTATATTTCGAATTGTAATCTCTTTCAAAATCTTCAATTAATTCTTTGATTTGTAATTTCTCATCATAAGATACTACATGTTCCATTTCGGATTCAATATAATCACGGACATAATGAATATATTTTTTGTAGCGTCTAAATTTGCCAGTTTTACTTCTAGGATCAAATTCATCTTCAAAATAGATTTTTACTTTCCATTCCATAGGAATTTCAGACAACCCTATTCCTCCTCAGATTGAAATTCAAGATCTACCGGTTGCAGAAGATGATATTGTCCAGAAACCTGTGTTAGTAGCTTGTTTCTATGTGATAGAACCAAGATGGTATTGTTACCTAAATCATCCATCAATTCTTTTGATTCTTCCAATCTACTGATCAATTTATTTACTGAATATTCACTTCTTCCCACCTCAGGCTCGTCAATTATCAGACAGTATCTGTTTTCTACACTT
>CETG01103159.1_pt1 | contig 35253 bp, 33 predicted proteins | sample 361471 | NCBI WGS metagenome assembly CETG01 (sample SAMEA2622696, study PRJEB7988) | marine metagenome | isolation source: saline water (ENVO:00002010), including | reverse complement strand
CCCCCAATCTTTCGATGCATCATGGAAACCCACCCGGGAGACATTCAAGTGGGCCAAGACTCCGCCCGATTCTGAAACCACATGGCGCAGGGCAGGGAACCCGGAAGCGAGACCATCCTCGATGCGGAGATAGACGACGCAGTCTATACAGAACCAACAAACCGCCAAGAAGATCAGATAGACATAGTCAGAGCTGCTGTCGATATTACTAAGGAAGCAGCCAGGGCAATCAGCATCACAGCCATAGAGGCAGTCCGAGAAAGCGCTCTTTTCATGGGAGTCATTGGATCAAGGGGGGAATTGCTGGACCCCTTCAAACACATTGATGCACCAATCTGGACTGAACCAGAAATACCCCATCACATGGTAGAAACATCATACGAATTCTGCGAGGAGCTGACTCGTAGGGAAGCAGGAAATTTCTATCACTCCTTCAAGTATCTGCCCGAGGAAAAGCGCCGTTCAATAATGGCATACTACGCATTCTGCCGCAGAGCAGACGATATTGCCGATGGAGACTTCGAAGACGTCTTCCCCGGGGGCTCCTCAGATGATCCAGAATCAGTAAATTACAGATCTGACATTGAAAGACTAAGCCCGGGCGGACCTGTCTTAGACCGTTCGACATACAATGACAAGATGTCCCAATTGTTCTACTATCGCAAGAAGCTGTCAACCGCATATGGGGATTATACATCTACTGATCCAATTTTCATCGCTCTCAAGGACACCGTTCTGAAGTACGGAATTCAGCGGCAATTACTGGATGATATGATCAGTGGGATGGAAAACGATTTCCATAAGAATCGATACCATACCTTCGAAGAACTATACTCATACTGTTACAGAGTCGCTTCCACGGTTGGTCTGGTGTGTATAGAAATATACGGATACGACGATCCAAAAGCAAAGGAATACGCTGAGTCTTGGGGCGTCTTCATGCAACTAATCAACATAATCAGAGATGTCTCGGAAGACGCAAAGAGGAATCGCATCTACCTCCCTCTAGACGACCTAGCTCGATGGGGCATCTCGGAGGAGGACGTCAAGAACGGCGACGCTCTTCTTGAACACCCAGGTTGGGCACCATTCGTGGAGGAGTACTTGGAGAGGGCCGATGGATATCGGCAAAGGGCATTCAAGCTCCTCGGTCACTTGGATAAGTCGGCTAGATACTCCCCGGCTGCAATGGCTTCATTCTACCAATCCATCATGGCCAAGATTTCCAAGAAGAAAGGCGATGTTTTCTCTGAGAGGATTCAACTTTCCAAGACCGAGAAGATGCTGCTCGCCGGATACGTGTACGTAAGGTACCGATTCTTCGGTTTCTGAAGTAAACGAGCGTGTGATGCCTAACGCATGGAAGAAGTATTAGTCAATGGTAAGGAGGGTGAGGCATGAGGGTGGCCGTTCTTCTGGAGGAACGCTGCAAGCCCAATAGCAATGCGTTCGCCTATCTGAAGAAGTTCTCCGCCATGTGTGACAGGGAATGCATACAGGTAGAGGGGTCAAAGTGCAAGATACTCGAGACTGCATGCCCGGTCTGCTTTACGAGGGCAAAGCACTGTCCCGATGACGCGGTAAAAATCATCAATCTCCCAGAGGAACTGGACACCGATCTGACGCACTCCTACGGACAGAACTCATTCAGACTATTCAGACTCCCCTCTCCGCGTCAAGATCAGATTGTGGGAATACTTGGCCCCAATGGTATTGGCAAATCAACCGCAATCAACCTACTATCGGGTGCATTCAGACCAAATCTGGGTGATTGGTCAAACCCTTCACCAGAGTGGGAACAGGTAATCTCAACGTTCCCCAGAGGGGAGCTCAGGGATTACTTGGGCTTGGTCGCGGAGGGTGAAATTAGCATAGCAGTGAAGCCTCAGTATATCGACAAACTCCCTCGTATTTTCGAAGGAGAAGTCAATCAGCTTCTGACCAGGGTGGATGATAGGGGAGAGATCGATAGATACTCCGAGCTGATGGGAATCTCTCACATTATCGACAGAAAATTGGGCGATCTTTCGGGGGGGGAATTACAGAGAGTAGCGATTTGTGCCACCCTACTAAAGGAAGCTGACGTCTACTTCTTTGACGAGCCATCTTCCTACTTGGACATATACGAGAGAATGAGAATGGTTGGAGTGGTCAGGGATCTGACTGAGAGGGGCAAGAGAGTACTCGTGGTGGAGCACGATCTGGCAATTCTTGATGTTCTATGTGACCTAGTTCACGTAATTTATGGGGATAGATCTGCATACGGTATCTTCACCCCACCGAGATCCACTAGGACTGCAATAAATGCATATCTGGATGGTTATCTTCCTGAGGAGAATGTCAGGATAAGGGACAAGCCAATTCAATTCCTAAGGGGCCGAACACGTGGGGAGGAGGTTGGCACCCCGGTTCTCAAATGGGGCTCAATAGAGAAAAATCTGGGAGAATTCAACCTCAAGACAGGAGAAGGCGAGGTTAAGTCAGCTGAGGTTGTTGGGGTAGTCGGACCTAATGCAACCGGGAAGACCACCCTCGTCAAGATTATCGCTGGGGAAATAGATCCAGACGAGGGATGGTGTACTATGGATTCCAAGGTATCATACAAACCCCAGCATGTTAGTACCGACTTCGAGGGAACGGTCCAAAACTGGCTCGATTACGAATTGGGAAGCAAATGGCGGAGCGGCGAATTCCATACCCAGGTTATTCGGACACTTCAAGTCGATAAGATGCAGGATTTACAGGCCTCGAAACTTTCTGGCGGGGAACTCCAGGCTGTCAGCATAGCCATCTGCTTGGGCAAGGAGGCGGACTTGTACCTATTCGACGAACCAAGCGCACATCTAGACGCTAATGCACGAATGGAGGCAGCAAAGGCAATCAGGAGGACAATGGAAAGTAATGAGAAGGCCGCAATGGTAATTGATCACGATACTTATTTCCTCGACATAGTCAGTGACTCCATCCTTGTTTTCCAGGGTGAAGGGGGCAAAAATGGCCATGCAGTTGGACCCCTATCCCTTAGGAAGGGCATGAACCTATTCCTATCCGATGCTGACGTAACTTTCCGAAGGGATGTGGAATCACACCGACCGAGGATAAACAAACCCTCGAGTAGGAAGGACCGCGAACAGAAGTCATCCGGAGAATACTTCTACTCTGACTAGCATTGACCATTGGATTCTTGAGGGGCCATTCCAGCCCATTGACGTGACAGAAGAGGCGCCGGACGATGAAACATCGTCTCACGATGAAGAGGAGCCAGACTTTGAGGCAATGATTTCAGAACTAGAGAAGGAAATTCAGTACGCCAAGGCAGAGACCGCAAACGCTGTTCAGAGGGCGGCAAGAGATAGGTCAGAGGCTCTGAAGTATGGCGGTGCTTCACTTGCCAGACGAATAATACCTGCAATTGACCATCTGTCCAAGGCAGTCGATGCATCCGAAGGAGAGCAGGGTTCGGAGTCTGTAATTGAGGGGGTGAGGCTTACTTTAGATGGATTGAGGACCTCTCTTGAAGCCGAGGGAATATCACAAATCGACGCATTAGGGGAGAAATTCGACCCCACATGCATGGAGGCAATCGCAACAATCCCATGCCCGGAGGGTGAGGAACCGGGCAGTGTGATAGAAGTAATTGAGAGCGGTTACAGAATGCACGACCGCATCCTTCGAGCATCCAGGGTCATTGTATCCGAGGGCTAGTCGTGACCAAGAAAGGACGTATTTCCCTATTCGCAATAGGACTAGTATCGGCATATTTACTCTCAATCCTATCAATCCAAATTGCAGCCCCAGATGATCCAATAGAACCGGCGAAATTCCCCACCAGTTGCCCAGAAGATTCAATCAACTGCTCTATGATTGCTCCAAATCACCATAGAAGCGGAAATATTACTGAGATTAGGATCAATGCCAGTTTAGATGAAGTGATGGATGAAGTCAGAAAATGGGTTAACGCCCAATCTGGAACAACCACAATAGGAGATTGGCCTGAACAAACCCATGCTGTATTTAGAACGCTAATCCTGAGATTTCCCGATGATTTTGTAGTCAGAGGTTTCTGTGACAATGGAGAAACCGTGCTTCACGTTTACTCCAAGTCACGCCTCGGCGTCTCCGATCTTGGTGTAAACAAAGCTCGAGTCATGAGTTTCAACGATTACATGTCAAACGTCGAAATGGCTACATCAGATTGCACCTAGGCACTATTGGCGATAACCCTGTCCACCACCATTGATCCAGATATTAGGAAGGCTCAAACCCTCCCTTCCTCATACTATACTGACCCAGAGATTTTCTCAGAAATAAAACTCAGTTTTAGAAAATATTGGCACTTCGCGGCCCACAAAAACCAACTCGAAGAAAACTCTGCTATTGAGCTGAGACATTTGGAGAAACTCATCGACGAGCCCATGATAATGACCTCCGACGGGGAAATCCGGTGTATTTCCAACGTTTGCACTCATAGGGGAATGCTAGTCGTAGATTGCAAATGCTCCAAGACAATCTTACAGTGCCCTTACCATGGGAGAACCTTCGGTCTTGATGGATCAATGAGGGCTATGCCTGAGTTCAAAGGGGTAGAAGATTTTCCCACCAATGAAGACGATCTGCGGAACTTTCCAGTACTGAATTGGAGGGGACTCATCTTCTCAGGAATTGAACCTTCGGGACTTGACTCTTCCTTGGAAGAGATGGAAAGAAGGGTAGGTTGGATGCCCATTGAGACATTCGAATATGACGACACTAGAAATCGAAGTTACGATATAAACGCAAACTGGGCACTATATGTGGACAATTATCTGGAGGGGTTTCACATTCCCTTCGTGCACAAGGACCTGAATAATGCATTGGACTATGATAACTATCAGACTGAACTTTTCGAAGGAGGAGTTCTTCAGATTGGAATCGCCAGCGACGGAGAGGCCACCTTCGACATCCCGGAAGAATCTCCCGACTTCGGCCTCGAAGTGGCAGCATACTACTATTGGTTATTCCCAGGTATAATGCTAAATTTCTACCCATGGGGGCTTTCTGTTAACTTGGTAGTCCCACTATCTGTTGACAGTACTCGGATAATCTATCGTGGATTCGTCTGGGACAAGAGAATGATGGGGAAGGGAGCTGGCGGCGACTTGGACAAGGTCGAATCGGAAGATCAGGCCATCGTAGAAGCCACCCAGAGAGGTGTCTCCTCTCGAACTTATGATAGAGGAAGATATTCTCCTAACAAGGAGAAAGGAGTGCATCATTTCCACCAATTACTGACATCTTAGATTCAATTCATAACTAAATGTCCATTCGTCAGATTGTGAATCCGCATCGTAAAAGTTCAATTGCAGTACTTTTGGTTTCCATCTTGCTTCTCCCTGGATGCCTAAGTGATGAAGTATCGGAGACTTCAGAGATCGATAATTGCACTGGTGAAACCTGTGAATCAACCAATACAAACGTCGATGAAGAGTCGGTTGAAGAGGCGGTTGAAGAGGTGGTTGAAGAGGTGATTTCGATTTCAGGAATCGGCCATTGTGACAATACAAATCCAGATCATTGCCTGCTCCCTTTCCCATCACCAGCTTTCCTTACCAGCGACTCACAATCATTAACTGGATTCAGAGTAAATATTCCCGGAAAAGCAATCCCCGACTCTACATCAGCCATTTCCAATGAATTCCATATGATTAATTCCAGAGATGGGCACTCGCCGGCGACTCAAATTTTCACCACATTCAGCAGCCTCCCCGATATCTCTGCCCTTGCCTCTCAAGACAACATTACTCCTTCTGTAGAAAGTGGACATGGTAGTGTATTACTAAACATGGACTCAGGAGAAATTGTTGAACACTGGATTGAAATCTCTTCAAGGACCCAAGGGGGAGAGTCAACCCTTGTTCATCTTAGGTCACTAAGAGGACTTGATCACAATACTCAGTATGCCGTTGCTTTCAGAGGTTTGATGGATTCAGATGGTATCTCAGTTGAACCATTCAGTGCTTTCAAGGCTCTGAGGGATGGAGTACTTACAAATTCGAACCAGATTGAGCAATCCAGAATAGGTTACGAATCTATGTTCTCAGCACTCTCAGAAGTAGGTTTCGAACGAGACTCCCTCCAATCAGCATGGTGGTTTCACACAGCTTCTACTCAATCTCTGACACATAATCTGATTTCCATGAGAAATGATGCTTCTCAACGCTTGGGTGATGGCGGTATAGGTTGCAACGTAACATCTGTGGAGGAGAACTATGGAAACGATAACTCCACACTCAGAAGAATTCGAGGAACCATCACCACACCCCATTATCTGGAATCAGTACACCCTCCAACTCCAATGATTAGGGATGAAGTTGGAAATCCTAAGTTCAATTTCATGACCGAGGTTGTCTTCACTCTAACCATTCCAATGTCATCTGCAGAGAATTCACAACCAGCACCACTTGTGGTACTTGGGCACGGATTTCTAGGAAATGGAGAGGGCATGGTTTCAGGATTTAGAGGGTGGGCAAACCAGTCTGGAGTGGCCACCATCGGAACCGACTTTAAGGGGTGGAGCTCAGATGGGGATTACGATGCAGTAATGTTCGGATTGATGAATGTAAACTACCTTCAGCACCAGTCCGAGAGACTCCAACAGTCTGTTATCAACCATCTAGCCATGATCAAGACAATCAAGGGCATTTGCTCCGATTTACCAGAATTCTATCACAACGGAACCAATCTGGTCGATACTTCTGATATCGATTACATGGGGGTCTCATTAGGCGGCATTAGGGGCCCGTCAATGCTTTCACTAATTCCTGAAATGGATCGCGGAGTTCTTTGGGTTGCCGGCTCGTCTTTCTCTTTCATTGCCGAAAGATCAACACAGTATACTCAGTTTGAGGAGCTATTTTCCTCCTCCCTAGCATACGAGTCAACAATGGATAGATCGATCCTCTTGGCATTAATGCAGTCAATGTGGGATACTACCGAACCTGAGACCTATCTTCCATTCAGGGAAGGTGGATTGGAGGGAGAACTACATCCTTTCGAGATCCTCTACTTGGTGTCGATAAATGACGCACAAGTGACAACACTGTCAGCAGATAGGGCATCAAGGACTTCTGAGATTCCAGTTCTCCTAAATTCCACACATCACCCACACGGGCTGGATGTTGTTCAGTCATCAGAATCAAACTCAGCAATTGTCTACTTTGATGGCGGCTTCCCAGAAGTTCCATCTGGGAATATCCAGGGCCCAATGGCATACCATTCTCTTGCGCATAACCAGGTTCTTGGTTTCGAACCAGCAGTTGACTTGGCAACCGTCTATCTACAAAGTGGAACAATTACGGATTCCTGTCCCGGAAAATGTTTCTTTGAAGGAACATGGTAAGAATTCCGGTCAGTTCACTCTCTCTTCTTTCTGACCTGAGGTCCAGTCGTAGATGCCACTACCCGTCTTCTTCCCCAAGTTACCTGAATCTACCAACTCTTCGAGAAGTGGATGTGGCCGATATGAATCATCATCGAATGCTTCTGCAAGGCTGTTTAGGATGTCTCTCCTGACATCAAGACCAACTAGATCTGACAATTCGAGGGGCCCCATGGGGTGCCTGTATCCCAGACGCATTGCTGTGTCAATGTCACTTGCAGAGGCCACACCCTCAGCAAGCATCCTTATCGCCTCGTTACCCAGAACGACGCCAAGCCTACTTGTTGCGAAACCGGGTACGTCCCTAACTAGGATGGTGGTTTTACCCAACGCTTCTCCTACTTCCTCTGCAATGGACACGGTTCTTTCGTCTACTGCTTCGTGACGAACAATCTCGAGGAGTTGCATCAATGGTACTGGATTGAAGAAATGCATCCCTATCACCCTCTCGGGACAACTGGTGTGTGAAGCAATCTCAGAAATTGGTAGTCCAGATGTGTTCGTGGCGAGAACTGCATTCGAAGGTGCCATGACCCCTAATTCTTCGAAAATAGACTTCTTTAGTTCCATTTTCTCCGGAACCGCTTCGATAACAATTTCCGAACCCTCCACGGCTTCTGACATCTCACTCGTCGCAATAAGGTTCGAAGTCCACTTCTCCTTCTGCTGGGAAGTAGTCTTGCCCTTGGAAATCCCTCTATCCCAGAACTCTTGTATTCTCTCAATCCCCCTCTCTAGGGATTCAGGAAAAGCGTCGAAGAGACTAGTCTCCCAACCAGTCTGGGCACAGACCTGTGCAATTCCCGAACCCATCGTACCAGCGCCGATTACTGCAACCTTGCGTATTGTCACGAGCGTCGGAAGGTCTGCAGGGAAATAAGCAGTGCTAACTCTCACGTCCATATGCTGCTAGAGCAGACTGGAACAGCCTCTGCCGAGGCACGTCATGCTCCAAGAAGCACGTGAAGGGTGCCACATCCTTCAGAAGCTCGATGGAGGAGACGTATGCCCCATAGATGAATGGGTCTGCCCCCTTCATCTCTGGGATTTCAATCCCAAGTTTACCCAGGCCCTTTCTGGTGTCATCGTCCCATATGGAGTATGTATGGTGGGTGAAGTGCAGATATGCGGAGAGTCTTCTGATGTCGGATCTGGCCTTGTCTGTCAGACTCTCGATCAGAAGCGTGTCCGGATAGCGAATAGCATACAGTGAAAGTAGAACTTCACGCTGTGTCTCTGCCCTCCATGCTCGCTCCTCAAGGCCCATCCACCCATCAATCATGTCGAGCATTTCTGGAGTGTAGGGACGATAGACCCGATAGAGTAGACTCTCGTACCCGTCCGGGTCCTGCTCCTCCGAGTGATGGTGCTCGTGGAATAGCTCGGTCAGCCTGTCGAAGAATGGCTGGCAGAGTTCCTTGTCAAAAATGGATAGAGCGACGTGTTGCATGGAAATACCCCGAGACTATTTGCCCTTCCACTCTCTGTACTGGATCCATTCCTGCTTCATGTAGTCGTTAAGCAGCCTTTCTTCGTCTTCTTCTGTCGGAAGCACGGTTGCCAGGTAATCCTCCCACTCTTGGTCACTGCCATCGAAAGGCTCTCCCTCTACTGTGAAATTCCTACCAGCGTACTTTCCGATCCCCCTCTTGAATTTGTCAGATGGGATGAATAACTCCGGCTGTCCTTTCTTTCGGGCTTTGCTTATCCTCCTCATCTCCTCGCTAAGCTCTTGGAAGTATAGGTCTCTGCTAGCCTCGTTGAGGTGATCCCTGTCCGCAGACTCGGTCGCCTCCCTTTCGTCATAACGGCCCTTTATTCCATAGACGTAGGCCCATTGTGCGCTCGTCGAGTCATCGGTCCCGAACAAGTCTAGTCCGGTACTGACCCATTTGTTCACGTATTTCTGGATTAGAGCACAGGGGATGACTCCCTGCTTCACAATTCTTCTGAGTCCATTTGCTCCCGTGCCTAGGTGGAAAGACTCCTCCTTGAGCATCGGGCCCATGCTGGCTGCAAGCGGTTTGAAGGAGGAAGTGCTGAGCATCTTCAGTTGATACTTCCCATCCCTGTCGATGAAGTGAGTGAACATGAAGAAGTCCAGCCAGTGATCTATTGGCTCGTTGAAAGACCCAAGGATCCTCGTCCCCTCCTGCGCGTTCCTCTCTAGGAGCTTCGCGGCCTCTCTGACTCCCTGTTCTCCGAAGAATGTGCAAAGAAGGTAAGCCATCTGCCATCCGTGCCTCTGCTCTTCGCACATGATTCTGAGTGCAGATTTCTTGTCGTACTCGGTTGGCGCAGTTTCCAGAAGATGATTCTGTTGCTCGACGCTAGCAAATTCGGTGTCACCCTGGACACTAACCATGGTTATTATCGCATCCATGATATTCTGTTGTGGTATCTGCATCCTCCGGTCCCACTTCGGCATGCCCTCGAAATCGCCGAACTCTATCTCATTCCCAGCAGTGTCCCAGTCGAACTTTATGTCGAATCTGTAGTCTCCCAGCCAAGAGGGATCGAATCCAATCCTAGTCTGCCAGTCATTGAATTCTTCGATCCATGTCTCAAAGTTCGTTGGGTAACTTTCTACTACCTCGGTATCAGCCATTGAGCACCCCAATGCAAACGGGTATTTCAGCGATTGCTTCGCTCAATTACTTCGCGTTCTAGGACTACTTTCCTTCGAATCTAGGTGTCTGCTTATCGACGTATGCCTTGATGCCGGTCTTTGCATCATCCGACTGGAATAGGTCGGACTGCAATTCACGCTCCAAAGCCAGGTGATACTCTAGCGGAATCTCTAGCCCACTCTGTACGCTTCGCTTGATGTTCCCGATTGCCTTTGCTGCAGCGAAGGGGAGCGTGAAACGTCCGGAGTAGTCGAGGACATCCTGGTGGAACTCCTCTAGGGTCATGCTATCGTAGATGTCATGAACCAGATCCATGTCCTTTGCCTCTTCGAAGGAGAACTTCCTGCCTGTCACCATTATCTCCATTGCCTTCGCCTTTCCGACAAGTCGTGAAAGTCTAGCCGTCCCACCGGTTCCCGCAAGAACTCCCAGGGATACCTCAGGGAGTCCGACCTGAAAGTTACCCTTTCTGGCAATCCTGATGTCTGCTGCCATGGCGATCTCCAATCCCCCTCCTACGGTGTGCCCATTTAGAGCGGCGATAACTATCTTTGGCGTTTGCTCCAATCTCGACAGGGTCTCATTGGCATGCAAGCAGAAGAAATACTTGTATCGAGGAGTCAGTTTGTTCAGATACTTGATGCTAGCCCCAGCAGAAAAGAACTTCTCACCATGACCAGTAAGAAGGATTACTGAGACATCATCATCGAACCTAGCACTCAGGATTGCATCATCAATATCGTGCCACATCTCCCTAGTGTAGGTGTTTACAGCTGTCCTATCTCCGTCCAGTGGTTCTCCATCAGAGTCGGAAACCAGTTCGATTATTGCTACACCGTTTTCTGTTACCCCGTAGTTTACGAGGCGGTTTTTCATGGGCTTTAACTCGGGCCATGTTGTCATACTCACACGACCGAGTTCCGCCATATCAACCAAACGGAGGACGAACTAGGCTAACTATCCGACTCTTGGAAAGAAAGTGCTCCTCCGCCTTTCCTGACCGACTTCCATTCTTCTCGAATTTCTCTGGCTCTTTCGCTGGGCTCCCAAATATCTCTGTTTAGGGGTTTCCTGAATGGCATTCTGTGAACGATTCTCCCATCAGATAGGGACTTCCTCCTTAGCATTCCTATTTTCACTATCGGCCATAGTGCTCTTCGAATCAGACCAGGTTTGTACAGCCAACGCATGAAGCTCAAACCATCTCCCTTCCTTTTCTGATCCCTCATCCATTGATTCGCCACAATCTTGAACCCCCTATCGCCTACCCTATTCATCAGGAATCTGTTTACCGCACTGGCTCTAACTAAGGGGACCAGCCTCCCTCTGATTTCTTTCTCGTAGTCCAATTCGCCTAGTATGGCTTTGGCGGATAGCACCCCGCTTGTAATTGCGTACCTCATTCCAAAACCCCACATGAAGTCTTGCAACCCGCCAGCCTCTCCGACGTAGAACCTCCCTTCGTGTTCGTATTTCGTCGGCAGCCCAAAATCCCCCTTTCCTCCGACCCTCTTGATAGGTTTCCTATTCAGGTCGTAGTTATCCTCGTACCAAGCAATTGTCTCGTCAAGATACCGCCCGCTATTCCTCTGCTTTCTCCAAAGGCATGTGCAAATCAGACCTATTCCATCAATGATGATCAAGTAAGAATATGCACCCGGGGCCAATTTGTCGTTAAGTTGGAATGCTACTATGTTTCGATGGGTTGTTTCAAAGATCTCCCCATAGGCTACTGCACTGGATTCTCTTGGCCCGGCAGCAACAATGTCGCATTCTTCGGGCGGCTTTCTGACGCCATAGTGGATGTTTACCCCTGCCTCCAAAGCCATCCTCTTGAAACCCTGATCTATTGTGTGGCCGGAGGTCCCCCTTTCCACCACTCTGAAGGCCACGCCATCTGTTTCTGGATGTGTGACCACGTCATCTGGATGGATTAGGTCGATTATCCCAAATGCGTCAGATTTGAACATGTTCGTGTCAAAACCCCATTCGGCCATCTCGTCAAAGAAGTCTACTTCACTAGTCCAATTCTCTATTCCCTGGAAGTCACCATCAAACCTCGCCCCGCTGTCTTTTCTGATCTCATGAACGTGGACATCCTTCCCAGAGCGGGCCAATATTGTGGCCGCAGCCAAACCAGACAGTCCAGCACCAAGGACATGTACTTCATCGCTCACAATATTGCGAATCATGACTTTCGCTTGAACAGTTGGGTCATCCGTTGGTTTCAAGCGAGTAATCTCATGGGGCACTGTGACCGTGCATATCGAGGTAGCCAGAGAACCTCTCGACACCTCTCAACTGAGAGGCCTGGTTGACACACAAGGATGTGGAAGCATAGTCAGCTTCGTAGGTGTCACTAGGCAGATGGAAGGCGGCTTCTCGGTGAAGAGCCTCGAATTTGACGCTTGGGAGGACAAACTCCCAGATGTCCTTAGAAGCATAGCAAACCAGTCGATATCAGATTTTGGAGTAAAATCAGTTGTCTTGGCTCATCGGATCGGTTCTGTTGAACCCGGTGAGAACATAGTTTGTATCCACGTAGGCTCAGCTCACAGGGCAGAAGGTTTCTCCGCGTGCTCGTGGCTAATCTCAGAACTAAAGAAGCAAGCTCCACTCTGGAAGAAGGAGATTAGAGAGGACGGAGAGTTCTGGAAGGCAGGTCTTGGTTGATAGGCAATAACTCCCGCATCTACTCTCCGAGCCTCTGAATAGGGAAAGCCCCCCCGGTCTTTGTATGGTGTCGGAGGTGACTCGATGGGAATAGTGGATGTAGGATCAAAGCCGATACTCGAGAGAGAAGCTACTGCTACTGGATCTATTCGACTCTCGAAGAAGGCCATAGACTCTGTCCTCAATGGAAATTCCCCCAAGGGAGACGTCAGGGGCGCATCCACCATTTCTGCAATTCAGGCAGTCAAGGAAACGCCACGCACGCTCCCCCATTGTCACCCGATTCCAATCGAGGCTTGCAATGTTGAATGGGAGGTTCTCGATGACGAACTCCGTTGCACAGTGACTGTTAGGACCCATTGGACAACTGGAGTTGAAATGGAGGCTCTTTGTGGGGTTAGTGCCGGTTTACTTTGTGCATGGGATATGCTGAAACCAATTGAGAAGGACGAAAACGGCCAGTATCCCACTGTCTCAATCGAAGGGATTAGGGTACTGCGAAAGAAGAAGTTACACCCATAGGGTTGATTTCCCTAACCCCTTCACATGGGCATGCCAACCGGGGATTTGATACCCGAATTTCTGAAGGCTACTGAAGCAGCAGCAATTGCCGCCTCAAAATGGAAGGGACTTGGCGATGGGAAGGCTGCTGATGGAGCAGCCGTAGAAGCAATGCGTGCAGTCTTCGACTCTGTCCCATTTGATGGGCGCGTCGCAATCGGAGAGGGTGAGCGTGACGATGCCCCCATGCTCTGGATCGGGGAGCCCTTAGGCTCGAAGCAGGGAGATCCCAATGCCCCGTCTATCGACATCGCTGTAGATCCCCTCGAATGCACAAATCACGTTGCTTCTGACCTGCCAAATGCTATGGCCGTCCTGGCTGCAGGGCCAAGAGGGTCTCTCCTTCATGCACCTGACTGCTATATGGACAAGATTGCAGGACCAGCGGAGATTTCAGGAGTAACTAGTCTGGAGGCGGATGTAGATTACAACATTCAAGGGGCCTCAAATGCCTTAGGAAAGAGGCCCGAAGAGATGAAAGTCGTTGTGATGGATAGACCCAGGCATAATGACCTAATCAGGGATTTGAAGAACCTAGGAATTAAGCCAATATTAATCGGAGATGGTGACATTGCCGCTGCGCTCAATGCAGCAGATCCAAATTCTGAGATAGACATGCTAATGGGAATTGGCGCCGCCCCAGAAGGTGTGATTACCGCCACTGCATTGAGGGGACTAGGCTCTTCATTCGAAGGCCGTTTAGTTTTCAAGAATGATGGTCACAGAGAGAGGGCAGAGAAAATGATTGACGGAGATATCGAGAGGATATGGGATCGAGATGAACTCTGCTCCTCTGACGATTCAGTTTTCATTGGCACAGGTGTTTGTGATGGAAGGACAAAGGGCGTTGAAGATAACGGAGATGGTACTCACCGAGTTTCTTCAGAGATTATAGATGTCTATTCCAAAAATCACTACCTTTCTTCAACAATTCTTTAGTCTGGAATTCTAATCCAGTGAACTAATCTCTATGTCGATGGTTTCTTTTCTCAGAACGTTTTCCACACAGACGGGTAAGCGGATGGACAGGCAATTATTGGAGAAAAATGCGAGAGAATTGGTGTCACCAGGGAGGGGCATACTAGCCGCAGATGAAAGCAACGGGACAATGTCCAACCGTCTTGAGGCGGTCGGTATCGAACCCTCACCCGAGGCTAGAAGAGCTTACCGTGCAAACCTATTCTCCACCAATGGATACGAATCCGCAATTAGCGGTGTGATATTATTCGATGAAACGATTCGCCAATCTATGGACAACGGCAAACAAATCACCCAAGCACTCTCTGAAAGAGGAATATTGCCAGGAATTAAAGTCGATACCGGTGCAAAGGAACTGGCAAACCATGAAGGTGAGAAGATCACCGAGGGCCTTGATGGACTCAGAGAAAGGTGCAAAGAATATTTTGCCATCGGTGCCAGATTCGCAAAATGGCGAGCCGTAATCAGAATTGGTGACGGAATACCAAGTTCAGCGTGCCTCTCCACAAACGCCCACGCTCTAGCGAGATATTCCGCTATCTGTCAAGAGCAGGGGCTTGTTCCAATAATCGAGCCGGAGGTTCTAATGGATGGAGACCACAGTGCTAGTGTGTGCTTCGATGTCACATCTTTGATTCTCGAAGCTACTTTCTCAGAGTGCGAGAGACAGGGAGTCCACATCCCCGGGGCTCTATTGAAACCAAACATGATTATCGCTGGAAAGGATTGCGAGGATCAGATTTCCAGGAAGGAAGTTGCTAGGTTGACTGTCGATTGCCTAACAAAACATGTCCCTCATGAATTGCCAGGAATAGTTTTCCTCTCGGGTGGGCAGTCGGATGAAGACGCTACAGCACACCTCAATCTCATGAATGGTATGGGGGTGGAACACCCTTGGCAATTATCCTACTCTTACGGCAGAGCTCTTCAGGCAGATGCTTTGAGGAAATGGTCAAGCGATGTTGAAGACCCTGCCTCTGCCAGTCAATCGGCTTTTCTGCACAGGGCTAAAATGAACAGCCTAGCTAGAAGTGGCGATTGGACTCAAGATTTAGAAGGCTGATCAGGACTTTTCTTCCAAAGCACCGGGTCTAACCTGCCAAACGCAGATCTCGTATCTGCCCGAAAGTGCCCCGCCCCTCTTCGTGGTCGCAACCTTGAGGATATCCTTGTCTTTGGAAAGTACATTTCCAAGCTGTTGCGGTGTCGTTCCATGCCTCATCGTTGAGTTCACATGCTCCAGAATTTCAGTGGTGTTTGCCTCGCCTCTTTCGTCCAGGAATTTCTTGATCTTTTGCCTTAGTCTTGTGGTCCTCATAATATCACTCTACTCTTTTCTGGACTCCCACATTGTCCACGAATTACAGGATGGCGGAGGGTAATATAATGCTTCTGCATGTATTTCTTCTCTTTGGTTACAAATAATGACATATTTATTCCAACTTTTTCTGCATTATAATCGCTTATTTATCGGCACTGGGTAATTTCCACTGGAAAGATATAACTAAATGTAACAAAAACAAATAATTTATTACTATCTAACAGTCAGTCTCATTCTGTAGGTGTTTTTTGATGTCAGATACTTCCCCGGTCGACCGGAAAAAAACACCAAGAAGAATTAGAAGTAAGCATCGAAGAAGAATACTCTCAATTCTTTCACAGGGGGAGGAAACTGTTTCCGGACTTTCCCTCAAGTCTAATCTAAGGATGCCACACGTTTCAGCAGAAGTAAAGAGGATGAGGGATGATGGTCTAGCGACCAGCGATCTTCCACCCGGTTCAAGAGGGGCCAGGGTTAGATTAACGGAGAACGGCTGGACTCTTCTTGAGGACGACGAGTGGTCGAAAATATTGGGATTACAAGATTTACCCCTGGATCGGGATAGCTGCTGTTTACTTTCCAGGGATGAAGAAAACCTGACTTTGTGTTTTTTGAGTACTCCAAGGGAAACAATGGTGCAGATACCAAACCGCATCCAGCAACCCCTTCCAGAAAATGAACAGTCCACCAGAAATCAAGGGGTGTCGTGGAATTGGGCCGTTCTCTCCGAACGCTCACCCAGGTGGTTCGATAGTAGAAATATGGAGGTACTAGATTCGCCACCAGAATTAGCAGGCCCGGGAAGTATTGAAGCCTATTCGGACAAACCACCAATCTTCGGCGTAGTTAGGGCTAAGCTACTGGATTCAAACACTAGCCCAACCATATCTCCGGGGGTTTGGTTCACTCAACCGGATCAAATCCAACGTGCACCACTCGATGAGCCTACTTATCACAGAGGGGACTGGATTCTGGGCTCACCACACAGAAAATCTCCGGACATCAGGCCTTCTCACCCAGTTGCTGCCGTAATCAAGGAGCGCCTCCCTCGTTCTGTTCTACTAAGGTCGGCTAGGTTAAATTCACTCCTACTTGCAGATTTGAGCGGTTTGGATATGGAGGGGGGCGAATATCCTATGGGGGCTCTGGATTATTGGATTGAGATTGCCCATCCGAGGTTAACAGAAACGGAGAGAAGCAGGAGATTAGCATCACTTAAGGATAGAATTTCCACCTCAAGGAGAACCAAGGTCGCAGAATCAACACTTAGGAAATTCAGGAAGGAGTGGGGAGGCAGAAACTTCTCAAGTGATGAGTCAAATATCAAATCAATTGATTTGAGGGGTCTTGGAAAATCTGTAACAGAGTCCCTAATTAGATGGTCCATAAGTACTAATGAAAAACCCCTGATAATCGAACTTCAGCACAAATTTCCCGACTCACTGTTGTCTCAAATCTCATCGGATTCAAATCTAAGATTGGTAATTATGGATAATATCTCCAACTACTTTTCTTCTTTTGATATATTGAAGGTCGATCAAATTAGACCTCTTCCTTGGTTGAGTTATCAAACAAGTTCTGGAGCAACGATTCCAGTCAGAATGAAAGAGCAGGGAAGCTCGACAGTAGATTATCCCGAAGAGGATGGGAGTACAACAATCTCTCCTTGGGAAATATTGGGGATCTCCTCAGTTAATGACGAATTTCAACATTTAATCGACCCTTCTTCTGAATCGATAGTTAGATCGGCTCTATCTCAATTCCCTCATGGGGATGAAGAATGGGCAAACCAAATGGAGGCCAGGTACCCACTCGCAGCATGGATCGCATCACCCAAGGAAACCAGGTGGCAAAGATGGCAACGAGTCTCATCACGATTAGAGTCGGAATGGATGGCACTCTTGGATTTGGGCCATCTGCCAATAGAGAGAATCTCAGAACTAGCAGATCAAGCTCCAGAATCAGTAAAGCAGGTTTTCTCGGAGACTATCACCTCAATACTAAGGGCAGATCCAGACAATCTTCTCAGATCGTGGCCTGCGATTGATCCAAACCAAGCAAACAGCGGAGCGGCTTGGCTAGCTTCTCACTTCATCCAGAACTCAGCATGGCTCCCTAAGGAGACTTATCCAGATATTCTTGACTGGGCTGTAGAAGCATGGATTTCTCACCCACCAAAAGAGTCTCTCGGGGCCCTCATCGGCCTCAAGTGGTTATATGGATTCGAAAACAAATCTGAAGAAGACCTCAACAGAGTCATGATTAGAATCAGAGATGTTGGCTCCGAACTCGCCGAAGGCCATCACCTTAACACGTGGTCAAGGCTCTACGATTTCTCTTCAGACAGAAGAGAAAAAGATCTAGGCGACATTGCTCTATTTATCCGCGATCTCCCCAATTCATGGTGGGCGCCATTCTCCTCAGAATTCCTAATCACGATTTTGAATAGTTCTGATGCTGAGGATTTTCTAGAGGTAGAAATACCATGGTGTTCAGTAATTCTCCGCCCTGTTGGAGAGATTTCCGACGCCCCAGGACTCTCCTCAATTAGCCATAAGGGGTGCGATTCGCGATTATTATCGCACCTGCATTCCTTTATCCGAAAAACACCAGATATCCCTGCTTCCACCTCTTTCAACCATATTTTGGATCTAATAAATGCCATCGAATCAGCAAGAGACGAAAGAACACCTTTGGTAGGGCGTGCTCACAAATTTTCTGGATGGTTGGCACAACCCGAAGAGAAATGGCCAAATTTCACAATGAAAATGATGATGGAAGGAGATTTCCATATCTCAGAAAGACTAATCCGGGGGAAGTCCGGTTTCCATGCGGGACTATCGGAAATAGAAGATTCAGTCAAACCGTTGGGTTCTTGAGCGAATCTTCCTGCGGAGTATTGCCCAACTGGCAACACCGTGTGGACGAAACCCCCTCGCCGGAGGTAGAGGATGAAACACGGTACCACAGATTGGGTGACCACCCGTCGAAGACCACCGAGACTCTTCCGAGAGAATGATCGTTGGCGCAAATCGGGTGGCCGGATTGCGTAGGTCCCCTGAGGACGGAATAGAATGAATCAAGGGACTACCCCGCAGTCCGACAGACGTCCCGGGGTGGGTCAGGCGCCTGAGCAAAGCAGTGATGGTTGCCGTTACGCCCCGGGGCACACTATGATATAACAGCCCCAATAGGTAGGAAGACGATGCACGGAATCGGACTAATTGGAGGGACCTTCGATCGATTTCATTCAGGACACATGTCCCTCATCGAAACTGGACTATCTTGTTGTGAAGAGATTCAAGTATGGATTACTAGCGATGAGATTGCGCGATCGAAGGATGCCCGAATAAAGAAGTGGGAAGAAAGAAAGTCAGATTTGGAAAGCGCTACTTCTAACCACTCTTCACGAATAACCACTCATTTGCTTAGTGATGACTTCGGACCTGCTCTCGAAACTAGTAATGCCACTGCAATTATTTGCTCCAATGATACTATGCCAAATTGTAAAGAAATTAACTCAAAGAGGAAGGAAAGCGGTCTTGAACCATTGGAAATAATCATTGCCGACTCTGCTCTTTCTTGGAAAGGAACAATTATCTCTAGCTCTCAAATTAGGGCAGGTTTGATGGACAGAAAGGGCAACTCTTGGATCCCTGAGAATATTAGAAGATCAGATGCTCGACTTACTCCTCTAGTAGAAGCCGAACTCAAACTTCCCTTTGGTCATCTTATCGAGGGCCCAGAAGATGACACTTCAATCGCGATAAACGAGGCACTATCGCATATCTCGTCAAATCCCGCTTTCAATGGCCTATTGATTGCAGTTGGAGATGTCACCGTCCTTGGCTTCCAAAAAGCAGGTAGGACAGCAGACCTGGCATTAATTGATGGCCAAACGAAGCGTTCTCAATGGCCTAGTAGTGGTGACATTAAACAAGACATGTACGATAACATCGTTGAGTGCACCAGTCCTGCAGGATCGTTGACAAAATCGCTCCTTGAGGCCTGCAGTAAATCACTATCTTCATGGTTGGAAAATGGAGATAGCAGCCTCATCATTGTCACAGGAGAAGAGGATCTTGCACCACTACTTCTTCACCCTCTGGCACCTATTGGCTCAGCAGTAGTCTATGGGCAACCCGGAAAGGGCGTTGTAGTTCGATGGTGTAATGAGGATTCCAAGAACAGGTGTAGGAAACTCCTCTCGGACTTCGAAGCAATTTAACTCTTTGACTTCGCATCCTGAATCCAATTCAGACCGACACCAACCATCACAAGGGAAATCATTACCGAGTAAACTCCTGGATCTACCCATGTAGACTCCAAAGAACTCCACAACAAGTAATATGCAGTCCCAGAAACAATCATCCAACTAGCGAAAGTTCTTCCAAGTCCATACTCAGTTGAAAAGATGCTAGTAAAAATCCTGTCTCGAGGCAATCCGGAGAACCAACCCCGAAAACCATCCTCTCTAGCAGCATTCATCCCCATTACGCCCGCAGCAATAAGTAAAGAACTCAGTAAACCGAATACAATATCATCCGGAAGCGACAATGTTACCTCATGTACTGAAGTGACCTCATCGCCGTTTGTGAGAAAATCAATCCAATTCACTCTTCTACCATTTGAGTAGGCCCCAAATGCAATATTGACAATTGTTAGGAATGCCATCCAAATACCGACAAAAAAGGATCCAGCCGATAGCATGCTACTTGGCCTCATCAGGGCCCCCATCCATTCTCGGTCAGCCTCTGACATCGGGCCGCCGTCCTGAAGCCTCGGTTTAATCGTTGCCGGGACTAAAACTAAAGATGTCCCTGAAGATTGTACTTGGCCATTGACGCCTCATTCACCATCGGTTCACTCTCACTCATCAAACTAATCGCGTCAATTGCCTTGGGGATGGCCGAGTTAACCTGCTTGCTCCTCCCGCCTCTGCCCTTGCTAACATTCCTCGCCATAATCAGGCCCATTGTATCAAGCTCGTTAAGTAATGAAGAAACCCTTCTGGTCGTCAGCGGCTCGGTTCCAATCTTCGAGCAGGCTTCGGAATAAGTTCTGTACACCTCGCCAGTGGAAATATTCCTCAACCCGTTTTCTTCATTAAGGCAGATCGAGAAAAGAACTAACTTTTGATGAAGTGGAAGAGTTTTGATTACTGGGGTGACTTGATCATATTCTAACTGGCTTTGTGCTAATCTAACATGCTTGGTGTCGACATTGCCCTGTGCCCTTTGCTCTGCCTTCTGGACAGAGATTCTCAGAAGATCCAAAGCCCTCCTCGCATCTCCATGTTCCTGCGCAGCTAGAGCAGAACAAAGCCTGATTACTCCTTCATCGAGTACTCCTTCCTTAATCCCCATCGTCGCTCTCTCGTTCAAAATGTTCTGAATCTCTGTAGCCACATATGGGTGGAAGACAATATCTTCCTGACTAAGTCTTGAGCTAACTCGTGGATCCAAGTGCTGAGTAAAGTGAAGATCGTTACTAATTCCGATAATGGAGCACCTCCCATCACTTAGCAATGTGTTCAGACTAGTAAGCGCGTAAAGGAGATCATCTCCGCCCTTGTCGACCAGGTTGTCAACTTCATCCAGAACGATAATGTGCACTCCACCGTCCCTGCTCATCCTTGAAACAACCGTCTCAAGAACACGATCCGTGGGCCATCCTGTGAATGGTACGGGGGTGTCTCCCCTCTGGGCCAATTGAGTTGCAATAGTCTGAACAACCCTATATTTGGTGTCAACGTTCCTGCAATTGATCTCGTAGGTATTTACGGTCTGCCCCATCTCTCGACCCTTCTCTCTTAGCTGACTTAGGACAAATCTCGTTACTACCGTTTTTCCAGAACCTGGAACTCCATAGAGGAGCATATTCGATGGAATATGCCCATTTAACGCATCAACTAGATTCCTTACCAGTGAATCAACTTCATGCTCTCTGTGAGGTAGACGAGCGGGTTCGAATGCGTGGTCAAAGGCTCTTCTGTCGACAAACAGACTATCCTGACCTAGAATCTCTTCGAAAATATTTCCTCTCATTTTTTTTCACTTCAGTAAAACCATAACGAAATCCAATCTGACCCCCCCATTGGGTTGTTTGCTTCTCGTGAGGTTTTCTCAGCGACTATGTTTGCGGTAATAAGAGTGACTCGCTTTTTCAAATTCCAATCATCTTTTGACAACAAATCTATGCGTCACTCACATTCACATTTTTCCTTATCAAATTTTGATTGGTATTTGATGCAGTATCATCTTTTTTCCTACTCTTGGTTAGTGTTTTTTCCACATCGGTGAGGGGAAAAAGAAGTCCTCAAACAAGTAAACATTACATTTCAGACAAATCCTCTCAGCCTAAGTTCTGGTGACTGAAGAATTTCTCCAAGAAAGAACTATAGTTGATCCAATAGTACTTCTGTTATATATAACAGAAATTTTTTATTCTTAATTATTAACAGTGAAATTTCCAGAATCATCTATCTCTATGCTATCGCCGTCGTTCAGTTGAATTACATCAATGGGCAACTCTGGAATTTCGAAACCATACTTACTATCGGGGGACTTTGCATAGTTGTGAGTGACTAGAACCTTTACTTCAGGAAACCTTTCATTGAATGAAACTACATCTGAGGGTCTATGATGATGAGGAAAATCTCCAATGTCCGGCATCCCCATCTCCAAAATTACCGCGTCAACCTTGCCAGCCCGTCTTTCAATCTCCGGACATGGCCCGGAATCGCCACAGTGAAGGATGCGGAAACCACTTTCATGTTCCAATTCATAACCATGAGGATCTGTCTCGGGAGTGTGATGTACAGGGAACCTGTCATATTTCCATCCTGTTCGCCCAATGATAGACTTCTCGTCTTCATTCCAAGATACCCTTTCTTCAAGTGAATCATTCAGGCTTCCCGGAAAACCCATTTCACATAGAGTCGACAGATATCCCCTTCCCCCTGGTCGAAGGTGAAGCTCTAACTTCCTTTCGCCCTTGATATCTGAGATGTATTTTCTATCCAGAAGTAAGAATGGAAATCCAAAGGAATGATCACCGTGCCAATGTGTGAAAAGAATGTGCTGCAATTCCCCGGGCGATACCCCTGACCTTCTTAGTTGAGTGACAACGGTCGGAGGGGAGTCAATCAGAATCCGATTATCAATCAGTGCCAAAGCATGCATCCTTCCTTCTGGGGAGAAGGCATTGCCAGTGCCGAGGAAGTCTATGCGCGCCACATGTTCCGACAGGAGCCTTCAGACTTGACCCCATCGTTTGTTGAGGTAGAGTCATTTCCCTACGCATTTGTTCATATATCCTAGTTAGGTCCGAAATATTGGAGATATAGATGTCAAGCAAGTCGACCAAATCTGAGTGGTCCGCAAAGAATCCATATTACACAAATATTTCAGATAATTATGTCCTTAACGGCGAGTCTTCGAAGAAGGAAACGCGCCATATTGTGTTCAATATAGGAGATTCTGGTTTGGAGTACAAAGCAGGGGATGCATTAGGAGTGGTTCCCAGGTGCCCCCCCGAGATCGTTGAGCAATTATTGCAGATTTGTGGATTCTCCGGAGAAGAAGAAGTAGAGACAAACCTAGGACCATGCTCACTTAGGGAAGCATTGACAGATAGGTACGAAATTCATCGAGTTTCGAAGAAATGGCTCAAGGGAATCGCAGAAAGAATCGGCGATTCTCCCGCCAAGATAGAGATGAGAATTGTCTCTAGAAGGCGTTTCTCATCCTCAGATGGGACGATGATTGTTGACTGGCAGGCCAGTAGCGAAAAAGATGTGCCAGAGGGGTATGTGGAAATGGGGAAAGTAGGGGATAATTCTGCCATACTGTTGCAGGAACTCACCTCTGATAATGATGCAATGGAGGATTATATCTGGTCAAGGGACTATGTTGACGCATTGGGGGATTTCATTGGCTTTGGTTTTACTCCGCAGCAATTACTGGAAGGAATGGATAGGCTGAAACCACGACTATATTCGATAGCCAGTAGCCCAGATTTCGAGAAGGGTACGGTTCATCTGACCGTCGCAATAGTCAGGTACAACCACCATGAAAGGGATAGGACTGGACTTTGCACTGGATTCATGGCCGATAGGTGCGAGACCGACAAAACACAGGTTGGAGTTTACATGTCCCCAACTCGGTCTTTTGTTCTCCCAGAGGATGGTACCAAGGATACGATAATGGTCGGCCCGGGAACCGGTATCGCCCCCTTCAGGGCATTCCTCCAGCAGAGGGAAATAAACAATGATTCAGGTAGGAATTGGCTCTTCTTCGGAGACTGGACAGAGGAAGGGGAATACCTCTATCGAGATGAGATGGATGAATGGAAAGAAAGAGGGATAATTTCGAAACATGACTTGGCTTGGTCACGCCAAGGATCCGAGAAGGTCTACGTTCAGCATTTGATGAAGAAGAATGGGGAAGAGATATGGAATTGGATTGAAGGTGGGGCATATTTCTACGTTTGTGGAGATAAACAGTATATGGCTAAAGATGTACACTCCACCCTAATCAATATCTGCTCAGAATACGGGGGCTTGTCTCCCGAAGACGCTAAGGATTTCGTTGAGAGCGGCCTGATGAAATCAGAGAAGAGATACCTGCGAGACGTGTATTGACAAGCCGATTCACTCAAACGAAGGTGCACCTACCATGGTATTGTGTTCCGTCGAGTTCTAGTAGCAAATCGAGGCGAAATAGCCCTTCGAATAGTTAGATCATTGAGGGAAATGGGGATCGAATCTGTCGTCATCCATGGCCGCGAGGATAGGATGTCCCTCCCAGTTAGGATTGCTGACGAGGGTTTCTTTATTCCGCGAGATGATCCTCTAGCTTCTTACCTTGACATTGAGGCAATTATCTCCGCTGCAAAGGAGGTCGGTGCAGATGCGGTACACCCAGGATATGGCTTCCTCTCCGAGAACGCGACCTTTGCACAGCGTCTCTCCGAGGAAGGCATAACCTTCATTGGACCCTCTGCAGACTCACTTAGGCTACTTGGAGACAAGATAGCAGCCAGAGATGCTATGTCAAAGGCTGGAATACCCGTGGCAAAGGGTACCAATGAACCAATTTCCGATTCCAAGGAGGCACTAGCAATAGCTTCGGAGATCGGCTTCCCACTGATGATCAAGGCAGCCTCTGGAGGGGGCGGGATAGGAATGCAGGTGGTCAATGAAGAATCTGAGTTCGAGTCTGCACTGAGGTTATGCCAAGGACGCGCCGAGTCGGCCTTTGGAGATAGTAGAGTCTTCATAGAGGAATACGTTAGCTCAGCAGAGCATATCGAATTCCAGGTCGTGGGAGACGGTTCCAAAGCAATACATCTTGGTGAGAGATTCTGTTCCATTCAGAGGAGGCATCAGAAGATTCTGGAAGAAGGGCCTTGGCTAAGTGAGTCTGAAAGAGAAGAAATTGGGTCCAAGGTGGTGGCTGGAGCCGAAGCGATCGGTTACAGGGGCCTCGCGACATTTGAGTTCCTGCGAAACTCCGAGGGGGAATTCTACTTCATGGAGGTGAACCCCAGGGTTCAAGTGGAGCACACAGTAACTGAGATGATTACCGGAATCGATCTTGTATCCATGGGAATAATCGTCTCTTCTGGGGCCGAATTGCCAATAAAACAGGAAGAAGTGCGGTTGAGAGGCCATGCAATTCAGGCTAGGATAAATGCAGAGAATCCGATAACTCTCGAGCCTTCTCCAGGCAAATTGTGGGAATGTCACTGGCCAGGAGGTCCCGGTGTCAGAGTCGACTCCCACGGATTCTCAGGCTATGTTATGCCAGAAGCCTTCGACTCGTTACTTGCCAAGGTAATATCTTGGGCCCCAACAAGAAACCAGGCAATAGTTAGACTAGACTCTGCTCTAGAAGAAACCATCCTTCTGGGAGTGGACACATTGATTCCCCTGCATAGGGCAATTTTGCAGGAATCAGACTTCTTGGAAAAGAAGATTAACACTGACTACCTAGACTCCCATAGGAATCTGCTGGTTGGTGATTAGTTGGAATTGGTTATTGTAGGTAGTATTGGCTATGATGACATCGAGACTCCAATTGCCTCGGGTTCCGATATCCTAGGTGGCTCTGCAGTACATGCTGGCGTCTCATCCTCATTTCACCTACCCGAGACTCCAGAGGGAGTCAGAAGAGTCGGTCTAGTTGCACCAATTGGCAATGATTTCTCAACCTCCCATCAATCCAAATTAGAAGACCTGGGGATGGACTTCTCTGGAGTCGAGAAACTACCTGGAAAGACGTTTCGATGGTCGGGAAGATATTCGGGAACAATGGAGAATGTGGAGACAATTTCAACCGAGGTTAATGTTCTTGGTGACTTTTCTCCTCAAATCCCCGAGCCATGGAAGGCACCAAATGTTCTCTTCTGCGCCAATACCCATCCGGCATCACAGGTACTCGTTCTCGATCAGTGCCCAAGCTCTGAAATTACGGCCATCGACACTTTCATGTTGTGGATAGATACTGAGTTCGAGTCCCTCTCGACAGCACTTAGAAAGGCAGATTTGGCAATACTGAACGAAGAAGAGGTCTGTGCAATATCCGGCGAGGACTTCTTTATGAAAGCCATAGGACCAATTTTGTCCGGTGCCTGCCTCCACGGAGGGGAATCAGCAGGTCGTGGACCTAGTGGACTGGTTATCAAGAGAGGGTCTTCTGGAGTATTCGCTCATCTTCCATGTGGAATAATCTCCCTCCCTTCATTCCCTATCTCTGAAGTGGTAGACCCAACGGGTTGTGGCGATTCATTCGCGGGTGCACTCTTGGCCAACATGTCCCAGAGGAAGGGCATCTTGAACGATATTGAGTCAATGAGGGACGCAATGGTCCATGCAACGGTAACTTCATCATTTACAATTCAAGGACTAGGAACAAACAAACTCCAAGGACTGGAAAGGGGGATATATCATGCGAGAATGGATAGCTTCCGGAGAATCGTCGGACTGTGATCAACCTAGTCGTCTTAGTCCTGGAAGAGGATGGGGATCTTCTTTAGAAGAGGTCGGATTTAGTTGACTGAATCTCAATGAATCTGTAGAAATATCAGGCAGAAGTGCATCATCTCTTGTTTCTCCAGCCACCTCCTTCACAATTAGATCGAGCTTATCTCTAGCAGTTGAAGGAGGGTTTGCCTTTCGCATTGCACGTACACGAGAGGATATATCGCCCTGGTGGTCTTGATCACTCCTCAATCTCATATGTTGTGTGGTCTGGAACCTCTCAGTTTCTATTTCATCTATTGCCCCTGAATCTCCACCGCCTCTACTTCTCACAGAACTCCCGGGCCTCAGGAGACGAGATAGCCAGCCACCGGATATGCCACTCGTAGAACTTCCTCCAGTCTGACTGCTTCCCGACATAGTCGAGGCAAGCCCTTTCAAGGCCGGATAATCATCCAAATTAGCAGCTCGATTTGTCCTTGTACCATTCAAATTCTGTATCCGCAACTCTTGCTTGGCCCTTGCCTGCCTAACCACGCCCGCCTTGCACTCCTCCCTCACTGCTTCCTCTGTTGGGGGTGGAAGCAAGGTTCTCGGGAATGGTTCTGAAGGGGCACCAAACTCTTGATGGGCCCTTTTTATCATCTGAGAACTAGAATGTGGCCTCTCTACTGGTTCTGCAACTGGGGCTTCGAAATCAAAATCGAAAAGACCCATTTCATTCGAATCAGAAATTTCTGAGACCGGGACTGAGTCGAAAATTCCACCCGGAGCAAACATATCCAGACTCTCCGCAGCATCAGAGAAAACAGAATCAATCCTACTCTCATTTCTCTCATCGGGTTCCTTCTCCTTGTACCATGTCGGAGCCTCTTGCACCCCCCAAGCCCTCTCATAGGCGTTCTGTTGGGGCGGATTAGAATCGCCAGTCATTCCTTCCGAGGTGCCACCAAATGGTGATTCTTTCACCTCTGACAATTTTTGCCCTCCAAATATCTCTGAATCAGGACCGATACCAAATACGGGAACTGAATTGAGACCGCCATCGCCACTCCCAGCCTCATTTGTCTTGGTGGGCATAGGCAGTGAAGCAATTGTTGTTTTCTCAAACTGATCTGAAACGTCCCTTAGTGTGGGAAAAGTTGGAATCTCGGAGTCTAGATTTTCTAGTCCCAACACTGCCTCTTGCATATCGCTACCATGTCTTACTCTGTCCACGATCAGACATAGTTTCAGTAGATTTGACTCACTTCCCGAGACTAAGTGCCTGTCACCAGAACCAGTTTCTATCGCCAAGATAGAATATCGAGACACAATGTTAGAGATAATTACGGAAGCACCCAATCCGATCGCCAGCCAGTTCATCGGTGATAAAATGGTTGTTATCCCAAGATATATCGAAATTATTCCCAGAAGGATGATTCCTGATGGAAGCATTGGTATCTTGAGATGCCTCATTCTTTCGATGGCTCCTAATTCGAGCCTTACTCCCTTTCCATCGAATCTTTCTATGGTTAGCTGACGCTCAGTAATTACGGCACAAAACTTCCCTCTCGCTCCGACTAAGAAGAGGCCACCGATCAACTCGGCCTGTCTCTTCTTAGTCGGGCCATTAGGCCCGGCTAATCCCATCCGATACGCCGAGCGGATTATCCAAGGTATAAGTCCATGGGGGAACCACTAGTCAAATCGCAATACTTCGATACGTTTCTTTCTTCGCCGTTTTCACTCAACGCATTGCGTTCCTTGCTTCATTTGCCATGCTCCACATTTCCCTCTCATCATCTGTTTTCGGTTCGAATTGGGGTATCTGCACCGGCTCCATACTCTCGTCAATCGCTACCATGAAGAAGAATCCCGAACAGATTTCTTCTCCAACCCATTCAGAACGAGAAAGCCTACAGGAGGTAACATGAACGCCCACAGTTCTAGGAGAAGTCCAAACTACCTTGGATGTAGTCCTAATTATGTCACCTTGAAAAGCAGGTCTCTTGAACTTCAGAGCATCTACGGAGACTGTAACAAAAACTCTGTGAGCGAACTTTGATGCAACCATTCCCGCAGCAGTATCCATGATTGCCATCAGTCTCCCACCAAACAGTGTGTTAAGCGCATTTGTATGGCCAGGAAAGACCTCGTCCAGCACTACCACGGGTTCTTCCGAGTATGGTTCATCAATCTTCATCAATAGCTCTCAGCGAGCCACACTCCTTGAATACTTCAGTTTCAGAGTTCGATAAATGGGGTTTTACCGCTTACTTCAATCGAGCGACCACCTCGGAGAAACATGGGAGTACCGGAACTTAGGTGGGAATCATCAGTCTTTCATGATCCAAATGGAGGTTCCGTACTTCTCTGGCCTTACCTGCCATGCATTCGGATGCCTGCAAAGATGCGACCGAGAATCTGGGATGGTTTAGCGCTCCTTTCTTCTGCAGATGAGCTAATTTCTCTGAAAGAGGAGGAGGAGCAGGATAAATCCAGTCCTGGAATTCACATGGAGTCCGCATTAGCATCGGGAACTACCTTGGGAATGCTTGTCAGAGACCTCTCTGAGCTAGATGTCGAGGGGCCATCAATACCCGATCCAGAGAGGATTAGACTCTTGAGGCATGCTGAGAACTCAAGAGGGGGAATGCCGATTTATGCAATAGAACCGGGAATAGATGATACAAAATGGGCCGATTGGCAATCCAGATGGGCAGATGAACAGGTAAGATTCAGAAACTTACTAGCCACACTAGGTAGATCAAGAAGATGGTCAAGGGTCAGAAAGGAGGCCATAGCCAGGGTCTCTAATTCAAAACACGCCAGTCCGGATCTTGGAGCGGCATCGACTGTTTGCGCTGCTTGGTGGAACGAAGAGTCGATGTGCCTGACTAAGGAACTGACCGTCGAGAGAGATTCAAGATTCTCCTCAAGAATTAGAGGGGCCTTATCTAACCTCAGAGATGTGGATGGGGGTGTTTGGGGTAAAGACGGGCCAACCCTACTAGTCCCAGTTCAACAGGCTCATGTGCCCTCATTACAGAATAGCCTAATTGCCTGTGAGTTTGTCGAGACACTGGAGAGGGAGCAATGAGCGGAGTCGAAATCGAAATCGAAACCCAGTCTTTTCGTGTCACCCCTGCTGAACCAGTCAATCTAGAAGATGCGGTGAAGTACGCTGGAGCTAGGAGCAACGGCGCATTTGGAGTAATTGAACACGAGGAACCAAGGGCCCTAATTGTGGTAGATACAGACGGTTCGTTATTGATTCATGGAATTTCCAATTTGGAGGCTGCTTCGTTAATTGCAGAGGAGACCCTCCTCAGTATCGGACTATCCGAGAAGGGCCTTGTGGTAGAAAACGGGGAAGTGCTTGGTAGTTTCTCAGTTGGGAGGGCCGTATTGATTGAATTGGCAGCAGAGAGATTCAAGGATGCGAACCACGATTTGCGACTCGACGCACTAAGAATAGCTGCCAAGAGGCACAACTGCACAATACTACTTTTCAACAACGGCAGAGGAATTGTGATGGGCCAGTCATCTCGAAAGGTTGCTGAAATGGCCGTTTCGCACTGGGTTTCAGAATTGGCTCAAGAAGGCGCCTTGGCGTGAGAAAATGCTGGTCGATGGAAAATGGATTGGCCCCATCTTCGACCAACATTTGCATTTGGATAGGGACAATAGGTTCCTTGATGCGATTTCCGATTTCTCAAAATCAGGAGGAACTGCCATAATGCTGGTTCACAAACCAGCATTCTCCAAGTCCCTGCCAATGGACTCTCAAGGATACAGGAAAGCCTACTCTGAAACAATCTCAATGGCGGAGGAGATTCGCAGGAATTTCGACTTAGAGGTGGGAGTGGTACTTGGCCCACACCCCGTCTCGTGGGAAAATCAGATTGCAGACCTAGGTCTAGAGAAATCTACAGAACTTCATTTGGAAGCAGTCTCACTGGCATTGGATTTTATCGACTCAGGAACTGCTAATTGCCTTGGAGAAGTAGGGCGTCCACACTATCCCGTCGATGAAGGAACATGGGAAGCAGCCAATGAAATGCTCCTGGAGATACTTTCCATGGCATCGTCTGCAAAGGCTTCGGTCCAACTTCATGTTGAGGATAACGGTGAATCTACCTGCCAAGAATTGAGTCAACTATGTAGATCAGCAGGCCTTCCTCTGGATCGTGCAATTCGCCACTATGCCCCTCCAAATGTAAGTTCAGAATTCACACATGGACTCTCAGCCACTGTCAACGTCGGAAAGGGAAGTATTGCAACTCTGACTGGAACTGCTAGCAGATCCATCGCTCCTTGGGGCATGGAGACTGATTTCCTAGATGATAAGAATAGACCAGGGGCAGTGTTGGGTCCAAAAACAGTCCCAAAGAGAACTCAAGAATTGGCTTCCAGCCTTATCTCTTCGGGATGGAAAGAATCCAAGGTTGAGTCTTTGTTGCAGAATGTTCATTCAGATTGGCCAGAATCACTCTATGGAATCTCCGTATAATCTCTTTAGTGGTGGCGAGAAAATCATCAATAGTCCAATTACAAGCATTATAATTGAGATTCCTAGGAACTTCAACTCTCCAATTGGCGACATCCCCTGGGATTCCATTAGCATCCTCAATATTGGCCCGTTAATTGGAAGGAAAAATAACACTAGAAAAATACCAATCATCTGTCTCAGATTCATGAATATCCGTCTAGGCACACGCTTTTCAAATCATTCAGTACACCGAATCGATTTAGAGATGACATGTGCCCGCGAGTACAAGCGCCTGTAGTGAAGGGGTTATCACAAGAGGTTTCCAACCTCTTGTCCCGGGTTCGAATCCCGGCGGGCGCACCACTTTCTCACTCATGACTAAGCAAATTACAAATTGTGACTGAAGCATTGAAACGCCCTTTGCTTTACGAAAGCCTGTGTCAGAAAGCGAACAAGAGGCAGGGGATGTCGGAGCTTCGCTGAGCAAGGATATGTCAGAGCTTGAAGATGTCAACCAAGTAGTCGGTAGAAAGATCTGGAGGGTTGTGCCTTATGTCACTAGATATTGGAAAAGGGCACTTGGTGGAATTCTAGCAAACGCAGGAGCCCGTGCCTTCGATCTCATCCCCTTCATCGCAATCGGAATGGCTGCAGATTATTACCAATCCAAGACATTCACCAACTCTAGAATTGAGGAACTGGTAAATTGGGGACCAATCCCCGATTTAGGGCCAATAGACTCTGTAGAACTTGGATTCGGACTCCTGATTATGGCTTCTTTTACTTTCCTAGCCATTTTCCAGGGGCTCAGCAATCAACTTTGGCAATCAACTGCATATATGGCTCAACACGATATTCGTATGGACGCCACAAACTCGCTTTTGAATATGGAAGCATCGTACTTTGAAAGTCGACAGACCGGCAATCTGATGTCCGTACTATCAGCAGATGTGGCCCAACTTGAGGATATAATTTCAGATGCTAGTACAAGTATGATCAGAATCACAATTACATTCACAACGGCATTCGTCATTATGTTCTGGATGTCTCCAAAACTGGCTCTAATCCTATTTGCACCATTGGTGATCATTGTTCCAATGGTGATTTGGTTCTCCACTAGAGTTCAGAGGAAATATCGGAAACAGCGAGAGAGCACCGGTGGAATTGTTGCAATCTTGGAAAACGTGCTTACTGGCGTAACTGTTGTACAGGCGTATAACGCCAAGGAGTTTGAGAGTGAAAGAATCGGAAGGCAGAGCGGGGATTACCGTGACGCTGCCATTCAAGCTGCATTCATCAGAAACCGATTCATCCCCGGGATTTATGTTGTGGCGGGCATATCATTCGGCTTGCTAACCTCAGCAGGCGGTTGGGTCATGGAAACAGGGGAGATAACTGTCGGGCAGTTCGTTACTTTCCTTCTTATTTCCACTAGAATGACAATGCCTATGTTCATTCTTGGAATGCTGCTAAATCAACTCCAGAAAGGTGAGGCTTCATCGAAGAGGGTATTCGCAATAATTGACTTGGAACCGTCTATCTTTGACAAGGACGGAGCAGTGCCATTGGACGGGCCAATCGAATCACTCAGATTCGACAATGTCTCATTCGCATATCCCACATCAGATACAAACGTCCTCAACGGAATAACACTCTCTACTTCATCGGGAGAATTTCTCGGAGTCATGGGTCACACTGGAGCAGGGAAGAGCACGATACTGAAACTGATAGAGAGATTCTACGAGCCGCAGGGAGGACAGGTGATGATCAATAACAGGGATATCAACGACTACAAGATAGAATCAATCAGGGAGAGAATAGGTTTCGTCTCCCAAGATCCGTTTCTATTCTTTGGGACTATTGGGGAGAACGTTGCATACGCTAGGGATTCAGACGATGATCAGATTCTCAGTGCCCTAGAGGCAGCTGGAGCGACTGAGTTTGTCTCTAGCCTCCCCGATGGTTTGGATACGATGGTTGGAGATCGAGGTGTGATGCTTTCAGGTGGCCAGCGGGCAAGAATTAGTCTTGCCAGGGCATTATTGAAGGATCCAGACCTACTGATTCTAGACGAGGCCAGCGCAGCACTCGATGCTGAGACGGAGAAACGCATCCAGGAGTCCCTGTTCGGCAGTTCAAATGGCAGCAAGAAGAGAATCACCATAGCAGTAGCACACCGTTTAGCAACCATCAGGAATGCTGATGAGATTGTTGCAATGGTCGACGGGGCGATAGTGGAGCGTGGAACGCATAGCAATCTACTGGAGAATGGCAACGTCTACGCATCGCAGTGGTCGATTCAGACTGGAGAGCTAGGTTCATTGGAGGGATAATGTTGGATGAAACCCAGATTCCCTGGGTTTCGGTAGAGCCTGGTTCGACAATGGTCGGTTCCGATAATCGCTCAATTCTTTTCGGAGCAATTGGGCCACGCCACGAGGTAAAAATAGAATATCCATTTAGAATCTCGAAAAGGCCGTTGGACTTCGAAGAAGTGGCTAGAATTGAACAGAATTCGGGAATGGAGATTGCTTCCGAATCAGAGTGGCAGCTGGCATACTCCAGAGGTCTAATATCCGGAGTTGATGGCTCTTCGGAATCATTGGCAGATTCTACACAAGACTATTGGGGTAAGGTATGTGATGGAAGACCATTCGTAAATGGTGCCAATAGTCCGACTTTGATTCGGAGATGGAGGTCAGGAAAGGCACAAACCCTAACGGTCTACTCCAGAGGAAGAACTCGAGTTCCTATAGCAGATGGAGTTAGACTGGTGGTGAGGGGACAATCTGGTTGGAACGAAAACCCTCCTTTCATTCCCAATAGAAGAAATCGCTCGGAAGTCATAATTGAAGAGATACTTATTTGCCTCATCGTCGGAATACTGCCTTCATTCGTTTGGGCATTTTTCAATGCCAGTCCAGATTATATCAGTGAAGGTTGGTTGAATCTAGTTCTTGGAGGTGTGTTCTTCGGTTTATTCACAATGCTATTTTGGCGCCCAAGGCAACCAACTTGGCTTATTGAATCAGATCACATGATTCCCTCAAGATGGAAAAAGAGAAGGAATAACTAACCCCTATCTTTGTCATCAATCTGTGAATTGGGACTTCCTGTTAGGATACTTATTCTGGCTTTGTTTACCCCAATCCCGTAATCCCACAACAGCATGAAAGAAATAAGCGACGAAAAAATTACTGTAATCGGACTCTTGCTGGGAGAGGGTCCTAGAATCGCTCCAGACCATGCAATGATATTGAACAAGATCGCCAAAGTGGGCAATTGGTGCACAGATGCCCTTTCCACTCCAAGTGGCACTGCTTCGGTTGAAATATCCCAGAATGAAGGCCAAGCAAGACCTCCATTTAGACAACCCCAAATGCAAGTCATTAGTGAAAAACAGACTAGAATCGGGAATGCAGAAACCAATCCATGACTCCATCCCCAAAGGCTCGGGTATCTCTTTCCTGCCAGAGTCCTAACAAGGCCGTAGTTCCTAATCTGCTTCCTCACCCTTCCGATACCTCTTCTCCGATGCCACATAGTTGCAGTCCCATCGGACCAGAGACGGTGCCCCGATGATCTAATCCGATGATCCATCATTACGTCTTCGGCACCTATCGCCCCAGGGTCAAATCCCCCAACTTCCTCCAATACCACTCTCCTGTATGCTGAGTTCACCCCAGGAAGTTGCTCCACCTCCTCAAGAGTCCCTTCTGACTTTCTGCCATAATTAGTTCCAGCCGTTAGGAACTTGTTGCAGAAAGCAACATCGATAGATTTCTGCCAAATATCCGACTCTTCAACAGGTGCGAAGTTTGGCCCACCTACTCCGGAAACCTCGGGACGTTCGAACCATCTCTCCAATTTCTCTACCCAGTCTTGAGGTACGATAACATCGTCATCAGTGAAGAAGACTAATTCAGAATCAGTCTCTTCGATGGCTACATTGCAGGCATCCGCCCTATTCCCCGAACCTCTGTCATCTATGTATCTGAACCCCCTCTCCTCGGTCACTCTCCTCCCTGGATCTCCATCAGGCCCAACAACTACCACGTCTATTTCTTCGAATGTTTGATTCGATAGCCCATCCAACACCACTGCAAGCTCCGTTGAGTTGTCCACCGTGGGAATGATGACGCAGATCCTGCTAGGCACGAGAAGTCCGGAGAGGGGGCCATTGATGAGTTCACGGGTCAGTCATTGACAATTCTT
>CETG01150368.1_pt1 | contig 35359 bp, 34 predicted proteins | sample 361471 | NCBI WGS metagenome assembly CETG01 (sample SAMEA2622696, study PRJEB7988) | marine metagenome | isolation source: saline water (ENVO:00002010), including | reverse complement strand
TGGTCATTTTGTGCTATTAGATCTGATTGGAATAAACCCACACTTAATAAAAGTGGAAGATCTATATTACCTTTAACACTCCTTAAGATCCTAGGCTCTGTTTTGATTTCTGATAATTTTGACTCTATATAAGTAAGTTTTTCTTTACTTGTAAGATCACATTTGTTAAGCAATAGGATGTCTCCATAGATAATTTGAGAACGTGCTATTTGACTATGGATAGTATCATCATCAAAATTTTCTGAATCAATTAATGTAATTATTGAATCCAATCTCAGTTTCTCTCTAAGCTCATGAATTGTCATTGCAATAGGTAATGGATCTGCCAGGCCAGTAGTTTCAATTATTAGATAATCAATTTGTTTATCGCCATCTAATATTTTGTTTATTGTATCTAGTAACTCGCCGTTAATTGTGCAACAAATACAGCCATTAGTAAGTTCGACAATATCCTCAGTCGTTTTTACAATTAAATCATTATCTATTCCTATTTGCCCAAATTCATTTACTAGAACAGCTACTTTTAGAGATTGTTGATTATTTAAAATATGATTAAGCAATGTTGTCTTACCAGAGCCAAGAAATCCAGTTATTATAGTAACTGGGATTCCTAATTGTTTCTCTTTTTCTGATATGTTAGAAGTTATTTCTTGCTTATTATTAGAAGATTTTATTTGTTCAGGCATGATATTTTTTGGGAGATAGTTTTGAGGTGTAAATACAATTAATTATTTAATACTAAGATTATCTATTGCTAGAGCTAGTTCAATGTCTAATGTAGATATACCATCAAGATCATGACTTGTTAGATCTATCTTGACATTAGAGTATACATTTGACCAGTTTGGATGGTGATTAATTGACTCTGCCATAATAGCTACTTTTGTCATGAAGCCAAAAGCTTCGACAAAATTTAAGAATTTGAATTCGCGGCTAATTTTCTTTTCTTTAATTTCCCATTGTGGGAGTCGGTTATTAATGTCCAGAATTTCTTCTGAGCTTAGTAATTTAGCTTTCATAAGAGTATGTTTGATGTTTTTATTTTGACTAAAAAACAGATTAATTGCTGCAATTGACAAAAATTATTTTTCTAGAATTTCTCCAATTGCATGGAAATTGATTTTTCTAGAATTTGGAAGATACCTATGTTCCCATAGATATACTGCTTGCCATGTGCCAATCACTAATTTCCAGTTATTAATGCTTAGACTCAAGTTGCTACAGGTTAAAGATGTTTTGATATGTGCTGGCATATCATCTACTCCTTCTTCTGAGTGAGCATAAACTTGCTTTCCGCCTTCACTATTAATAGATTTATAACTCTGTTCAGGAACAATTGCTTTCATATAAGCCAACAGATCTTTTAGAACATTTGGATCAGCATTCTCATTAATTGTTAAACTGCAGCTAGTGTGGTTTGTAGAAATAATAAGAATTCCCTTTTTTATATTATTTTCAATAATCCATTTATTTATATTTGGAGTAATATTTAAAAAACCTTCTCCTGAAGTATTGAAAGTGATTTCAGTAAGAATTTGTTTCATTGCATAAAATGATGTTGAGTTTGAATATGAGTTTAATCAGAACTATTTTTTAGGCATGGCTAATTACTTGTTTGATTTTAGCTCTAAAATTAAGAGTAATTGATGGAATGATTTTCTTTTTAAAAAATATTTTAGGGCAATATTTAAATATGATAGCTTGCTGATTTTTGCCGGAAGGTTTTTCATAAAACAGTTTCGAAATCCTTTTTCGTGTGAATAATCTAATTATATACAAATATGATTTGGTATTTTTTGATTCCACATTAGGCTTATTTGTAAATACCTAGGGAAATTGACTTTTACTTGTTGGAAGAAACTTGAGGGTTATTTACGAGAAACCCATTTGCTGGGATCAATTCAAAGTACTCTTTATTGGGATCAAAACACGAGTATGCCTTTTGAAGGATCTTCGTGGCGAGGAGAGCAATTGAGTTTATTGGCTAAAACCATTCATTCTAGACAAAGTAGTGATCACTTTGGTTCTTTGGTTGCTCAGGCTAAAGACGAATTTGAGCTAAATTGTTTGACTAAAGATTTTTCTCAGATTCAGATTGCAGAAGGTAAGCGCAATATTCAATTACTCGAGCAAGACTTTAAGCGTCAAAAATCTCTTGATTCAGATTTGATAGCTCATCTTGCAATTGCAAAATCTGATGGTTATAAGCGTTGGCAAGAAGCGAAGGCACAATCGAATTTTAAATATTTTGCTCCTGCACTTAAAAATCTAATTTACTTAAAACAAGAAGAAGCTTCTCAACTTTCAGAACCTCGCAGTTGTTGGGAAACTTTAGCCCAGCCTTATGAGCCAGATGTGACAATAATTAGATTAAGGGAATTATTTCAACCACTTAGAAAATATTTACCGGAGCTTATTGACAAGGTTAAAGGTTGGAATATGCCAATTCAAAAAAATTGGGATATAGAAGAGAAATATCAGGAAGATTTAAATAATCAATTGCTTAACAGATGGGCAAGGAATACAAAAAACACCACTATTGCAAGATCGCCTCATCCGTTTTCTATTACTCTTGGACCAGAAGATTTTCGTATTACTACTCGAGTAGTTCAAGGTCAACCTCTGTCTTGCTTTCTCGCAACTGCTCATGAATGGGGACATTCGCTTTATGAACAGGGTTTGCCTTCAAATAGTCATCAGTGGTTTGCATGGCCCTTAGGACAAGCAACTTCTATGGGAGTACATGAAAGTCAATCTTTATTTTGGGAAAATCGCGTTGCACGTAGTTTTGCGTTCGCAGATCAATTTTGGTCAAAATTTGTGAAAGCTGGAGCACCTTTTAATTCACCAAATGATTTCTGGAAAGAACTAAATCCATTAGTTCCTGGTTTAAATAGAGTTGAGGCAGATGAGCTTAGTTATGGGCTACATATTCTTATTAGGACTGACTTGGAAATAGCACTTCTTGAAGATGGATTAGATGTAAATGATTTACCAAAGGAGTGGAACCAAAAATATCAAGAATTAATTGGGGTGGCCCCTCAAAATGATTCAGAAGGTTGTTTGCAAGATGTTCATTGGAGTGAAGGCGCTTTTGGCTATTTCCCTTCTTATTTACTTGGACATCTAATAAGTGCTCAGCTTTCAGAAGCTATGATCAATGAACTTCAAAAAATGGGAGTCGATGGCCAAGATCCAATAGGGACTTGTATAAGGGATAACAATGAATCACTTTTGATTGATTGGCTAAGAACAAATGTTCATTGTCATGGTAGGCAAATGAATGCAGAGCAACTGATTGAATTAGTTACTAATAAAAAATTATCTAGCGAACCTTTTTTGAATTATTTGAAAAAGAAGTTGGAGCATCTGTCTAAGAGCTCCTAGTATGGGCTTCTGAAATTTTTTTTAAATGGCCAATCTTGATCAGGCTCCAAGTCGCATAATGCCAAACCTTCTTCATGTGCTTCCTGCTTTTGCAGATGAAGCTAATTTCAGAGTAAATACAATTATTGAACTAAATTCAAATACAATTAATAAATATGAATTAATTACAGAAACAGGCCATTTAAAACTCGATAGGGTTGGTTATTCTTCATTGGCTTATCCTTTCGCTTACGGATGTATTCCAAGGACATGGGATGAGGATGGAGATCCTTTGGATATAGAAATAGTTGGTGTGACTGAGCCTTTAATTCCTGGTTCTATAGTTGAGGTAAGAATTATAGGAGTAATGACTTTCGATGATGGAGGAGAGGTTGATGACAAAGTTATTGCCGTTATTGCTGATGATAAGCGTATGGATCATATTCAAAGTTTTGAGCAATTAGGTGAGCATTGGATAAAGGAAACCACTTATTATTGGGAACACTATAAAGACTTGAAAAAACCTGGCACTTGCAGTGTTAATGGTTTTTTTGGTGTAGAAAAAGCAATAGAGATTATCAAATCTTGTGAGGTACGTTACTTATCTGAAATTGAATCTAGATTGATTAATTAACTTCTTTCAGCTTTAAATATTTCTTGTAGTATTTCGGTTGCGCCTTTGCTTCTGAGGGTCTGTGCAAGCTCTACACCAATCAGTTCAGATTGGTTTAATGCGCCGATCTTTTTATCTTTGATTAATCTTTTACCGTCCAAGCTGGCTACCATTCCTTCAAGTTCTAATTGGTTGCCTTTCACACTACTATTAACTCCTATTGGCACTTGGCAACCACCTTCTAACTCTCTAAGAAAAGATCTTTCGGCTAAACATCTTTGGGATGTTGGTAGATGCTCAAGAGTTTTTATGATTTCCAGGACATTTTTATCTGAGTCAATGCACTCGATTCCTAAGGCCCCTTGACCTACTGCATGAAGAGAAATTTCACTTGGGATTATTTGATGAATGCGATTACCAAAACCTAATCTAGTGAGTCCTGCTGCTGCAAGAATTAGACAGTCATATTCCCCGTCATCTAATTTCTTTAAACGAGTTATTACATTGCCTCGAACATCTTTGAAATCCAGGTGTGGATAGTGATAGCGAAGTTGTGCTAAACGTCTGAGTGAACTTGTCCCAACAATTGAACCTTCAGGAAGAGTCTCTAATTGATAAATTTCATTTTTTTTATTGACAACTAATGCATCTGCAGGGTTTTCTCTTTTGGTGATGCATCCAAGAATTAGCCCTTTAGGGAGATTAGTTGGAAGATCTTTTAGAGAATGCACAGCTATGTCTGCTCTACCTATAAGCATTTGAGCTTCTAATTCTTTTGTGAAAAGACCTTTGTCTCCTATTTTTGCGAGTGCAACATCAAGAATTTTGTCTCCTTGAGTTGCCATGGCTTCGATAGAAATAGCAAGATTTGGATGAGTTCTTTCGAGCTCTTCTTTAACCCATTCAGTCTGAACCATTGCCAATTGGCTTCTGCGAGAAGCAATGCGCAGCTGCTCTAGTGACATTTGCAATTTTTCTTTTTAGTTACAATAAACTCGCATCTCAACAATAGTTACTTTGTCTGACAAACTTTTATTTGATTTGGCATCTTTTGAAATTTAAATCAGCTTAGAAATTTGGTTAATAAAGTCCTATTTAAAAAACTCTTAATTTAATTTTATGTATTCTTTAAGTACTCCGTTGCGATTTGGGTGTCTGAGTTTCCTGAGAGCTTTGGCCTCAATCTGTCTTATTCGTTCTCTTGTGACATCAAAAATTTGACCAATTTCTTCGAGAGTTTTCATTCGGCCATCATCTAAACCATAACGAAGACGCAGGACATCTCTTTCTCTGGGACTAAGAGTTGCCAAAACACCTTCTAAATCTTCTCTTAAGAGGGTTTTTGCAACGTCCTGTTCTGGATTCTCAATATCGGCTTCTATGAAGTCACCTAGCCTGGAATCTTCTTCTTTCCCAATCGGCGTTTCTAGTGAAATAGGAAGTTGTGCACTCTTTGCAATGAAACGTAGTTTTTCTATAGTCATCTCCATGCTTTCTGCAATTTCTTCTTCAGTTGGTTTTCGTCCAAACTCTTGACTTAGAACTTTAGTGGTTTTCTTTATTCTTGAAATGGTTTCGTATAAATGAACTGGTAAACGGATTGTGCGACTTTGATCTGCAATTGCTCGAGTAATTGCTTGACGAATCCACCAAGTTGCATATGTGGAGAATTTATAACCTTTCTCATGATCAAATTTCTCTGCAGCACGAATAAGACCAAGACTTCCTTCTTGAATAAGATCTTGAAAAGACAGCCCTCTATTCATATATTTTTTTGCAATAGATACAACTAATCGCAAATTTGATTGAACCATTTTTTCTTTAGCCCGTCTTCCTAGCATTAACCTTCTTCGAAATCTCATTAAGGGCATTGATACCAATGCTGCCCATTCTTTAGTTGTTGGATAATGACCATGCTCGCTATCGAATTGAGCTGCCAATTCTTCTAATTGAAGTAAGTCAGCAATTTTTCGCGCCAGTTCAATTTCTTCATCTGGTCTTAGAAGTCTAATTCTTCCAATTTCTTGGAGATAAACTCGAATTGAGTCTTCTGTATAAACACCTTTAGGACCAATTTTTATACTTGCAAGTGCTTTCGCTCTAGCATCAAGTTCGAAATCTGAAATGGAATCATTTGCATCTTCTATCTCTTGATCCATTTGATGATTCTCTGTGTTATTGCTACTAGCAGCAATTAACTCATCTGCAGCTTTATTTAAATCTAGATTGCTAGATATTTTAGGTGCTTCTTTTTTGTTTTTGGTTGTTAAGGATGTTGAGTTCTTATTTGATTGTGAGAGCTCATTTTTAGGAGCAACCATTTTCTTCTTCTTGTTGGGCACTTGTTGTTTTTCAACAAGATTTGGTGCAGAATCTTCTCCTGCGACAAAGTTGTCCTTTTCAGAAGTTTGGTGGGCGGCAACAGTACTCATGTCAATCAGTTGAGATGAAGGATTAAATCGTCTGAAAAAATATTGCAAATAAGTTTCACGTCATTTACATCTAAAAATTTAAATAGCTCTTGGTTTTAATCACATATACTCACATCATCAATAAATGATGTATTCATGCAATTGAGAAGAACTATTGGGTTTTGATGTGAAAATGACTTGTGTATGTATTGAGCGTGTCAAGACTGTTTGGGGCTTTCTCAGGTTGGCCAAACTAAATAGGAATTCCTACTTAGCCCCAGCATCGCACCTTCCCTCTGAACAGAATCCTGCACTGTCTCTACATCAGCTTTTTTGCTGTGTACTCTCAAATTTTAAGAAAAATTTCCGAACTAGGCAAGTGCCAATATTTTTATGAATTACGTAGTGCTAGAAATTTGGCTGCAAATTGGCCGAGAAGGGAAGTCTTTTACTTATCAAGATGGTTTTAATTTGGGCGTTGAAATTGGAGATTTAGTAGTAGTTAGGCTTCGAGGTAGGTCAATGAGCGGTCTTGTTTTAGAGAAGAGAACTGTTAGTCAAAATAAAAACAACTTCCAATTAATTAGAGAAAAAGAAAAGGTACCTTTAGCAAATGTTGAAGAAATAATTCAACAAGCAGCAGTTGATGTTAATTGGCAAAAATGGTTAGAAGAAATCGCTGTTTTATGTCATACAAGTTCATTCCGTATGCTTAAAGCTGCTTTGCCTCCAGGTTGGTTAGGACAAAATAAAAAAAGATACTTGGCACCTCAAAAGATTTGGAGAATTCTTTTAAAGAATGAAAAAAAACATTCCATAGCATTGTCTAATAGGCAAAAAGAATTAGAAAAGCATCTCACCTCATTAGGAGGGGAAGCATGGATGAGAGACCTAAATCAAGAAGGATTCTCTTGCGGACTTATTGATAATTTAATTAAAACAGGTCGAGCATTCAAAGAGAAGAAAGATCCTTTCCCTCAAGAAAAGATAGGCATTCAAAGGGATATCTCTAAGGACGAGAACTTGGAAACTTCAAAGTCCCTTAGTGAAGAACAAAAAAATGCTATTGATCTTTTTAACTCCTTAAACCCAGGATCCACTCTTTTGTTATGGGGGGTTACTGGATCAGGTAAGACAGAGGTCTATTTACAGATTGCTTCAAAGGAACTAGAAGCAGGTAGACATTGTTTAGTCTTAACTCCAGAGATTGGGTTAATTCCTCAATTAGTAGATCGATTCATCAAACGCTTTGGTCATTGTGTCCTTGAATATCATAGTAATTGTAGTGAAAGGGAGAGAGTTTTAACTTGGAGACGGATATTACATTCTTCTGAACCCTTGATCTTAGTGGGCACTCGGTCTGCAATTTTTTTACCATTAGCACCCTTAGGATTAATCGTTCTTGATGAGGAGCATGATAGCTCTTATAAACAGGAATTCCCAATGCCTTGCTACCACGCAAGAGAATTGGCTATTCATCGAGCCAATTTAGTTGGTGCAAAAGTGATTTTAGGAAGTGCTACTCCATCATTGTCTACATGGAAGAGACTTGCTCCTGAAGGACCAATAGTTTTAGCGAAACTTAAACAAAGGATTTCAAGAAAGCCTTTACCTCCGGTCTATGTTGTTGATATGCGACAAGAGTTGGCGATAGGTAATCGAGGCTTAATTAGTAGGAGTTTAAAGAAGCGTTTAATGAATTTACGCCATTCAAATGAACAAGCTGTTGTATTAGTTCCAAAGAGGGGCTATAACAGTTTCTTGAGTTGTCGCAGTTGTGGAGAAGTAGTTCAATGTCCCAATTGCGATGTTGCTTTAACTGTTCATAGAGGTAGGCAAGGTTATCAATGGCTTCGTTGTCATTGGTGTGATTATCGAACAAATATGGAAAATTGCTGCAATCAGTGTGGTTCAAAAGCTTTTAAACCCTTTGGTACTGGAACTCAACGAGTTATGGAGCATCTCATTAGGGAACTTGAAGGGTTAAGACTTTTACGATTTGATCGTGATTCTACTGGTGGACGAGATGGCCACCGAAATTTGCTTGACAAATTTGCTGCTGGAGAGGCAGATGTTCTCGTGGGGACTCAAATGTTAGCTAAAGGGATGGATTTACCTCGAGTAACTTTGGCAGTTGTTCTCGCCGCTGATGGTTTGTTATACCGCCCTGATCTGTCTGCAGAGGAACATGCACTGCAATTGTTTATGCAATTAGCCGGACGTGCAGGAAGAGGAGAACTCCCTGGTGAAGTGTTAGTTCAGACTTATTGCCCTGATCACCCGGTCATTATGCATTTGCAAGATGGACGGTATGAAGATTTTTTGAAAAAGGAATTGACATTAAGACGAGATGCAGGGTTAGTTCCTTTTAGTCGAACTTGCTTATTACGTTTGTCGGGAATATCAGCCACCGAAACTGCTTTTGTAGCTAATAAATTAGCTGAAAAAATTCGACCAATATGTAATAAAAACGAATGGCAACTAATTGGCCCAGCACCTGGGTTGATTCCTAAGGTTGCTGGAAAAAGTCGTTGGCAACTTTTATTACATGGACCCGAATCAAGTCCTTTACCTTTGCCTAAGGGTTCTCTCCTTTGGGAAGGTCTACCAAAAGGTGTTAATCTTTCAATTGATCCAGATCCTTTACAGCTATAATTTTGTAATTATCTCATTTTGATGAGCATAGAAAATCAACTTTTTACTGGCTTAAAATAACAGTTAAAATAATTAATACAGAAATAATAAAGATTGAGAAGCCTATCCCAAATGCTTTTGTAGGACCAGTTGGCGGATGGAGGGAAGTCTTTTTATCTTGAGCTTTGTTAATAATTAATTGATTTGACCAACCACTCGACTGCAAATCAATATTTGGGATTTGAATAGACCAATCCTTTGGTCTAGCTAGATTTGGGGCTTCCAATATGGAGATTAATTGCTTGGCTTCTTGCCTAATTTCTAAGCAGTTGATTTTTGTAAGGAGTCTACAGCTGTCAATAGCTTTTTGATCTTCTCCTTGGCCCATCCACGCAGTAATCATTAGCATCCTGATTTTGGCACCTTCTTGAGTATTTAGAGGGTGTTTCGTAGAGAGTAGTTCTAGGCATGATAGACATTCTCTATAATCACCCCGTTCTATAGCAATTAAGGCTTCTTCAAATGTTGAAGAAGTAGTCATTAAGCTTTGTCTTTTGTAACCATGGTGCCGATACCCACGTCAGTAAATACTTCGAGCAAGAGTGCGTGTGAAATTCTTCCATCAATAATGTGAGCAGCTGCCACTCCATGCTCTAATGCAGTAATACAACATTTGGTTTTTGGAACCATTCCACCTTCGACTATTCCCTCTTCAATTAGTTGACTCACTTGCGATAGGTTTATTTTACTTATAAGTGTCGATGGATCATTTTGGTCTTTTAAAATACCTGGAGTATCTGTTAGGAGAATTAATTTAGCGGCACCAAGAGTGGCTGCAAGTTCCCCGGCAATAGTATCTGCATTGATATTTAAAGACTCTCCTGTCTTAGAGCCTGCAACACTTGAAATTACAGGTACATATCCTTTAGAGAGAAGAGGCTCTAAGACGTCAACGTTAACTTTAACGACTTCCCCTACAAAGCCATGACTTCCTTTGTTAAATCTTTTGGCCTCAATTAGCTTCCCATCAATACCACAAAAACCAATAGACAATGCTCCTAGGTTATTGATGCCGTTTACAATTTTTTTATTTACTCTCCCGACAAGAACCATTTCAACTACTTCCATTGTTTGTGAATCAGTTACTCGTAAACCATCTCTGAATTGGGGTTTGATTTGCAATTTATTAAGCCAATGATTAATTTCAGGCCCACCTCCATGCACTACAACGGGTTGGACTCCAACTGTTGAGAGTAAAGCGATATCTCTTAATACAGCTTGCTGAAGTTGTTCATCAATCATTGCAGCACCACCATATTTAATAACTATTCTTTTACCAGAAAAGCGTTGGATATAAGGCAGGGCCTCGCTTAGAACTGAAACCCGAATTGAATCTATGCTTGAATCACTAGAGGTGGATTCATTAGAGAGCATATTATTGAGTGAATTAGCTTGGTCCATTTTCATTATTAGGAGCCGTATTGATTTTTGGAGGTGTGAGTATTAAATCAAGTAGACCTGGTGAGGGCGTAATAAGTTTTGCTTCTAACCCTTTAGCAAAAAATCTACTAAGACGAGCTTCTTTCTCTTTCCATCTTTCTAGAGATACTCCAGCCAGTTCAAATCTAAGTCTTATTCCGTAGCCTTCCTCGGATATTAATTCTTCTACTTCACTTAATTTTGGAGGATTATCAATATCCCATAAGCGCAAAACTTTTAAAGAGGATTCAAGATGTGCTGCTGGACCATATTTCCAACCAGTGACATCTTTGACGACTTTTTTTAGTTCAGAATTCTCTTTTATGCTCGTAATGGTTGTATCACACAAGATTTTTTTTACTGGGGGAAGCTCAACAGTTTTCAGGGAAAGACCAATTAACAATATTGGTACCCCATAAAAAAAAGTTGGCACACTTAAATTTGTAGCATCTGTGAAGTAAGCCAGAAGACCTATTACGGATAAAGATGCTCCTGTGATTGTAATTATGCTGCCAGGAGAAAATAATGCTTTCATGTTATTAATTTTGACGCTAAAAGGGACATGATGGGGCTTTTGGAGACAGTCTTATGACCTCACATGAGAATGATTCTGAACTTTATACTGATTTGATTAATCAGTTGAATAAGGATAGAGCTTGGATATTGGAACAAATTGATCAAGGGCGTTGGCCTGAAATGCGGACTGATTTGGCCGCATTAGAGAGAGAGCTGGGATTTCTTCTTACCAAGGCCTCAGAGGAATTTGAGAAATGAAATTTAGAATGGTATCTCATCATTATCAGGTATGAGTGGCGATGTGTCCCAAGTTACAGAGTTATTGGAATTATGATTTTCTTCTAAAGAATTTGATTGCTTGTCAGAGGTTGGGACTGGAATATCTGAGGAATTTAATTGATTTGAATTATTTTCTTCATTGGATTGGGAAGGAAAATGTAGTTTAGATAAAGTGAACTCTGCTTTTTTTTCTTTTGTACCATCTTGCCTAGGGATTGTGTTCATTCTCAGACGACCTTCGACAATGAGTTTCTGGTTAATTTGGACGCGATTTTGAAGTTCTTGGGCCATGTTGCCCCATCCCACAACTTTTATTACTCCTAGAGGATCGTCGTTGCGGAGACCTTCAAAAAGTACTTCCATCTCAGCTACAGGAGTTTTGTTGTCCTGGGTGTAGCGAACAGTGGGCTTGTTTTTAACCTTTACTTCAAGCAAGCAGTGATTCATTTTTTTTTCTAGCTATTGAGGTCCATCTTGATGCACACTACAAGATATTGCCAGGGACATATTTGGTTATTGTCAGGAACCGGTGAGGGGCCTTTAATCGCAAAGTCTTTAATCAAAGGAGGATGGAAAGTTACTCTTAGTGTGGTTTCTCATCAAGCTTCACTTTCTTATGAAGGAATTTCTCTTGAAGAGATTAAGGTTGGCCCTCTAGAAGGTGTAGAAGGAATTGTTGAATGTATTGATCAAGCTCAGCTTCTTGGGAAGAAGTTTGATTGGGTAATTGATGCTACACATCCTTTTGCTGAATTAATCAGTACTTATTTAGAAAATGCTTGCCAGAAATTAGATCAACCTCTTATTCGCTATGCCAGGCCTATGGAAGATTTTTCTTCGGCGAATTTAATTAATAGTTTCAATGAACTTGCTTTATTAGACTTAAATAATCAGAGATTGTTGATGGCCATAGGATCTAGATATTTGAAAGAGGCTGTTACGGCTGCTCAGAAAGGAGGTGCAAATGTTTTTGCTCGAGTTTTACCTAGTTCAAAAAGTTTCAAGGAGGCGTTAGGTTCACTACTACCTTCCTCTCAGATCGCATTACTTCGTCCTAAAGCAGGCGGAATGCTTGGTGATTTGGAAATCGAATTATGTAAGAAATGGTCTATCACAGGGATCGTTTGTAGACAATCTGGTGGCGATATTGAGAGATTGTGGAGACAAGTTTGTAAAAAAGAGAACTTAAGTTTGTGGCTAATTTCTCGTCCTATATATTCAGATAGAGTGAAAACAATTGAAAATCATGAAGGTATTTTAGAGTTAATTTCAAATATGAGTAATTTGAAAACATTATAAAATACTTTTATGTTAAATCTTAACTCTGCAGATAGTATTGGAATTGTTCTTACTACAGAGTCTAATCTAGACAATGCAAGGATTTTAGCTCATAAGATTTTAGAAAAAAAATTTGCTGCATGCATTAGCTTTCAAGAAATAAAATCTATATATTGGTGGAAAGATAAATTAGCAACTGGGAATGAAATTCAATTAACTATTAAAACTCAAATTGAATCTATTGATAAGCTCATTGAGTTTATCAAAACAATACATAATTATGAAAACCCAGAGTTAATTTTCTTTAATGCTAGTTCATCTAATTCTTATCTTAATTGGATTAAAGAGGTCACAGAAATTAAAGATATTCTCTGACTAAATCTATAAGGGAACAATTAGCATTTGGCCCAAGTTGAGTTACTATATGACCCGCACATATTGAGCCTATATTTCCACATTTTTTTAAATCATATTTCTTTGTATAACCATAAAGAAATCCGCTTGCATAAAGATCTCCAGCTCCAGTTGTATCAATCACCTTTCCTTTTATATGAGGATTAATTTTAATTTGATCTCCATTGCTGATAATAATTGATCCTTTTGCACCAAGGGTAATAATTATTATTTCGCAGCTGTTCTTTATTTGATTAATTGCCTCGAATAAATCATTCGTTCTGTATAAAGCCATGATTTCAGTCTCATTTGCAAAAACAATATCTACGTAACTATTGAGCAGATTTAAAAAACTTTCACGATGCCTCTCTACGCAGAAGGCATCTGAAAGAGAAAGAGCAACTTTCTTTTTATTGTCTATGGCTACTTGCGATGCAGCATAAAATGCTTTTTTTGCTTGATCAGCATCAAAAAGATAACCTTCTAAATATAAAACTTTCGTGTTTTTTATTAAGTCAAAATTCAAGTCTTTTGGCTCAAGAAAGGTTGATGCTCCTAAATAAGTACACATTGTCCTTTCTGCATCTGGAGTAACAAGAATTAGGCATCTGGCTGTAGAAGGTCCCTCTGTATTAGATGGAGTTAGATATAAAGTTCCTGTAGATCTAAGCTCGCGAATGAAAATTTTTCCTAGAGAGTCATTTTTAACTCTCCCTATGAACCCTCCTTTCCCTCCTAATTGAGCAATACCGGCAAGTGTATTTGCAGCAGATCCTCCAGAAGCTTCTAGACCTTTCCCCATTGTGCTAAAAATATCATCTGCTTGATCTTCATTTACAAGAGTCATATTTCCTTTGTTGAGATTTTTTGAGCTAATAAAATCTTCACTGATATGAACGAGAATATCTACAATTGCATTGCCTACTCCAACGACATCTAGATTATCTTCTGAAAGGTTTTGGTTTTTGGTGAGGTTCATTTGGACCTTGAGAAATTATTGCTGGCTTTCATTTCTTAGAAGAGCTCTTTTCGGTCCATGGATAGGATCTTCGATAACTATAGTTTGATCTCTATTGGCACCTAAAGAAACTATGGCGATAGGAACTTCCATTAATTCGGCAAGAAATCGAAGATAGTCCATAGCTTTAGTTGGCAAATCTTCTAATCGGCGGCAGTCTTCCGTTGAGCATTTCCAGCCAGGTAAGGTTTGAAAGATTGGCTTGCAATTTTTAAAATCTTCTGAATTACTAGGAAAATGATCAATCCTTTTATCGTTTAAGTCATATCCAATACAAACTTTTATTTCTTCTAATTCGTCTAAAACATCAAGCTTTGTAATGGCAAGACAATCAAGCCCATTAACTTCCACTGCATATTTCCCGATAACTCCATCAAACCAGCCACAGCGTCTTTTCCTACCAGTAGTAGTTCCAAACTCTCCTCCTCTATCACAAAGTTGATCATTAATACTTCCTTGGAGTTCAGTTGGAAAAGGTCCTTCCCCAACACGTGTGGTATAAGCCTTCGCGACACCAATTACACGATCTATGAGAGTTGGTCCAACTCCAGCACCACTACATGCTCCGCCTGAAATCGGGTTGGACGAGGTCACAAATGGGTAAGTTCCATGATCAAGATCTAATAGGGTTCCTTGGGCTCCTTCAAAAAGAATATTTTTTTTATTTCGTGCAGCTTGATGAATTGCTCTTGTGCATTCAACAACATGAGGTTCAAGACGTTTCCCATAAGCTAGATATTCAGATGTTATTTGGTCTATATCAAGGGGAGGCACTCCATAAATCTTTTCTAATAAACCATTTTTTTCTGCCAGAGGGATTTTTAGTCGATCTTTTAGTCTCTCTTTATCTAAAAGATCCATTATCCTGATCCCGTTTCTTTGAGATTTGTCTGCATACGTAGGACCTATCCCTCGCCCAGTTGTGCCTATCTTTTTAAGGCCTCTTCGTTTTTCCATCTCTTGGTCTAAAAGACGGTGGTATGGCATTGTGACATGTGCAGTTGAGGCAAGTTGAAGCCCCGATATATCAATTTCGTTTTCAACAAGCATATCTATTTCTCTAATCATCACTTTTGGATCCACTACAGTTCCAGAACCAATTAAACAAATTGTTTTTGGATATAGAATTCCTGAGGGGATGAGATGCAGTTTTAGGACTTTGTTGTCAACAACAATAGTGTGACCAGCATTTACACCACCTTGATAGCGAACTACTACATCAGCAGACCTACTAAGTAAGTCGGTGATTTTGCCTTTGCCTTCATCACCCCATTGTGCTCCTATGACTACAACGTTTGCCAATGACTATGCGGCCCTAAACCGTACTAAAAGCAGAAGATATACCTTTTCAGACTCACCCTGTATGAGTCAAAGGAATGAAGCAAACTTTAATTAATTAACTTTGTTTCAAGACAAGGTCCTCTGCCTTAGATAGCTCTTTATTTAATCGATCCTTTAGAGAATCTGGTACAGGCCTGTTTGGGAATGTTTTGTAATGACCAGCTACAGCGTTTAGTGCTGTCTGCATAGTGGTGAATGATACCGTTTGATTTACTTGTGAACGATTCCTGTATCTAGAAATGTAATCAGTGACTAAGAAAACCTTTTCTTCTTTTGACATTGATTGATCATTATCTGATTCAATAAGGATTATTTCATCTTTTAATGTTTTGATTACATTAATAGTGTCTTTAACATAATCACCGGTCATTGATGTTTTGCCTGCATTTGCTTGACCATTAAATGGCATTAGTAGAATTACAGTGCTTATAAAGATTGCTAGGGTTAGTTTGAAAATTCTTCCAAGTTGATGCCTGAAGGAGGAAATCATTTGAACGTTTCTATTACATGTGATGACTCTATATGCAAAAAGCTCAAATTGAGCTTTTTTGAGTATTTATTTCTTTTAAAAGTTGATTTATAGCTTTATCACTATCAATTAATATTGTTCTTTTCGTGGCTCTTTCGAATAACTCTACTTTTCGGTTAATTGCATCTCTTCCTACTACTATTCTCCAAGGGATACCTATTAGATCGGCGTCTTTGAATTTAATTCCAGCACGCTCATTCCGATCATCAATTAAAACATCTGCTTTATTCTTCATAAGGATTTTGTACAACTCTTCACCTAAATTCTTTTGATGCTCATCTTGTACATTTGCAATAGTTATTATTACCTCATAGGGTGAAATCGCTAACGGCCAGATAATTCCAGAATCATCATTATTTTGTTCTATAGAAGCTTGGGCTAGACGAGAGACTCCTATCCCATAGCAGCCCATCCAGAATGCTTCTTGAATCCCTTTTTCATTGGTAAACATTGCATTTAGCTTTTTTGAATATTTACAGCCTAGTTGAAAAATATGACCGACCTCTATGCCTCTACATTCTTTAAGAACTTGATTTTCATCATGAATACATTTGTCCCCAGAGACTGATTTCCTTAAGTCAAATGAACTTGGTAGTCCTCCGATCGAAGACCAATTAATCCCAACTCGATGTTTGTTTATTTGATTGGCACCACAAACAAAATCCTTTAAATCTGAAACACTAAAGTCAGCAATTCGTATGAATTTTTTATTCCAAGTTAAAGAGTCTTTAAGAACTGAATCGTTTAGATCAGGACCAATAGAGCCAAAAGGTAATGGCTTTAAACCTTCAATAGATAATTCATTATTTGATATTGAATAAACCTCAATAACTTCTTTATTTAATTCTTTTGTAATTGAATTAATTAATTTAACCTCATTTAATTCTTGATCGCCTCTTAGACTAATTAAAATTGGCTGCTTAATATCACTCTCAAGGATAGCTATCATTAAGATTACTTTTACAACTTGAGAGGGATGAAGGTCTTGTTTTTGACAAAGTTCTTTAATTGAATTTTGATTAGGTGTTTCGATGATTTTAGAGACTTTGAAATTATTAGTTATAGGTTTAGAATATTTAGAAATTGCTTTTTCTTGATTTGCAGCATAACTTCCATCTGAACTTATTAAAATACAGTCTTCTCCTGAGTCGGCAGTGACCATAAACTCCTGCGACGCTGAACCCCCAATTGCGCCACTGTCAGCATCTACACAAACAGTTTTGAGACCACATCTTGAAAATATTTTTTTATAAGCATCATCCATTTCCTTATAAGTTAATTTAAGACTTTGTTCGTCTTTATGGAATGAATAGGCATCTTTCATGATGAATTCTCTACTGCGCATTAATCCAAATCTCGGACGTATTTCATCTCTAAACTTAGTTTGAATTTGATAAAGAGTTATTGGAAGTTGTTTATAAGAATGAAGTGTTTCTCCTACTATTTTAGTTATAACTTCTTCATGAGTAGGTCCCAGTCCAAGCTCTTTATTTTGCCTGTCTTTTAAATGGAACATGATTCCTTCCCCAGCCGTATAACCCTGCCATCTTCCACTTTCTTGCCAGAGATCAGAAGGATGAAGTTGAGGAAGAAGAGTTTGTAAGCAATCCTTCTTATCCATTTCTTCTTGGACGATAGTTGTGATTTTTTGTAGGACTTTCCACATCAGCGGCATATATGCATATATACCCGAAGTAACTCTTTTTATGAATCCTCCCCTTATAAGGAGTTGATGAGAGATTATTTCTGCTTCTGCTGGAACGTCCCTTAACGTTGTCAACATTAGGCGTGAGACTCTCATTAGACTGGTTCTTTGGATATTGAGGATACATATCTTCTAGCAGTATTTACGTTTAAGAAACTTTCGGTATATTTTCTGCTTGTTCTCTTGAGTTTCATCTGCTAGGTTCTGACAACGTTTTTCGAGCAATCTGAGAAATTAGGATTATGTTCAATGGGTCTTTACAAACTTCTAAAGAGTACTCTTCTGAACTAGGAATAAAAAATGAGATTCAATCTGTAATTGCCAATTCAGATGCCTTGATTGGGATCGAAGAAGTTCAAAAATCGCTTAATCGATCGCGTGCTTCCGTTTATAGGTATACAAATACTGATACAAGAAATATTAATCCAGCATTTAATCCAAGAAAATTAAACCCTGAATATAGATCTGACCAGAAAGATCCTCTTCTTTTCCATCCAAATGAGGTCGCAAGGTTCGCAAAAGATATTCTTAGGATAAAAGAGGTAAATGTTGAAGTTCTAAATTCTCCTTCTACAGTCACTCAGAATGTTTTGAATTCCATTCTAGAAGAATTAAGAGCAATCCGTTCACATTTAGAAGAGACTAAGGAAAACAGCACAGAAGTTTCTAAACATCATGACCTAAATGATCGATCTGTTGCATAATTATTGGCAAAAGCTCTTTGGGAAATCAAATCTACATTAAAGTTAGTTAAATATTAATCAATAATTTAATTTAAATTATCCAGAAGTTTATTAGCTTATATGAAATATATTTCATGAATCTGGTTTAATTACTTATAAGAGCCTTAAGTAATTAAATTGTTTTTTTTCTGTATTTGAAACTGATGGATTTAAGTACTATTTCCCCATCACCTTCAAAAGGTTTAGTAAACCTAATAGTAGAAATACCAGCAGGGAGCAGGAATAAATATGAATATTGTGATCAAGCAGGAGTTATGGGGCTTGATAGGGTTCTCCATTCGTCAGTTCGCTATCCATTTGATTATGGTTTTATTCCTAATACTCTCGCAGAAGATGGATCTCCTCTTGATGCAATGGTTATCATGGAAGAACCTACTTTTGCAGGCTGCTTGATTCAATCTCGACCTATCGGGGTTCTTGATTTGCATGATACAGGCGCTTATGACGGTAAATTATTGTGTGTACCTGTAGATGATCCTAGGCAACGCAACTTAACTAGTATTAGACAAATAGCTTCAAATCAACTAGAGGATGTTGCCGAATTCTTCAGAACGCATAAAAGTCTCGATGGAAGAGTTATAGAGATAGATGGTTGGAGAGATTTTGATGCAGTAGAAAGTCTTTTAAATAGCTGTATAAAAGCTAATGATTTAAGAGGATAGCCTTTGATTTTTAATAAATATAATCCTATTGATCTATTATTTGAAAAAGGTTCAAAAACCTTTTTTCAGCATCTAACTATTAACCTAAAGTAAAATTGTGGGAAACAAATTGGAAAAAGATAGCGTAGATAAAAACAATAAGATATCTTCGCGTAAAACCAATCAAAAAAGTAATGAATTCTGGGATTTTTGGGCACCATTGTTGTTGACTATTGGTTTTTATACTGGGATTAGAAGTTATTTGGCGGAAGCTAGATATATACCTTCTGGTTCAATGCTTCCATCCTTGCAAATAAATGATCGGCTTTTAGTTGAAAAAGTGACTTATATCAAAAGGTCTCCTAAGAGAGGAGAGATAGTTGTATTTAATTCGCCTTATTCTTTTGATAAGGAATTATTGAATAATCGCGGCAAGCAACCACCTTCTAAATTATTTTGCTCTTTCTTGACGTTCCCTTTAATAAATGCTTTGACTGGCTTTAGAGATCCTGCTTGCGATGCCTATATTAAAAGAATTGTCGCTATTGGAGGCGATCATGTATTTATTAACTCTAAGGGAGAAGTTTTTGTAAATGGTAAATTCGTTAAAGAAGATTATGCTTCTAATTTTTGTACATTTAATTCTTTTAGAGAGATTTCGTGCAAGACCATCAATACAGTAGTACCTCAATCGAATGTATTAGTACTGGGAGATAATCGAAGCAATAGTTGGGATAGTAGATTTTGGCCAGGCGGCCCTTTTTTGCATGAGAGTCAAATTATAGGAAGAGCTGTTTGGCGATTTTGGCCAATAAATAGGCTAGGAACACTTATGCAATAAGTCCGCAGTGAATAATTTGGCCTGTAATTTCTTTCCCATTAAAAGGTTCATTAGCTGAACTTTCTGAGATCCCTTTACAATTAGATTGAACCCATTTCTTGTTAGGGTCGAAAATTAACCAGCGTCTACTTCCAATGCTGAGAGACTCTTCTTTGGAATTAAGCATTCTCGATGGTCCAAAGCTTAAGGAATCCCATAGCTTTTCTATTGTCCAACCGGATTTGTTAATAAGCTCATTCCATAGACAAGGTAAAACCAAATGATATCCAGTTAAACCTGTCAGACGTTTCTCTGGAGCCCCTTTGATATCTGAATCATCAAGTGCTAATGAGTTAACGGCAATTGCATTTAGGGTTTTATTATAGAGAGCATTAATCAATGATTGTCTATCATTATGAGATCCTAGTGATGGAACGACTCTCCATCCAATGTCTGTTGGGTTAAGGCTTGAGTTGTCTGAAACTAGATGCCACCAGGAGACACTGGCCATAGGTTTCTCTAAACAGTTTGAAAGCATTGAAACAGCTGCAGCAGTTGATATATTCATTAACCTCATAGAAACATCTGTGTGTTGTTTTTGTAATTCTAGTAATTGCGATAGAGGTAATGTCTCGCTTTCAATTGGATCTGGAAACCAACCTGAGCGTAAAGTCTCAACACCTTCTCGAACCATTCCACTTCCCTGAATATTCACATCTCTAGGGGCTAGTAAGAGTGGAGATTTCCCTAACTCATTAGTTAATAATCCCTTTCTTAGGATTTCGATAGGAGGAATAGAGTCGTATTCCGCAATACCAATAGCTCCGTTCTTAATTAGATTGGCATGGGGAGACAGCTCCTTCCCTTGCCCTTTAATACTAAAACCTCCCCATAAATGAATTGATATATCACTTTTAGTGGTGTTAAAACCTTGTATAAGCTCTGGTTGATCTCGCCAAGTGGATCCCTTGGGGAGCAGGCCTATTTGCCCATACCCAGCATTGGCTGCCTTCTGCTTGAGACTCTTTAGAGTTTCATTTTTACCGTTAAGTGGATCTATTAGAATTGAATGAGGATCTACTAAGCAAGGTGCTATCAGTTGCTCATTAGCTGAGCGGCCTTGTATGTTTTCTTTCTGTGCAATTATACGAGCTTCGTTTCCAAAAGCTCTGACTTTACCTTCATCAATGAGGACAGCGTCTAGCTTTACTGATTCAGTCCCATTATAAAGGATTTGAACTGGGTCTAAAAATATTGTACTCTTCATAATGCTCCAGTAGCAGTATTGTCAATAACGCCTCCTAAGTGGGAGGTGAGATTTAAGCATGTCACTACATGAGGTGTATTAGCTTTATGTGATATGTCAATTATAGTAATTCCTCCATTGCTTTGCTTGACCGTCCAAATTTTGGATTCATTTAAACCAAGCAGTTGACAGAGGATTGTTTTATTAACAGCATCATGAGCCACTATCAAAGCGGTTTCTTCTGGCTTTAAACTTTTGCAGATATTTTCCCAGCATTTATTTGAACGAGACCATACTTGTTGAATGGTTTCACCTCCTGGCATTTCAACAGTTTGAGGTGAGCAATGCCATTGTTTGAGTAAATCTGGCCATTGTTCTTTAATTTCTGATTCTAATTTACCTTCCCAAAGTCCATGGCTAATTTCAACAAGTTTTTCTTGCAATTCCAATCTAACTTCCGGGTGATATTTGAGAATCAGTTCAGCGGTTTCTTTTGGTCTAGTCATTGAGCTGCTAAATGCTTTATCAATTTGAACATTTTTTAGAAATGAGCCTGTTGCAGATGCTTGATCTTTCCCATTACTATTTAGTGGTATGTCTATCTGCCCCTGAAAGCGCCCTTCTAAATTCCAGTTTGTTTCTCCATGTCTAACAAGTATTAAGCGACTATTCTCTTTTTTTAAGGGAATAGATTTATTTAGATGAGTTGTGTTATTTAGACATTCAAGTTGAACTTCATACGGATTGGTTCGCTTTGATTTGATATTGATTATTGAAATAGATGCATTGTCAAGTTGTAATTTTCTAAAAGCATGTAAAGGATCGCCAAGTAAATTAATTAAAATGCATCGAAGAATCGCGTTATGACCAACAATTAAAATATTTTGGTTACTTTTTATTGAATGAACATCAATTAATTTTTTTATAAAGATATCTGCTTGTGAAATTGTTTCAAGTACAGGGTTATATTCACTTTTATCTTTACGTTTTAGAACAAGATTTTTTGGATCTTTCTGCCAGGTCATTTGAGCTTCAGGGAATTTTAAGGCCACTTCATCCTTTGTAAGGCCGCTCCAAGGTTCAAGATCAATCTCTAACAAATCATCAGTAAATACAGGTTCTAAGTGTTGATCCCTTTGTTTAAGAATTTCATAAGTGGTTTGAGAAGCTCTTTGTAATGGAGAACTGTAGACAGTCTCAAGGGGCAATTTTGCAAGGAATTTCCCGGTTTCATTGGCTTGTAGATGACCCTCGTGAGCAAGAGTTGCCATGTCATTGCGACCTTGGATGCGAAAATCTTTATTGAATGTACTTAGCCCATGACGGACGAGAATAAGACGTAATGTCATTGGCGGATAATTTTTGATGGAGGCATTTTATGAACTAGGGATAAAATTATTCTTAATTCATCTCAGAGAATCGTTCTTTGTTCATTTTTGTTTTTGATAAAGCTCTATGAGACAAGTTAACCCGGCATGGAAATTGTTGACGGCTGTCTTTTCTGTTTTGCTAACTGTTTTAGTTTGGCAGCAAGGATTGCAAGAAAGTTTTAATCGCCCTTCGTTTGCTCCAAAACTTTCACTGAGACAACATGAAATGGCAGTTGTAGCCTCCAATGTTTTATCTACACCTATTCGAGAGGTTTTAGTTGGAGTCAACCCTAAAGGGGAATTGAGAGAGCTTTTAGAGGAGATCCCTCCCCAAAATCTCGATGATAGGCAGAAAATAATTTTAGCTTCGCTTCAAGAATTACCAGCCAAACGAATTGAATTTTTGAAAGGACCTTTTAATGACAAATCTTTAACTACTCTTCAACAAGCATTATTAGACGATTCAAGTTCCTCTGGGGCTGATTATTTAATAGATGAAAATCTAAAAAAAGATCCTTTGCTGTATCAATTAGCTTGTTTTGCGCTAGGGGGGGATGAGGATATATGTATTGATTATAAGGGGTCTAATCTCATCGCTTTAAAGCTCATTGTTGTTCAGCTATTACCTTTTTTAGCAACAGGCTTAGGAGTTTTACTTTTAATTCGACAGTTATGGTTGGCAATTAGAAAGAAAAGTCTTGAATGGCCATTGCTTACTGGTATTCCATTATCTTTAGTAGATATGACACTCTTGATATGTGGTGGTTTTGTTGTTTTAGGTGAGATCATTTTCCCTGCATTGATTCTTCCTCTAAGTTCACCTCTTTATAACTTCTTTTCAGATCCTATTAATCAGTCTTTGAAAGTTTTTGTTGGATATAGCTCGATGACAATTCCTACATTATTTATTTTGTACCAGCAGCTTAAAAACCTTAATGATCTTGACCGTCCTCAAAACGGCTGGTTGCAATGGAGAGTTAAACCAATTAATACGGTCTTTTTTCAGGCAACAAGTGGGTGGTTAATGATTATGCCATTTGTATTAATTACAGGTTGGCTCACGAGTCTTTTTTGGGGAGATCAAGGTGGGAGCAACCCCTTGCTTGATTTGGTGCTTAATAGTCATAGCAATTTGGCATTGCTTTTATTACTTATTACTACTGTTGTTTTAGCACCTGCCTTTGAAGAACTTATTTTCAGAGGTACTTTGCTACCAGTTTTAACTACAAAGTATGGAAGATCTTGGGGAATTCTCGTAAGTGCATTGGTCTTTGCCCTCGCACATTTAAGTATTGGTGAATTGCCACCATTATTTGTACTTGGTCTTGGGCTTGGCATTTTAAGATTGAGCTCTGGTGGTTTATTTCCTTGTGTGATTATGCATTCTCTTTGGAATGGGATCACTTTCATTAATTTATTATTATTAGCCATTTAATTGACAATTACAGCGATTTGTTTGCGCTGCTCTTGCAATGATTTAGTGAGAATGGTTCACTTGATTAGGTATTGTTGTTTTTGTGAGCACAAGTCATCGTTCATATAAAAATTCATTTAGATTTAAGTTATCCAATAAGAAACTTTTACGTCAGTTTCCCATTTTGGCAGCATTTCATAGATTGGTTGACGGTGCCCTTATAGGATTTGTTTTCACTGTTGTTGCAATGTCAGCTATTTCATTGCATGCCCAACATCTTTGGGCACTTTCATTTTCTCGATTAGAAACTTCAAGACAATTAATTTATAAGCTTAAAGAGTCTATTTCAATACTAGAGAGTCATTTTCTTGAATCCAAAAACCTTCCAACTTTTTTGGTGGAAACGAAAACCTCAGATTTGATTTATTTAGATAAACCTGATTTAGAGAGGCATTTAACAAAAAATGTCTCAACCCTAAAAGATCACGTTAATACATTACTTTTTTCGCCTGCTAATCATGGGTATTGAGATTTCTAATGACTAGATCTAGATTTTACAGAAGGTCTAAGCAGAAACTTTCTCAAACACTTCCAATTAAGCCTGTACCTGCGAATAGATTGAAATTGGTTTTTGGAATTTTATGTGTAGGGTTGATAGGCTTAATGGGAAGATCCGCTTGGCTGCAGATTTTGCAGGCACCATTGCTAGAAGCTAGAGCCCGCTCTTTTCAAATAGAAAAGAATTCTCCCCTTGGCATAAGACGTTCAGTGATTGATCGAAGGGGAAGATTAATCGCCCTTGATGAAAAGCAATTTAGACTTTGGGCCCATCCAAGATATTTTAATTTTCCTGGCGATCCATCTGGAAAGCTACGCAAACCAAATGAAGTTGCTGAAAAACTTTCGAAGATAATTGCAATATCTACTGAAGAATTAACTTCTATGTTAGATCGGCGAATATCAGGAGTGAAATTAGCTGAAGGGATCTCTTCAGAAAAGGCTCAGGAGATTAAGAGATTACAAATAAGTGGGTTAGATCTTGAGGCTTATGCTCAAAGGCTTTACCCTCAACAAGATCTTTTTGCTAACGTAATAGGTTTTTTGGATCATGATCGCGTCCCTCAGGCGGGATTAGAGCAAAGTCTAAACCATCAATTTCATCGCAAAGAAACAGCTCATTCGCTTAGACGTGGTGCTGATGGGACTCCTCTCCCAGACGAGTTAGGGCCTGGAGTTTTTCATAGTGATGATAAAGAGATTCGATTAACTTTAGACTTACGCTTGCAAAAAGTTGCTTTGAATGCGTTGAAGTCGCAAGTGAAAGAATGGGATGCGAAAAAAGGAGTTGCAATAGTTATGGATAGCTCTAATGGTGAGATATTAGCCTTAGCATCGACTCCTTCTTATAACCCTAATAAATATTGGGAATATTCTCCAGGACTTTTTAGGGAATGGTCTGTTCAAGATTTATTCGAACCTGGCTCTGTCTTTAAACCTATTAATCTTGCTTTAGCTCTTGAAGAAGGTGTTATTTTGCCAAAGGGCTCTGTTTATGACTCGGGAGTAGTGAATGTAGGTGGTTGGCCTCTCAAAAATTGGAATCATAAGGCTAATGGATTAATTGATTATGCAAAGGTTCTTCAGGTTTCTAGTAATGTAGGGATGGTTAAAATTATGAGAAATTTACATCCATCGACTTATTGGACATGGCTTCATCGATTGGGGATAGATCAAACACCTAAAACTGATTTGCCAGGAGCTATTGGAGGACACTTGAAAAGTAAAGAATTATTTGTAACCCAACCTATTCATGGTGCGGTCACTGCTTTTGGTCAAGGTTTCTCGATTACACCTTTGAAATTAGTACAATTGCATGCATTGATAGCTAATGGAGGTCGACTTGTAACTCCACATATCACCAATGGATTTGTAGAAGATAAAAATATTGGAGCCAAAAATGGTTCAGATAAGCGCCAACTTTTTAGACCTGAAGTTACGAGAACTGTTTTGGAATGGATGGAGTCTGTTGTTGATAAAGGTAGTGGCATGGGCGTTAGGACTGAGAACTATCGAATTGGAGGCAAGACAGGAACTGCGGATAAATCAGAAGATGGCAAAAACTATAGTTCTAAAATATGTAGCTTTGTAGCAATTTTGCCTATAGAAAACCCTAGATATGTTGTTTTAGTCGCAGTAGATGAGCCGAGAAAAGAATACGCGTATGGATCAACTGTCGCAGTCCCTGCAGCTAAAAAAATCATAGAAAGTTTGCTTGTTCTAGAAAAGATCCCTCCCTCTAAGCCTCTAAATCCTGTTCTTTCTGCTAAATATTAATTTTTTTGTGAGTTTGGTTTTCACGTATACATATATGGATGAAATCTTTCAGGAAGCTAGTTACTTTGAATACAAGTTAGAGGTATGTATTTATGTCTTCCCTGCTTGAACAACTTTCATCTATGACGGTTGTTGTTGCTGATACTGGTGACTTGGAAGCGATTAAGAACTTCAAGCCTAGAGATGCAACAACAAATCCATCTTTAATTTTGGCAGCTGCTCAGATTCCTTCTTATCAATATTTGATTGATCAAGCTCTTCAGACTTCACGATTGAAATTAGGAAGGAGTGCTTCTTCTAGTGATGTGGTTATTGAGGCTTTAGATGAAATATGCGTGATTTTTGGTAAAGAGATTTTAAACATTATTCCAGGAAGAGTTTCAACCGAGGTTGATGCTCGCCTCAGTTTCAATACGGATGAAACCATAAAAAAGGCAAGGAAAATTATAAATCTATATAAGGAATTAGGTGTGAATAAAGAGAGGGTTCTTATTAAGATTGCATCAACTTGGGAAGGAATAAAGGCAGCAGAAGTTCTTGAAAAGGAGGGTATTCATTGCAATTTAACCTTGCTTTTCAATTTTTACCAAGCAGTAGCTTGTGCCGAAGCAGGGGTAACACTTATATCTCCTTTTGTCGGTCGTATTTTGGATTGGTATAAAAATGCTACTGGAAGAGACGCATACCCTGGTAATGAAGACCCAGGTGTTATTTCTGTGACTAAGATTTTTAATTATTTCAAATCTAATGGATATAAAACAGAAGTTATGGGAGCAAGTTTTAGAAATATTGATGAAATAAAAGAACTCGCTGGCTGCGATTTATTAACAATCTCACCTAAGTTGTTAGATCAACTAAGAAACACTGAGGGGAAATTAGCTCAGAAACTTGATGCTGGAAATCCCATTAATAATGAAGAAAGTATTCATCTAGATAAAGCAAGTTTTGATCTCTTGATGGCCGGAGATAGGATGGCCTTTGAAAAATTAGATGAAGGGATTAAAGGTTTTAGCAAAGCTATAGAATCTTTAGAGACTCAATTGCATGAAAGATTAGAGCTCATTGAAAAAGAGGTTGATTCTCCTGCGATTATATGATTTTAAAGAAGAAAAAATAGATTTAATAAAATGACCTTAATTAATACAATATAAGTTCTATTACTTCAGAGGAGAATATATTTTTATTTAAACAGATAAGTTGAGATTTTATCCTTTTGATAATTGGTTTCTATTATGCTGCTTTCAAAGCAGGGTTTGTTTTTACAGAGTAAACGAATAATCGATAAAAGAAATTTGAAGTTTAATTCAGCATAAAGTCTTTAGAGCAGGATGTTTTATTTTTAAAGAGCATAAAAGGGAAAGCATAAAAGGGATAGTGCTTCCAAATCTTTATATAATAATAAGTTGATAGAAATAAATAGATATAAATTATTTTTCTATTAAATAAGTACTTATGTCTTTAATATAATTTATGAGTTACTTAGATAAAAATTCAAAATGGACGATTAACATGAAGTAAAACTCCTCTGATTTTATATAAGTATCTTTTTGAGTAAAATAGTTTTAATCATCGATTAAATAACAATCTTTTAATAACTCTTTGTGCTATATCTTCGTAATTCATTTCTCCTGAAAGGATTTGTGTAATTCTTTTTGGAGCAGTTGATCTCTTGACTCCTAATTGATAACCAACTTTTGGGAATCTGTAGAATATTTGAGAGATCCGATTTCCCCAAGCCATTGAAGAGCTCCATTTCTTTCTCATAATTTGTGTATAAGAGTTTAAAGTTGTGATATCTCCATTTAGCCAATTAGTAAGGCAATTTGCAGCTTCGTATCCACTCATTAAGGCTGGTCTTATTCCTTCGGCTAAAAAAGGATCGCATAAAGAAGCTGCATCACCTATAGCAAGAATACCTTCATTATGAAGATTGTTATGACCATTCCAAATCCTTAAAGGTACTTCTACTTTAATGCCATCATTGGGCGAAAAACCAAAGTCTGGGAGTAATTTTTTTAAGATTAAGTCGCTATTTATTGTTTGATTTTGACCTAAGAAAGATCCAATACCTATGTTTATTCCTCCTTGCAATGGGAAAGCCCAGGCAAAACCATTAGGAACTAAGCCAAACTCGAATCTAGCCGTACCGTTTTCTATGTTGCCTTGTTCATTTAGCCGAATAGATATAGTAGAAGCATAGCGCTCTTTTCTTGGACCTAGATTAAATAATTTTGGCCATGGTGATGTTGATCCGTCTGCAATAATTATTGACTTTGCTTCTAATTCTTCTCCTTCTTGAGAAGAGACCTTCCAGATATTTTTTTCTCTCGCTAGTTTATTAACATTAAATGGCTTAATTAGTTCTGCTCCAGCATTAATTGCCTTTGTGCGCAAAAATCCATCTAATTCTTCTCTTCGAACAATCCAAAAAGGTTCATCATTTGAGAGATCTGCTATTACTTTGTCAGAAAGGCACCAACTGAATTCAATTTTTTTTATGACATCATCGACGATTGGCTTAAGGTCAAATGGTAACCATTCCTGAACAGAAGATGACATTCCACCTCCACATGGTTTTGCAATGAGTTGCGGGTTTTTTTCTAGAAGAGATATATATTTTCCACTTTTAGCAAGATGAAATGCTGCAGTTGATCCTGCTGCTCCTGCTCCAATAATTAGAACATCTCTAATACTCAAACTTTTAGAATTTCCGATTCTTTATCTGAGAGGTTTTTTTCGATTTCTCCAATAAATTTGTCGGTCATTTTTTGAATTTCATCTTGTTCATCATGACTTTGATCTTTAGATAATTCCCCGTCTTTTTCTGACTTTTTGATTCTTTCTATTGACTCTCTTCTAATGTTTCTTAAGGCTACTTTGCCTTCTTCGGCATATCTTGAAGCAAGTTTGCAGAACTCTTTTCGACGCTCTTCTGTTAATGGCGGAATATTTATACGGATTAATTTACCATCATTATTTGGAGTGAATCCCAGATCACTGGTTGCTATAGCCTTTTCAATAAGAGCTATTGAACTTATGTCAAAAGGTTGAATTGAAATGGTTTGTGAATCTGGAGTAGAGACTGTTGCTAATGATTTAAGTGGTGTATCAGCTCCGTAGTATTCGACAGTTATACGATCTAATAAAGAACTATTAGCTCTACCTGTTCTAATTGTATTGAAGTTGCGCTGTGCCGCTTCTACTGACTTACGCATATTTGCTTGAAGATCTTGAGAAGTCATTTTTTAATCTTGAGGTTAAAAATGGTGAGAAATAAATTTATTATTTAAATTGAATTGGATATCCTAGAGCCTATTTGTTCTCCAGAGACAGCCTTTTTAATATTTCCTGGTTGAAAAATATCAAAAACAACGATTGGTATTTTGTTGTCTTTACAAAGAGCAATAGCTGTACTGTCCATTACTCCAATCTCTTTACTTAGAACTTCTTGAAAAGTTAGGTTTTTATATTTAATGGCCTCAGGAAAACGTTTTGGATCTTTATCATAAACGCCATCTACCTTAGTTGCTTTTAATACGACTTCTGCATTGATTTCTGCTGCTCGTAATGCAGAAGTTGTATCTGTAGTAAAGAAAGGGTTGCCACATCCTCCACCAAATACAACTACTCTTCCTTTCTCAAGATGGCGTATGGCTCTTCTTCTAATATATGGTTCGGCTATCTGTTGCATTTCAATTGCGGATTGGACTCTTGTAGGGACACCTGCTCTCTCTAAACCATCTTGCAATGTAATCGCATTCATTACAGTCGCAAGCATTCCTACATAGTCAGCAGTTGCTCTATCCATTCCAGCTGCGGAACCTTTAAGGCCACGAAAAATGTTTCCTCCTCCAACAACAATTGCTATTTGAGTGCCTTGGGATACGACTTTTGAAATATCTTCAGCAATTGATTGAACAATTTCAGGGTCAATACCATAAGGCTTTTCGCCCATAAGTGCTTCACCGCTGAGTTTTATGAGTGCTCGCGCGTAAGTCATTCATTATTCAGAACTAATTGACAGTAGCAAGTCAGCTGTAGACAGCTTTATTTCTGTTTTGGTTTGCTAGCTATTTAATCGAAAATTCGATTGGATAAATTTAATTATGTGAGAAGCTTTTTAAATGAGAAATGGTTTGATGGCAAGATTGACCATTTCTGCTTTGGGGGAAATCAGTAAGGATGATTCTAGTTGGAAAGAACCTATAGTTCATAAAGCAATACTTATTAGTGGTCTTTCACTTTTAATTCATTTTACTCAATGCATTGAGAATGATTTAAAAGAATTTTAAAATATTAATTCAATATTCAATTCCTTCTTGTGCTTTTATACCTTGTTCTTTAAATGGGTGATGCAAAAGTTTCATTTCAGTTACAAGATCTGCTGATTCAATAATTATATCTGATGCAGATCTTCCTGTTAAAACTACATGAGTTAAAAACGGTCTATTTTTTATGCCTTTAACAACTTCTTCTATAGAAATATAGCCAAGCTTTATAGCAATATTTATTTCATCAAGTATCACTAATTTATAAGCTTTATTTTGTAGGTAAAATAAACTTTTTTCCCATGATTTCATTACAATTTCTTTATCACGATGTCGGTTTTGTGTCTCCCAAGTGAAACCTTCTCCATAACTATGCCACTTGAGATCATCTCCAAAGACTTTAAATGCATTTGCTTCGCCTGGAGTCCAGCCCCCTTTGATGAATTGAATTATTGCAACTTTATGGCCATGACCAAGTGTTCTTAAGGCTAAGCCAAGTGCGCAAGTAGTCTTACCTTTCCCATTACCAGTAAATACAATAATAAGACCTTTCTCTTTGTTTCTTATATCTATTCTTTTTTGCTGTATTTCTTTTCTTTGTTGCATCCTTTTTTTATAAATTTTCTCATCTTTATAGTCTTCTAGATAGCCACCCATTCCAATTTCAGTCTGACTTTCATCTAAACTTTTAACATCAGGATCATTGGTTTGAGGATGTTTTGATTCCATTTCTATATTAATAAAAACAAATAGTCTTTAGATAATTGATTACTATCTATCATAGCTCAAATATTTTAATTACTAATTTTTGCAAGAGCCGCATCAACTGCTTGTTGTTGATCTCTTTTGGTTATCCAATGGTGATATGTTTTATTGTGAATTGATACTGAATGCCCCATCATTCTTGCTGAGACAGTATCTGGCAACCCAATATGAATTGTTCTTACCGCCCAGGCATGTCTAAGATCATATGGGGTTATGGGAAGTTCATATCTGCGAAATTGTTCTGAAACTCTTCTCCCAACTCTTTGAAGTGTTGTTGAATTTAAATCAAGATTTATTTTAGGAAGAATATCTGTACTCTTAGCTAACTGATTTAATTCAAATAATTCAACCCATTCAGGATGAAATGGCCAGACTTGATGTTCTCCAGTTTTGGTGTTAGGTAAAACACGTAGGATCTTATCGCCATTTGTTGTTAATGATGAATAATCTGAAAAAAACACTTCATGATTTCTAAGTCCATATGTTGCCATTACTCCAAAAACTAGCCTCCATTTTTTGTTAGGAATTAAATAAAATAATTCTTTGATTGTCTTATCATCAGGCAAGCTACGAAAGTTATATTTATTTATGCCATAGCCTGAAGAAATCTTTTTCCAATTTTTGGGTAAATCTATATTTAAAAAACGTGCGAACACAGCTAGCGAAGAAGAACATTGTTGCCTACTTCTAGTATTTTCTTTGTAGCTTTTTAAGACATCGCATAGTAATTTTGCATTTAACTCTAAATCCTTATCTTGGTTGATTTTTCTTAGTCTATTTAAGTAAGGCTTGTATGCAGAATCCCATGTAGTCTTCCTGCTGGAGATTGATTTGCTGTTTTGAAAATCATTAAAGAACAAAGTTTTGAATTTTTGAATATCTTCTAATATTGACGTATTGGAATTAGTCTTTGACTTTGATTCGCTTTTGATCCAGTATTGCCAATCGAATTGATTATGCTGAAGTTGGAGCAGCAATAATTGCAGTAATTTTTCTGACTCCTTAAACCCTTTCTCATTTGCCGGTAGACTAAGACTTATTCTTTGTACTTTGAGACTATCTTTATAATCTTTTGATGGAAGAGGGCCTCGGAAATTAAGAAGTTCCCCGCGTTTTTCTAAACGTATTTTCACTCCTTGTTTGGCTAGTGAATTATTGATCTCGTTAATTTTAGTTAGGGAGTTCATATATTAATAAAAACAAGTCAATTCTTCTAAAACTACTATTTTAGATAGTAACCATTTATAACTCAAATCTAAAAAAATTCCATCTTCACTGAATCAGGGTTATAAATTTAGGCTTATTTTATTTTATTAGATTTGCTTGGATAGGATGCTTTTATTAGTCTATAGATAATTTTGATACTTCCCTAGGGATTAATTTAACAATTTTTCTAGCTATAAAGATGTTTAATAGGGCTAACCTAAATATAAATTACCAATCTTATTAATGACTCGCGTTGGTATCCTTTTAATGAATCTAGGAGGACCAGAGCGTATAAAGGATGTAGGACCATTTTTGTATAACCTATTTTCTGATCCTGAAATAATTAGGCTGCCTGTTCCGGCATTTCAAAAGCCTTTGGCATGGTTAATAAGCACACTACGCAGTACTAAGTCTCAAAAGGCTTATGAAGCTATTGGAGGAGGATCACCTCTTAGGCGAATTACAGAACAGCAAGCAAGGGAATTACAAAGTGAGCTTCGCCAACGAGGAATAGATGCGACCAGTTACATAGCAATGAGATACTGGCATCCATTTACTGAATCAGCTGTTGCAGATATTAAGGCTGATGGAATCAATCAAGTAGTTGTATTACCCCTTTATCCACATTTTTCAATTAGTACTAGTGGCTCAAGTTTTAGAGAGTTGAGTCGCCTTAGAATGTCTGATGAAAAGTTTAAAAAATTGCCAATACGTTGCATTAGGAGTTGGTTTGATCAGTCAGGTTATTTGGAAGCAATGGCTAAATTAATTGAAAAACAAATCTTGAGTTGTGATTCTCCTGAAACTGCACATGTATGTTTTACTGCTCATGGAGTCCCTAAAAGTTATGTTGATGATGCAGGAGACCCTTATCAAGATGAGATAGAAAATTGTTCTATATTGATAATTGATCAACTTGAAAAATCTTTAGGGTATACAAATCCGTATACCCTTTCTTATCAAAGTAGAGTTGGACCTGAAGAATGGCTTAAGCCATATACAGAGGATGTTCTAGAAAAACTTGGAAAAGAAGGTACAAAAGAATTAGTTGTTGTACCTATTAGTTTTGTTAGTGAACATATTGAGACATTGCAGGAAATAGATATTGAGTATCGAGATATAGCAAATAAATGTGGAATAAGTAAATTTATGAGGGTACCTGCTTTAAACACTTCTCCAACATTTATTGAAGGGTTGGCTGATTTGGTTATGTCTTGTCTTGAAGGACCAGAGGTTAGCCTAGATGAAGCAGCAAAATTACCTGAACGGATTAAGTTATATCCACAAGAGAAGTGGCAATGGGGTTGGAACAATAGTTCTGAAGTTTGGAATGGTCGAGTCGCAATGATTGTTTTCTTAGCATTTTTTATGGAATTTTTCATTGGAAATGGACCACTTCATAATTTAGGTTTGCTCTAATTAATTTTTTTAAGTTAATAAAACCATTAAAGGACATTTGTATTTTTTGTTAATTATAAAAATTTTAAAAATAAGCAATTAATTATGTATTTCATATCTTTGAGCAAGCTTCTATTGAATGGATTAAGATTTATTGTTAATAAATTGCATTTAGTTATCGTGCCCCTGTCTTCTGCATCTAAGAATTTAGGTGCTTTAGGGCATCAGGAATATTCCCAGATGCTTGGAGCAGATGCTCTGATGGACGCTTTAAGGAGAAATGGAGTAGACACAATTTTTGGTTACCCTGGAGGAGCAATCCTCCCTATATATGATGCGGTTTACAAGGCGGAGCAACAGGGTTGGTTGAAGCATATTCTTGTAAGGCATGAACAAGGAGGGGCTCATGCTGCGGATGGATTTGCTAGGGCTACTGGCAGGGTAGGTGTTTGTTTTGGTACTTCAGGACCTGGAGCGACAAACCTAGTTACTGGAATAGCTACAGCTCAGATGGATTCTGTTCCATTAGTTGTCATTACTGGTCAAGTTCCAAGACCTGCAATTGGAACAGATGCGTTTCAAGAAACAGATATCTTTGGAATTACATTGCCAATAGTTAAACATTCTTGGGTTGTACGAGATCCTTCAGAGATAGCTTCAGTAGTAGCCCAAGCTTTCTTTATTGCATCTTCAGGAAGACCTGGTCCAGTTCTTATTGATATTCCAAAAGATGTAGGCCAAGAAGTTTTTGAATATGTTCCTATAGAACCTGGGTCAATTATTCCTAAAGGATTTCAACTTCCGCCTGCTCCAGAATCTTCTTCATTATTATCAGCATTAAAATTAATTAAAGAATCAAACCGCCCACTCTTGTATGTAGGAGGCGGTGCTATTTCCGCTGGTGCTCATAGTCTTATTTCTTCTATTGCTCAAAGGCATCAAATTCCTGTCACAACGACTTTGATGGGAAAGGGAGTTTTTGATGAAAGAGATCCTCTTGCGTTAGGAATGCTTGGAATGCATGGAACTGCGTTCGCAAATTTTGCAGTAACAGAATGTGATTTGTTGATTGCAGTTGGTGCTCGTTTTGATGACAGAGTTACTGGGAAACTTGATTCCTTTGCTCCAACTGCAAAAGTTATTCATTTTGAAATAGATCCTGCAGAAATTCATAAAAATAGATTTGCAGAAGTAGCTATTCTTGGAGATTTAAAACAGAGTCTTTCTGAATTGCTTTCGATAAGTAAACAAGAGCAGATAAAAACGAAGACTGCTGAATGGCTTGCTCAAATAAATTTTTGGAAGACTAAGTATCCTCTTGTGATTCCTCCTAAAGAAGGTGCTATTTATCCGCAGGAAGTTTTGATAGAGATTCGAGATTTAGCTCCTGAAGCATTCTTTACAACTGATGTTGGTCAACATCAAATGTGGGCAGCACAATATTTGCGAAATGGGAATCGTAAATGGATTAGTAGTGCTGGACTAGGAACTATGGGCTTTGGTATGCCAGCTGCTTTGGGTGTACAAATTGCATTACCTAAAGAACAAGTAATTTGTATTGCTGGAGATGCAAGTATTCTTATGAATATTCA
>CETG01191487.1_pt1 | contig 35496 bp, 38 predicted proteins | sample 361471 | NCBI WGS metagenome assembly CETG01 (sample SAMEA2622696, study PRJEB7988) | marine metagenome | isolation source: saline water (ENVO:00002010), including | reverse complement strand
AAGTTTGGGGTCATAATGTGATTGTTTCAGATAGAACAATAGATGTTCACATTACAAATCTAAGGAAGAAAATAGAGAAAAATAAAAAAATAATTTATACATCTCATGGTAGAGGTTATTATATAGAAGATGAGCAATAAATTAGATTATTTAAAGATTGTATCAGCTTCTATTTTCTATTTTATAGTTATTTATTTTTTTGCAGGAGTAGTTAATACTAATATTTATTATATAGCTACTTTTTGCTTTTTGCTAATAATTATAGTTTTTATTTATAAGATGCAGTCTTCTATCGATTCCTTATATAATCAAATTGACTCATTATATTATCATATAATTAAAAATAAAAAAAAACATACTTCATTAATTCAAGTTGTTGAATCAATTGACTATTTATTAGAATTTCTTGATAATAGAAAACAGTCTATTGAAAAATTAACAAAACATCGTAGTCAGTTTTTAGGCAATGTTTCTCATGAATTGAAAACTCCTATTTTTACATTGCAGGGTTATGTTGATACTCTTTTAGATGGTGCTATTAATGATTCTAATATTAATGAATCTTTTGTTAAAAAAATTAAGTTACAAGCTGAACGGATTGAAAGTTTATTAACAGATCTAATCAAAATTTCTATGATTGAATCAAATGAGTTGAAATTAAATAAGAAAGATGTATTCTTATCAGATATCATTAAAGAAATTGATCTAAGATATACTGATATTTTAATTAAGCGTGGTAATAGGTTGGTACTGCCAGATGTTGAATCCATAAAAATTAATATTGATAAAGCTGCTATTTTAACTGTTTTTGACAACTTAATAACTAATGCCATAAGTTATTCTGATAACGGAGATATAATTATATCTGCAAAATATAATAACAATGATATTGTTATAAGTGTCATTGATCATGGAATAGGCATAGATAGAGATAAAATAGATAGAGTTTTTGAACGTTTTTATAGAGTTGATTCAGATAGATCAAGATCTTCTGGTGGTACTGGTTTGGGGCTATCTATTGTAAAGCATATATTGTTAGCTCATGGTACAAATATTGAAGTAAAGAGTGAATTATCTATCGGTAGTACATTTTCTTTTAGTCTGCCAATATTAAAAAATTAATATATTCTTAACATAATTATAATTCTTTCTTATTATTCTTTGCATAATTTTTCCCATTAAGCTAATCAATCAAATTAAGAAATTCTAAAAAATGAATAAAAAAATAGAAATTTTACTTAAAGTATTAGGAGTGGTGTTTGCTCTCTATCTTTTTTTAGTAGGTATTAATGGTTTATCAAGTGGAATTAAATTATTGGGTGGTGGTTTTGCAAAAGAGGTTATGACGACTACAAGCAATCCCTTTATTGCTTTGTTTATTGGTATTTTAGCTACAACTTTATTTCAGAGTTCATCTACTACAACTTCTCTTATTGTTGCTATGGTAGGTGGAGGGACTTTAACCTTAGCAGGTTCTATACCAATGGTTATGGGCGCAAATATTGGTACAACGGTAACTAATACAATTGTTTCATTAGGACATATTAAAAGAGGCAATGAATTTAGAAGAGCTTTTCAGGCAGCAACGATACATGATTTTTTTAATGTTCTTGCTGTTTTAGTTCTATTTCCAATTGAGATAATGTTCGGTTTAATAGAAAAAACAGCATCTGGTTTAGGCTTATTATTATTTGGTACTTTAAGTACAGATGAGGTTTTTAAGAGCCCTATTAAAGCAGCTATTAAATGGGGATCAAAGAAATTGCAATTATTAAGTTTTGATAATGATATATTTTATATTTTTATAAGTGTTATTCTAACATTCTTGATGCTTTATTGTATTGTTAAATTGCTTAGAAGTTTAGTGCTTGATAAAGTTGAATCTTTTTTTGATACATATATATTTAAAACTGCAATTAGAGCTATGGTTTTTGGTATGTTCTTAACAATTGCTGTACAGAGCTCATCAATTACAACTTCTACTATTGTTCCTCTTGCTGGAGCAGGAGTATTAACCTTAAGACAGATATATCCATTTACTTTAGGAGCAAATATAGGAACAACTGTGACTGCGCTTCTTGCATCTTTAACTTTAAATGTTACAGCTATGGTTACAGCTTTTGCCCATCTGTTTTTTAATATTTTTGGTATTTTATTAGTTTATGCTAATCCATTTTTAAGAGAAATTCCAATTAAGCTATCAGAAGTCTTTACTAGCCTTGCTATGAAAAATAAAATATATCCAATTTTATATTTAATAGTTGTATTTTTCTTAACCCCGTTTTTAATAATTTTATTAGGAGGAAAATAAATGTTTAAACAAATTTTTGAATTATTTAAGTCAGATAGTTTATATGAACAAGCATTACAAGAGTGCCATGAAATGTTAGAGATTGATCGTCAAATGTTTAATGAATCCATTAATACATTAAGAAATTCTGATACTGCAGATATACCTATTGATATATATGCGATGGATAAAAAAATTAATGAGTTTGAACGAGATGTTAGAAGAAAGGTTATGACTCATCTTGTTGTATCTGGAAAAGATGATTTAGGATCAGGATTAATTCTTGTTAGCGTCGTGATAGATATCGAAAGAATAGGTGATTATACTAAGAATATTTATGACTTAGCTCTACAGCATCCTAAAAAATTAAGCGGTGGAGAATATGAAAAAGAATTATCTAGTATAGAATCAGCAACAAAAGAATTCCTAAATAATGCTATTGATGCATTTAAAACACAAGACATAGATAAGGCTAGACAGTTAATGGTTAATTATAAAACAGATATAGCCTCAGTTAGTACTAAGATTGTGGATGGCATTGTCTCTGGTAAAAATCAAAGTTTTTCATCAGAGGAAGCAGGTTCTCTATGCTTATATGCTAGATATTTAAAGCGTATAGCTGCTCACTCGCGTAATTTAGTTTCTAGTATAGTGAATCCATTTGAAAGAATTGGATACCCTGAATAATATCAAATCTATTTTATTCTTATGTACTGGTAATTCTTGCAGATCTCAGATGGCAGAAGGAATTGCTAGAGCTTTATTTCCCAAAAATATTATAGTCCAAAGCGCTGGTACTGAAGCACATGGATTGAATCCTATTGCAATGCAAGTAATGGATGATATTTCTATATCAATTTCTAAACATGAATCAACAAAAATATCAGATAAAAAAATTAATAAATTTGATATGATAATAACTTTGTGTGGTGATGCTAGAGATAAATGTCCTATTTTAGATTCTGGAATTAAGCATATTCATTGGGGGGTAGAAGATCCGGCCGTTTTTAAGGGTAATAAAGATGAAACATATATGAAATATCAAGAAGTAAGAGATATTATTTTTAAAAAAATTAGTGATTTTAAAGAGGAGTTAGAATAATGAAAAAATATATAGCTGAGTTTTTAGGTACATTTTTCTTAGTATCAGTAGTTGTAGGTTCAGGTATTATGGCAGCTAATTTATCATCTGGTAATGATGGTGTTGCTCTTCTTGGAAATACTATTGCAACAGGTGCAATACTTTTTGTTATTATAAAAATGTTTGGTCCTATATCAGGAGCTCATTTTAATCCTATTGTAAGTTTTATCTTTTTTTTAAGGAAGGAATTAAGTTTTAAATCTTTATGGGCTTATATATTAATACAAGTTATAAGTGGTATATTGGCAGTTTTTCTAATGCATTATATATTTAATATAGAAATTTTACAAATATCTAATCATTCTATGAGAGTTCCAAATGCTCCTTTTTCTCTACTTGTAAGTGAGATAGTAGCTACTTTTGGTTTAATAGCAACAATATTGTTTATACGAAAGAATGATGATAGTTCTGTTGCAATAGGGGTGGCTTTGTTTATTACTGCTGGATATTGGTTTACTTCTTCTACATCTTTTGCTAATCCTGCGGTAACGATAGCTAGAATGTTTACGGATACTTTTACAGGTATATCTCCTAGCAGTGTTCCTTATTTTTTATTCGGTCAATTAATTGGTGGATTATTAATACATTATTTGTTTAATATATTAGATGACAAATAAGGAACGTTACCTAACTAAAACCCGATTTAATTTAGCTTCATCATGTCCTACAAAATTATTTTATACAGGTAAAAAAGAATTTACTAATAAGAAAAATGATGATGAATTTTTACTTGCACTAGCTGAAGGTGGATTTCAGGTAGGTGAATTAGCTAAATATTATCACCCTAATGGACATAATATAGATTCTTTAGATATTGATGAAGCTATAAAAGAAACTGATGAATTACTTACTAATGATAAGGTTATTATTTATGAGGCAGCCTTTAAGTTTAATCATTATTTTATAAGAGTTGATGTATTGGTTAAAGATGGTAATAATGTAGACCTTATAGAGGTTAAAGCTAAATCTTTTAAATCATTTGATAAATTTTATAGTGCATCAGGCTTTATTAAAACATCTTGGCTTCCATATTTGCATGATGTTGCTTTTCAGTTATGGGTTATGAAAAATGCACGTTCTGATTTTAATATAACTCCCTATTTAATGTTAGCTGATAAAAATAAGAAGACTTCAATAGATGGTTTGAATCAATTGTTTAAGATTAAGAAGGATGGAAATAGAAAAAAAGTTTTTGTTAGCAAAGATCTTAATACAAATGAATTAGGAAAAAAAATTCTTACCAAAATTGATGTTGGGGATATGGTGGAGATGATTTATAATGGTCAAGCTCAGAAAGAGCCCAGTGATTTTATTACTAAGATTAAAGAGTACGGTGAGTATTACTATAATGATAAAATGTATCCTGTCTCTTTAGGAACACATTGTAAAAAATGTGAATTTAAAGATTATCAAAATATATCAAAAAGTGGTTATTCTAAATGTTGGAGTTCTCTGTATCCAAAATTCAATCAAAATGATCCACATGTATTTAATATATGGAATTATAGAAAATCTCAAAAAATTATAGATTCTGGTATTTATAAAATGAGAGATGTTTATGGTACTGATTTTGTTGAAACATTAAATGATAGGCAATATTTGCAAGTTGATAAAACGGTTAATGAATCTATTGATGAAGATATTAAACCTGAATTGTTTAATGAAATGCAAAAGTGGGAATTTCCTCTTCATTTTATAGATTTTGAAACATGTATGATTGCCGTACCTTTTCATAAAGGTCGAACCCCGTATGAACAGATTGCCTTTCAGTTTTCATGCCATACTTTGTATGAAGATGGTAGGATAGAGCATCATGAGTGGATTGAAAGTGATGCAAATAATTTTCCTAATTATAAATTTGTAGAAGAATTAAAAAAAGTATTAGGTAATGATAGTGGTAGTATCTTTCGTTATTCTGCGCATGAAAATACAGTGTTATTACAAATAAGGTCTCAAATGATGGCTGATAATGAAAGACAATATAACGATTTGATTAATTGGATTGATAGCATAACATATAGAAAAGATCCTGATTTTGGTGATAGAATAGAAGGTGAAAGGAATATGATTGATTTACTAGATTATGTTAAGAAATATTATTATCATCCTAAAATGGGAGGTTCTAATTCACTTAAGTATGTATTACCTGCTATTTTTTCAACCAGTGATTTTATTAGGGAAAAATATAGTAAGAAAATAAATTTTGGTACAAACCTTAAAGATGCTATCCTTTGGAAAAAAGATGAGAATACTGGTTTAGTTTCTAATCCTTATCAGTTATTGGAAAATCAATACGATGAAATTAATATTGATAAAGAAGAATTATATTTTCTTGATGAAAAGATAGAAGATGGAGCTGCAGCTATGCTTGCATATTCTAAATTACAATTTTCTGAAATGTTAGATAAAGAAAGAGAACTCTTAACTCTAGCATTACTGCAGTATTGTGAATTAGATACGCTCGCAATGGTTATAATATATGAGCATTGGAATTCTATGAAATAAATTCTTTTTCTTGATGAAATTTATATCAATGTTATTTAAATTTGACGTAGTTATGAAGAAAATATTTATAATCTATAATATCATATTCCTATTTTTTGGAAATGGTTTATTATCTCAAATAAATCATCATCATCATCATCATCATCATAATGATCATACTGTTGAATTTCATGAATGTGATGAGTGCTTAAGTATTAATAATGATGAGAACTTTATAGATTATCCTAAGAATACTTTTTTGAAAGAAAATATTAATCAGTATGTATTGCCAGTTTTTAATACTATTAGTTTTAATTCTAAAAGGAAGTATCAATCTAGAGCTCCTCCTATATCTTAATTTTATTTAATCAAAGTTAGTTTTTATTTTTTATGTTTAGATTGATTTGAAATCTAAGCATATAATCAATTTATTAAATTTAAAGGAGATATAATTATGTCTAAGAATATTCTTGTAAAATTATTTTTTTCAATGTTTGTTGCTTTAATTGTTTCATCTTGTGATACTGATGATGCAATCACTTGTCCAAGTGGTGTTTATGATTGTACTGGTGTATGTGATGGTGATGCTGTATTAGAAGAAGATGGTGAATGTCATGATGAACACGATCATGATGATGATCATGACCATGATGATGACCACACTGATGCAGATGGTTTTGTCTTAGAAAGTAATAGTGTTGAAGTTTATCGTGAGTTTGAAGGCGCAATTACTAATAATCTAAATCTAAGTGTTAATGGTACTTTAGATTTATCTGTACATTTCTTAGATCATGAGGGTAATGAAATAGAGCATGTAGATGAAGAAGATGAAGAGGAAGATGAATTAAGTTTTGTCATTTCTGATAGTCAAATTGTATCAATAATGGTTGAAGAACATGAAGAAGATGGTGATGAAGAAGAACATCATGAATTAGGTTTTGAATTAACTGGATTGTCAGTTGGTTCAACTACTTTTACATTATCATTAATGCATGGTGATCACGCAGATTATACTTCTCTTCCAATATCAATAACAGTTAGTGAATAATATTAAAATAAAACAATTTTTAATATTCTGTACTATATGTCTGGGATGTTTATTATCCCAGACATATAGTATATCAGGTACGATATTAGATATAAGAACAAAAGAAGCTATCCCAAATGTAAATGTTTTTATATCTAATTCGGATTTTGTTACTACAACAAATCAAGAAGGTTATTTTAATTTATCATTAGAAATTAATAGTCTAATTAATGAAAATGATATTGATTTATTTTTTCAAATGTTTGGCTATGAAAATAAAATATTACAAATTGATTTGTTTAAGAATAATATCAATTTAGATGATATTTTTTTAAAGGTTAAATCTATTGATTTAGAATCTATTCATATTCATTCTCATGATAATGAGTCAAATCAAATATCTGATATGTTAATTAATGGACAAGAATTAAATGATAATTTAGTAGGTAATATAGCAACAACCCTATCCAATCAGCCTAATATTGGAGTAAATTCATTTGGTGCAATAACTTCTAAACCAGTGTTAAGAGGATTTTCAGGAGATAGATTTTTGCTTACTAAAGATAGTGGTAAGATAGGAGATTTATCTAATTCTGCGATCGATCATATTATTGCTTTAGATATGACAAATGTTAATGGAATTGAAATTATTAGGGGGCCTAAGGCTTTAATATATGGTGAAAATACTATAGGTGGTGTAATAAATGCTATTATTAGCGGAAATCCAAAAACAAGAGTAAATAAAGTATATAAAAAAATAATTCTAGGAGGAGAATCATTTAATAATGGTTTGTATGGTAATATTATGCTCCATATTCCTATTAAAAATAATCAATTAAATATATCTATAAATAATAGAAATACTAATAATCAAATTAGTCCAATTGGAGTTTTAGAAAATACATTTTCTGAAACATTAAATCATAGATTAGGTTTTACGAGTTATGGTAAGAATAACTATATAAACTTTATTATTGAAGAATATAGTATGATTTATGGTATCCCACCTAGTTTAGAAGGGCATATCAATGGAGTTGATATAGACCTTTTTAAAAAAACATTTCAAATTAATTATCATCAGGATATCTCAATTTTAGAATTTAATCAATTAGATATAAATTATAACTTGATTGATTATAAGCATAAAGAATTTGAAAATAATTTAGATTATTATTCAGTATTGCTTGCAAAAAGAACAAATAATTTAAAAATAGAGTTTAATTCAGATGATTTAACAATTGGTTCGGAAATTGATTATAATATATTTTCACCTGAAGGTTTTTATTGGACTCCTCAGACTAATGAATTAGATTTTTCTTTTTATGCTTTTTATAATAGAGAACTTTATGGTATAGATTTTCTTAGTTCCTTTAGGATGGGATATATATCAATTAGTCCAGCTAAGAATGGTTCTTTTTCAAATTTAGATACTGAAGAAGTACAAACTAAAAATTTTGGGAAAGTATCATTCGCGGGAGGTTTAAGAAAAAAAAATAAAAAATTTGAGTTTAATACTTGGCTCATGAGTACAATGAGAGCACCTAGAGTTGAAGAACTATTTTCAGATGGTCCTCATTTAGGAACATATACATATGAAATTGGAGAACCTAATCTTGAATTGGAAAAAATACATGGAATTGAATCTTCGATTAGTTATGATTCAGATCTATTAAATACATCATTCACAATTTTTTATAATTATAGTCCTTATTATCATCAAATGAATCAAATGGGGCAGTGCAATGAAGAATACATTGTAGGTCTCTCACATCCTTGCGCAGGCGCTGATTTTATAGAATGGGGTAGTGGGTCTTCTGGTTGGCTATATAAATATCAAACACAGGGGGTTGAGGCAATTATCAAGGGCTTAGAATTTAATTTAGTACATCAAGTACAAAGTTTAAAATTGATATATGATTTTTCTTTAACTCGTGGATATAATCTTACTAATGACTTACCATTATCTTTAATAAATCCAACTAAGCAGGTTTTAAGTCTAGAGTATAGCAAACAATTTATAAATTATAAAATTCGATTATCTCAAATACATTCTCAAGATAGATTAGGTGAATTTGAAAGTTATACGCCTTCATCATTTTTAATCGATTTTATTATAAGTTATCATAAAAAAAATCAAAATATTACAATACAATTTAATAATATATTAAATCAGAAATATTATAATCATTTATCTAGAATAAAATCAATTATGCCTGAACCTGGTAGAAATATTGTGTTAAACTATAAAATATTTTTTTAATATATATTGAATATTAACTTTATAATAATAAATAGGAATAAATAAATTATGTTTAAGAGAAACTTTTTAGAAATATTAAGGTGGGGATTAAGATTTCATGGTGTAGGTCATTTAGTTGAAGTAGTTGCTGCTATAGGTGAAGGTGCTTATATAACTGCAACATTAGCTTTAACTTTTATTTCAATTGAAATATTGGCTAGTTTCTATTTGCCCAAAGAACATGTTCATTTTGGTCCTATTAAATCTGATATCCATGAGAATTGTAAAGAAAAATAAAGAATAGGGGTTTATTTATGGATTTATATAATATTGTGATTAACGATCCAGTTTATTTAACTATTGCTGTTATTTTATCTATTTTTGTGCTTTTTACAGCTATTAAAAAAATGTTTAAGTATTTAGTCGTTCTAATATCTTTATGTATTTGCTATATTGGTTATTTGGCATATATGGGAGAAGAAATTCCACAAACAACTGATGAATTGATTGATGATATAAGTAAAAAAGCGGGTGATGCAGTTGAGGTTATTAAAGATAAAACAGATGATGCACTTAATGAGGCTAATTTTTTATTAAAAAATAATAAAAAATAATGGCAAGTGGTTCAAGCCATATAAAGGGTGGTTTTTTATTTTTTCTTATTTTTATTTATACTATTATCTGCTATTTCATTGTACCAACATGGATTGATACGATTATCTATTTAAGTTTATTTATAGCAGGCGCATTATTTCCTGATGTAGATATTAAATCTATTGCACAAAAGGTTTTCTATTGGTATTTCTTTATATTCGATTTGTTTTTAATATACAATGAAGAATATAAAATAGCCGCATATTTTGGTCTTGTAATTATTACTCCATTATTAAGTAAGCATAGAGGGTGGACGCATAGTTCTTTAACTATGTTTTTATTATCTGGAGCAATTTTATTTGTCCCTATTTATAAATCAGGAATTCAAGATTTTTCTACAGCTATGTATTCTGCTAGTTTCTTCTTGGGATTTTTATCACACCTTATTTTAGATAAGAAATTTTAATAGTCTAAAATCAATTTTATAGAGATAATAAAAAGGGCTGTTTTAAATAATTTTTTAAAAAGAGGTTCTGGTATAAATTCTAGCATTTTTTTACCCAAATGAGTGCCGATAAATACAGCTAATATAAGAGGAATAAGAATATTATATTGTTTTATATAGTTTACATTGAATAAATATATAAATAATGGAATCTTTGTAATATGTGTAATCATTTGGCAGGCAGCTTTATTCGCTATAATATTTTCTTTTAGTAAGCTTTTATTAAGAAAAAAAGGTGCAATGAGTGGTCCAGTTGCACCTATGAAAATAGAGCTTAATCCACTAATCAATCCTACAGGTATAAAAGAATTTATTTTTATATCATTTTTTTTGCTTTTAAAGAACAAATACCAAATAATGAATAAACCAATAAGAGGTTTAAGTATTTCAATTTTTATCTCATTTGCTGATGATACTTGAAATAATTGAATTAAAATAATAATAATAATAATTGATAATATTACCCCTATTATAGCACCAATTGAAAATTCTTTAATAATATCTTTTTTTAGATGATTCCTAAAAACATATGTTCTTGTTGTATTGCTTACAAGCTGGATAATTCCATGTAATGCAATAACCATATATCCTTCAGGTATTAATATTGCCATAATACCTAATAGGATAATTCCGCCACCCATTCCAATAACAGCAGAAATTGAAGACGTTATAAACGCAGTGATAATAAGTAGAATAAGTTCCATGTTATAAATTTAAAAAGCCCCTGCGTTAACAGAGGCTTTTTATGCGGGATGGACGAGGATCGAACTCGCAACTTCCGGCGTGACAGGCCGGTGCTCTAACCAGTTGAACTACCACCCCAAAAATTATTTTTTATAAAAAATAGAAATTGGAATAATAACACAGTAACCTATAACCAATAATATAGGAGATAAAGTTAAGCTTTGAAAGCTATTAACTTCTCCTGTGTACATTAACAAGTAACCAAATAGTATAAAACTAATACCTATAAAAAAAAGCCAATAATTAATGGATTCAAAAGACCAATTATTCATAGTGTTTTCAATATTGTCTTTATTCGTACGTTCCATTATGAAAAAATTAATTGTTAATGTGTTACTTTTGCAAGTATTAAATTTTAATTAATGATTATAATTATAAATTATGTATATGGAAAATAAATTAAGAACACTTGTTTTATTAAAAGTTTTATTACTTTTTGGAGGTATTTTATTTTATAGTAATATACTTAATTATCCAATACGTTGTCATGAGAATGATTTTATACTCGATATTGAGTTAGATTCATCAGCTTCAGATGTTGCAATGATTTTAAATGAACAATTTTGTGTTAACCCTACTTTGTTTAAATTAGTTATATATACGACATTTAATCAGAAAAATATTAAGCCTGGATTGTATAGTCTAAAAGGTATTAGAACAATGCAAGATTTGGTTAAATTGATAACATCAGTTTCAAAAGATCGTATTAGTATTACCTTGTTTGAGGGTTGGAATATTAATGATATATCTGAATCCTTAAGTTCTAGTTTAAATATTAATAAAAGTAAGTTTATATCATTGTGTTATAACAATGCATACATTAAGTCTTTAGGTATTGATTATGATGTAGAATCTTTAGAGGGTTTTTTATATCCTGATACATATATTTTTTTAAGGACATATAGTGAAAAGGATATTATACGTATTTTAACAAAAAGATTTATGGATATTTATAATGAAAAAATTTATCCATTAACTATCAATAGTAAATTTAGCGTTATGGACGTAATTACCATGGCATCAATAATCCAGGCTGAAGCTAGATTAGTTGATGAAATGCCTATTATATCATCAGTTTATCATAATCGTATAAATAAAAGAATGAAATTAGAGGCAGACCCTACAGTACTATATTATATGAATAGTGATGATTTAAAAATTTTTAAAGAGTTTGCAGGCAAAAGGAAATCGAGTAAAATTTTTAAAAAATATAAAAAAATAGATAATCCATATAATACTTATTTAAATTATGGTTTGCCCATTGGTCCCATTAACAATCCTAGCTTAAATGCGTTAGAAGCGGCTGTTAAACCAATTACTTCAAATTATTTTTATTTTGTGGCGGATGGAACGGGGGGACACATTTTTACAAGTTCATTAGCTGAGCATAGAAAAGCAATTAAAAAAGTTAAGTATGGATATTAAAAATCTTAATAATAAACAAAAAGAAGCTGTTTTAAATACAGGTGGACCAATGCTAGTTTTTGCAGGTGCTGGTAGTGGAAAAACTAGGGTGTTAACACATAAAATTGCTTATTTGATTCAGGAAGTAGGAATGCTGCCTTATAATATATTGGCAGTAACATTCACAAATAAAGCTGCTCAAGAAATGAAATCAAGGGTTCATGATTTAGTTGATGTAGATATTAGTGGCATAACTATTGGAACATTTCATTCTATCGGTGCTATGATTTTAAGAAGAGAAATACATCATTTAGGTTGGAATGCAAATTTTACTATTTATGACCCTACTGATGCTAAAGCTTTAATAAAAACTGTTATAAAGGATTTAAATCTTGATTTAAAAATGTATGATCCTAAGTCTACACTTATTAAAATAAGTAATGCAAAAAATAATATGCAAAATCCAGATACAATGCTATCAATTGCTGCAAATATTAATGAACAAAAAATATCACAAATTTATTCTGGATATAATGATGCTTTAAAAGATAATAATGCATTAGATTTTGATGATTTATTGATTAAACCAATTGATATTTTTTCTCAAAATCCAGATATACTACAAAAATATCAAGAAAAATTTAAGTATATATTGGTTGATGAATATCAGGATACAAATAAGCCCCAATTTAAATTTATTAATTTATTATCAAAAATAAATAATAATGTATTTGTAGTTGGAGATGATGATCAATCTATTTATGGATGGAGGGGAGCAGATATAAGTAATATTTTAAATTTTAAGAATGCTTATAAAAATGCTGAAATAGTAAAACTTGAAGAGAATTATAGATCTACTCAAAATATTTTAGATGCTGCCTGGTCTATAGTGTCAAGAAATCAGAATAGAGCTGATAAAAAGTTATGGACAAAAAATAAAGATGGTAATAAAATAAAAATTATTAGTGCTTATAATGAAAGAGATGAGGCTTTCCGAATTATTAAAGATATTTCTAGTACCAAATCAAAGAAAAATATATCCTATAATAAATTTCTTATTTTATATAGAACCAATGCTCAAAGCAGAGCTATAGAAGATGTTCTGATTAAAAATGGTATATTATATAATATAGTTGGTGGTGTAAAGTTTTATGATAGAAAGGAAGTTAAAGATATTTTAGCGTATATGAGATTTATTGTGAATCCAAATGATAGTGTGAGTTTTGATAGAATTATAAATTTCCCAATAAGGGGAATTGGTAAAACTTCTATTGCTAAAATACATGATTGTTTATCATCTGATAATATTCTTGAATCTTTGGAGAATATTGAACAAATAAAAATTGGCAAAAAACAACTAGTAGCATTAAAAGAATTTCGTGATATGATAAATACATATTCATTGCGTGCTAATGAAGAGAATCCTTCTATTATTATTAAAGATTTATTATCTGATATTAAATTGAAAGAATTTTATTTAAATCAGAATACTACAGAATCTGATGATAGATGGGCAAATATAGAAGAATGTATATCCGGTATTGTAGAATATGAAAATAATAATGATAACCCAACCTTAAGTAGTTACTTAGAAGAGGTCTCATTATTTACAGATATTGATTCATGGAATAATAATGATGATAAAGTAACTATGATGACAATCCATTCATCAAAAGGCTTGGAATTTGATTATGTATATATAGCAGGATTAGAGAAAGGATTATTCCCTATTGAAAGGATGTTTGAAGATGAAAATATTGAGGAGGAAAGACGTTTATTTTACGTAGCATTAACCAGAGCACAAAATGCAGTTTCTTTAAGTTATGCAAAATCAAGAAGGAAGTTTGGGAGTGATCCTATTCCTACATTTAGATCGCGTTTTATTGATGAAATTCCTGATAAGTTAATAGATTGTGATAATAATGATAAAAAAACTATTAATGATTCAATATATTATAATACTAATAGTAGTGATGAATGCAAAATAAAGAAGGGCAATATTGTTAATCATAAAATATTTGGTAAGGGTAAAGTCGAAAATGTAGATGGTAGTGGGTCTAATTCAAAAATAACAATATTGTTTTTTAATAATACCAGAAAAAAGTTAATTTATAAATATGCTAATCTTGAGGTCATAAAATGAAAATAAAACAAAAACATATAAACGATTTTAAACAGGCTTTAAAAAAAGAAAGGTTAAAATTTACAAATCAGAGATTTATAGTTTTTAAGGTGTTACTTAATAATGAGGGGCACTTTGATTGCGAGGATATTATCGCATTAATTAATAAAGAAAATAAGAAAGTTTCAAGAGCTACAGTATATAGAACATTAGATATACTTGTGAAGTATAATTTTGCTAGAAAATTAATTTTAGATGATGGAATCGCAAGATATGAAAATAAAATTTCAGAAGACCACCACGATCATATGATAGATATAGAAAATAATGAAATTATTGAATTCTATTCAGAAGAGCTTGAAACATTACAGGATAAAATTGCTGAAGAGCATGGCTATGAGATAGTTAAGCATATTCATCAATTATTTGTTAAAAAAAAACAAAATAAATAATGAAATTATATTCTGTTAAAAATTTTAAAGTAGGTCAAAATATATTAGGTTTTTATCTGTGCAAAGAAAAATATATAAAAAAAACAAGATTGGGTGACTCCTATATTGATTTGATTTTGCAAGATGTTACGGGCAAGGTAAGGGCAAAGATTTGGAATCATGCTAGTCACTTCTCTAATAAATTTACTAAAGATGAGGTTGTAGCAGTTAAAGGGTGTATTGTGGAATTTAATAATAGTCCTGAGATTAATATTGATTCTATTAACGCAATTGCAGATAGGTCTTATATAGATTATGGTTATTCAAATAAATTAATTATAGGTGATGAACCTAAAGATTTTAAAAAAAATAAAAAATATATTGAATCAAGAATTGCAAGGATTCCTGGATTGTATTCAAAAATTTTAACCAGAATATATAATCTATATAATTCTAAAATTGAAAAAGTCCCATTTGATAATGAAAATTTTTTTATTAGAGGTGGACTTTTTAGATATACTTATTGTTTACTTAATATATATGATTCTATAAGTGCTTATTATACAGATATTGATAGTGATAAATTGGTTACATGTATAATGATTATGAATATAGGGTATATAGATTATTATAATGATGATTTGTTTACTGTATCTGAAAAGGCTAAAGAGTTTAATGTGAATATTCTAGGTATTAGTTTATTATCTAAAGTTTTAGCTAATTATAAGAGTATCACTGATGAAGATAGAGATTTTTTAAAGGCATGTATTGTATTTGATAAAAATAGATATGATAAAAATATATCTTTTGCAAAGCATTTAATCTCATTAGGTAAAATTAATAATATCTAATAATCACTTTAAGAATTATACTCTTTTGAGTAAATTATATTAATATTATTAATAATAAAAGATATAGAAGGAATAAAATTATGAATTATATATTGTGCTCGTTATTGATTGTTATTGGTGTTGTTTCAAGATTTATTGATCATGCACCTAACTTTACTCCTATTTTATCTATTGCCATTATGTCTAGTCTATATATTAAAAATAGATTTATTGTTTTGGTTCCATTATCTATTATGCTTTTATCTGATTTATATATAGGAAATCACATTATTGCTCCTTGGGTTTACTCTTCTATATTAGTTATTTGTGTTATCTCATTTTTTGCTAAAAATAATATTAAGAATGTCCTTTCGTACTCTTTAATCGGTTCTATCATATTTTTTATAGTTACTAATTTTGGAGTTTGGATATCAGGTGGATACTCTTATTCCTTAGAAGGTTTATTATCATGTTATATTGCGGCAATACCATTCTTCAGAAATACCCTTATATCTACCTTCTTATTCAGCCTTTCTATTTTTGCTGTATATAATTTTGTAGAAACACTAGTGAGGAATACAGATGTATCAGCAGATTTAAAAGATAAAATTATTAATAAGTAAATTCTTGATTATTAATATATTCGCAATATTTTTTTTATTTTCATTAGTTTTCTCATCAGATATTTTAGATATTGATTATCTTAGTGATGATTTGTTTTCTGATTTTATTTATCTAGATTTAGAATCTCATAATAAAACTGGCTATTTATTTGATAGAAATAATCCAGATATAATGAGAGATTTTAAATATATGAATTTTAAAATCGATGGAAGTATGATGTATCCTATATTAACTGGTATCCCTAAACAAATTTTCTTTAATAAGTTGGATACTGTCTCTATGAGTCAATTATCTATTTTTCAAGATCATAGTAATAAATATTATGATACTAGTGTTGCATTAAAAACATGTTTAAGTAATAGACTTAATAATATTACGCAAATCGAATCAAAATCTATTTATGGGAATAACTATAATCAAAAATTCATTACTTCTTTTTATAAAAATATAGATGATTTAGAATTTGATGCTGGTTATATGTATAATAAAGAGGATATTTTAACATATAGCGAATCGGGTAATAATAGCTTTAATAGAGGGGTGGAGTCATTTAGTAGTAAGCTTTATATAAAATATACAGGTATCCCTGATTTGATTATATCAAATCAATTCAATAATCAAATTTCTAATTATAATAGATTTTGGGGTGGTAATTATGATGAATATTTGTCGAAAACTGATTGGAATCAACTATTAATTAGTTATCATTTTGGAATTACTCAGTTAGAATTTCAGTCTAATTATAAAAATACAATTTCTGATGTTATGAATGGTCATATGCCAACAAATTTTGCTGGCAACTATCACCATTTATCTTTAGCCTCAAAGTTACTCTTTGGTAATCATTATTTATTGATAGGTATTGATAACTACGCTACAGGTAATCCTGGACCAGATATTGGAGATAATAATTATTATTCTTTTAATTATTTGTTTAGTTGGAAGAATTTTTCATTTGGTATTGATCTAGATAATGATGTTTTTATTAAAGTTTATACTGGTCAAATGAATCATATTATATCAAAAACATCTAATATTAGAATAGGTTATAAAAATATTAATTTTATGCATAATATTATTATCGGTCAAAAAGATAGAAATTCAGATTTAAATAATTATATTGCAGATTATTCTTCTTCTTATTATTATTATCTTTATGAAGCTGGAATTCAATATGACTGGTTTAAGTTGCATTTTAACTATTCTAATTTTGATGCATCTGATTTATATATAAAGAGTAATATGAGTTTAGATATTATGTTGAGTCCAATATTAGAAAATAAAAGGTATAGGCCTTATTTTAGATTCAAGATTTCTAGCTCAGGTGTAAATAATGATTTTTCAATATCTCATGAAGAGCTAGAGTTTATTTCTGATGAAAATTCTTCTATGTCAGATATCACTGTGGTGGATGGGGAATTTGGATTTTTATTCAATGATTTTAAGATCTCTTTTATTAAAGAGAATATGCTAGATGAATACTTATATTATGCAGAAGATATATATTTTTATAATACTAGTAAATATTTAATAAATATAACATGGTTATTTAAGGATTAGATAAATGAAAAAAATTTTAATTGTATCAGCAACATCAAATTCGAATTATCAATTGGCTAAAGATTTAGAGGGTATTTTAGTCTCTTTAGATGCTAAAGTTAGTGTTTTATCATTAGAGGATTATATTCTTCCTTTATACACTACAAAAAAAGATGAGTTAAGTAGTAAAGATGATATTCAAAAAGTAAAAGAATTAACTGATTTCTTTATTAATAATGATGGAATTATTATCGCAGGACCAGAATATAATGGTTCGATTGCTCCTATTATAACTAATTCAATTGCATGGATATCTACCACTACTAATTATTGGCGAGATGCATTTTTAAATAAAATTGGTTTAGTTGTAACATCTAGTGGGGGAGCTGGTAATAAATTTTTACTATCTATGAAAACCCAATTAGAACACTTAGGTGTGGTTGTTATGCCTCGATTTATATGTGTTAATAATTCTTCTCCTCTAAAAAAAGATTCATCAGAAAAAATCTTAAAACAATTTATAAACCTTATATAAAATTTTAATAAATTAACATTATAGTTTTAATCTATTTTTTTAAAAAAAGGAGCAAATATAATGTCAGATAATACTATAGATTTTAAGGAAAATTCATTTAAAGAAGATGTTTTAGAGTCAGATAAGCCTGTTTTGGTTGATTTTTGGGCAGAATGGTGTGGTCCATGTAAAATGTTGACACCTACTATAAATGAAATTGCAAATGAGTATTCAGGTAAAGCCGTAATTGGTAAATTAAATGTTGATGAAAATCCAACTATTGCAGCAGAATATGGTATTAGAAGCATTCCGAGCTTATTATTTTTTAAAGATGGTAAAGTACAGAAACAAATCATGGGAGCAGTAGCAAAAAATGATATTGCTAGTGCTTTAGATGATATAATTAAATAAAATGAAACGTAAAGTAATTATTATAGGTACAGGGCCTGCAGGATTAACTGCTGCTTTATATGCTGGTAGAGCAAATATGGAACCTCTTATTTTTGAAGGTCCACAGCCAGGTGGCCAGTTAACGATAACTACAGATGTAGAGAATTATCCTGGTTTCCCCAATGGAGTGATGGGGCCTGAACTTATGGATCTATTTAGAAAGCAGGCACAGCGTTTTGGCGCTGAAACTTTGAGTCTAATGGTTGATAAAGTCGATTTATCATCTAAGCCCTTTAAAGTTTGGGCTGGAGATAATGAATATTTATCTGATTCCATTATTATATCTACAGGTGCATCTGCTAAACTTTTAGGTTTAGAATCAGAAAAGAGATTGATGGGGTATGGTGTATCGGCTTGTGCAACATGTGATGCTTTTTTCTTTAAAGATAAAAAGGTTTTTGTCGTAGGAGGTGGTGATTCAGCTATGGAAGAAGCTATTTTTTTGACAAAATTTGCATCTTCAGTTACAATTATTCATCGTAGAGATGCTTTTAGAGCTTCTAAAATTATGCAAGATAGGGCTCTTTCTAACGATAAAATTAATGTTATTTGGAATTCAGAAGTAGTTGACATGATTGGTGATGAAAAAGATAAAGGTTTAGAGTCTGTAATATTAAAAAATCTTTTGACTAATGAAGAGACAAATCACCTTGTCGATGGATTGTTTTTAGGTATAGGACATTCACCTAATTCTGATTTATTTAAAGACTATTTAGACCTCAATGAAAAAGGTTATATATTAACAAAACCTGATACTTCAGAGACATCTCTTAGTGGTGTTTTTGCAGCAGGAGATATACAAGATACTAAATATATGCAGGCTATAACAGCCGCAGGTTCTGGTTGTATGGCTGCTATTGATGCAGAACGTTATTTAGAAACTTTAGATTAGATTACTTTACATTTTTATTGTATTAAATAAAAAGGTAAAAAATGAATATTATTATTTTAAGTAATGGCCCGGGCTTGCCGGAGGTTGTTTCTCTGTATGGACATTCTTCAGAATGGATACCTGATTCAATTAATCAAAAAAATATACATTATACTGTAATTAAGACTTATGATGATGTTTCGTTTGATTATTTAAATGCAGATGCTTTTATTATAACTGGTAGTAAGTATTCAGTTTATGATAATGCTAAGTGGATAGATAATTTAAAGCTAAAAGTTGATGATATTATAAAATTAGGCAAACCTATATTGGGTATATGTTTTGGTCATCAACTATTAGCAAGTTGCCTAGGTGGAAAAGTAGAAAAAAATTCTAAGGGTTGGGAACTTGGTTCATATGAAATTTCTCTTACGAAGGAAGGCAAAACAAGTCCTTTGTTTAATAAATTTAATAATAATGATATAGTCTATGAAAGTCACCAAGATGTTGTGTCATCCCTCCCTAAAGATGCTATAGAATTAGCATATTCAAATAAAGGAAATCAATCTTTTTCTTATGGTGATTTTTTATATGGTGTTCAGTTTCATCCTGAGTTTAGCTATGATGTTACACGTAAATTGATGGATTTGCGATTAGAACGAGGTGTAAAAATAGATAATGACATATTGATTGAATCTATTAATAGTAAAAATATTCTAACTAATTTTATAGAAATTGTTAAGGAGAATATCCAATGAAAAAACCTATTTTAAAGATTAGAGATTTATCTTTTGAAAAGAATGATTTGAAAATATTGAATATTAAAAAATTTGAAATTCATAGATCCGCATGTTATTTGTTCAATGGTAATATGGCTTCAGGTAAAACTTTATTGTTAAATATTTTATCAAAGAATAATTCTAATTATAATGGTACTGTTGATTTTGAAGGTGAGGACCTAAAAAAAATAAATAAAACAAAATATCAATCTGAAATTATGTATGTTAAGCAAGGTTTCAAAGCTCCTTATTTTAAAACTGTAAAATCTTATATAAAATCAAAAATAAATAATAATAAGAATTCTGAAAAGATTATATCTGATATCGTTAAAATTATGGATTTTAAATATATTATAGATTCAAAGATGAGAGATTTGAGTCCAGGTCAATTAAGATGGGTTGATTTAGCTGCTAAGATAGCTGCTTTCCCAAAACTTCTATTTATAGATGAAATTGAATTGCATTTAAATATGGTAAAGATTAAGAGCTTATGTAAAATTTTATATAGAAAAGTTAATTATGATGGTATAACAATTGTAGCAACTACTCAAAATAAAGAATTTTTTGATGGATTATCATCTGTTTGTATAAATATTAATCATGGAAGAATTACAAGCGTAAGATCTAAGTCTAAGTATAATAAAAAATAATAAATTATCTTTCTATTTTTGTTCCCATTATAATAAGAGTGCCTTCCCAATTATTTTTTGCATCATATTGTTCTATTTTTATATTTTTAAATCCATGCTCTAGAAATAAGTCTTCCCATTCACTGATAGATAGAGTATTTATATCTAGATTGTATTCTTTACTCCAATTAAGTGATGGTTTATTTTCTTTGTAATGATCTATGCCCATTATAAAGATTCCATTATTTTTAATTGCACTGCTATATAGTTTCTGAAATAAATTATTTATGTTCTTTATATAGTATAGAGTTTCCATGCTGAATATTATATCAAACTTAGATTTATAGTTATATAAATCAAGGTCAAATAATTCAAAGTCGCCTATGTTATGTTTTTTTGCATTGTCTATCATGTTCTTAGATCCATCTATACCAAGAGCATATTTGCAATTACTATATTGAACCATTTTTCTGACTACCCATCCATTTCCACATCCTATATCAAGAAATTTGAATGATTTATCTAATTTATTGGTTTTCCCTTTTATTATTTCAATCATTCTATTGACTGATTTAAGATGATTGTTCGCCATCTTTTCATCTCTTCCATCTTCTGCCCATTGATTGAATGTTTTTATATTTTTATTCATAGTTTTTTTATTGTATTCGTCCAGGTTCTTATTTTTTTATTTCTTGTATTTGGCTTCATCATGGGTTTATAAATAGTTTCTATCTTTTTGTTATTTATAGCATCTTCAATATTATCCCATATTTTAGATTTTAATCCAGCCATTATAGCTACTCCAATTGATGTGCTTTCAATATTATTTGGCTTTAATAGTTCTAGATTACTTATATCTGATTGAAATTGCATCAGAAAATTATTATCGGTTGCGCCCCCATCAACATATAGGGTTTTAATTGGTTTTTTTATATCTTTTGAAACACAGCCTAGTAAATCTTGAACTTGAAATGCTATAGATTCAAGAGCTGCTCTTATAATATGTTTTTTGTTTGAGTCTCTAGTTAGCCCTGTAATAATTCCTTTACAATCTGAATTCCAGTAAGGTGCACCTAGACCTACAAATGCAGGCACTATACATACTCCATTGGTATCATTAATAGATGATGCTATTTTATCTGTTTCTTTTGCATTTTTGATAATTCCTAATTCATCTCTTAGCCATTGTACTATTGCTCCACCAATAAATATTGAGCCTTCTATCGCATATATAGGTTTTCCTTCTTTGTCTATAGCCAGTGTAGTTAATAGCATGTTTTTTGAATCAATACGTTTATTGCCTGTATTTAATAAAAAGAATATTCCGGTTCCATATGTGCATTTAGATGAATTTTTTTCAAAACATCCTTGGCCAAATAATGCTGCTTGCTGATCTCCTGCTACACCATTTATTGGTATGTTGTAATCCTGATAGTATCCAAAGCTATCTATTGATTTTTTTACTTGAGGTAGTATTTTTTTTGGTATTTTAAATAAACTTAATAAGTCATTATCCCATTTTTTAGTATTTATATTATATATAAGTGTTCTTGATGCATTTGTATGTTCTGTTAAATGCATTTTTTTATTTGTTAAGTTCCATATAATCCATGTATCTATTGTCCCGCAAAGCAAGGAATCTTCATTTAGGACAGCTTGTGCCTTAGGTATATTTTCTAGTATCCATTTTATTTTAGTCGCAGAAAAATAGCTATCTATATATAAGCCAGTTTTATTGAAAATTAATTTATTTTTAGCTTTAATTTTTTTGCAATACTCTTTAGTCCTTCTACATTGCCATATAATCGCGTTATGAATAGGCTGTCCTGTTCTTTTATCCCATAAAACTATTGATTCTCTTTGATTTGTAATACCTATTGAGGCTATACTATCAACCGAATAATGTTTTATTAAATTTTTAAAAAGAAATTTTATTTTTTTGATTAATTCGACAGGATCATGTTCTACCCATGTAGGTTTTGGGTAGTATTGGACTAGTTCAGTATATTCTTTATGTACTACTGATAAATTTTTATCAAATAGTAGTATCGTTAATCCTGTAGTCCCTGCATCTATACTTACTACATATTTTTTCATATTGTTTTTTATAAAATATTAATATAATACTATATTATAATATATGAATAACGTCAAAGAATTTATAAGTATATGATTTTTCAAAATAAATATTTTTTTATATTCTTTTTATTTTTATCGGTTTCGTTTAATAATGAAATATTATTTGATGACGAAAAATTATTTGATAATTATGCTATTTCTTTAGGTGGTACATATATGTTTGCATGTAATGAGTGTAGTACGGGCGATGAGGATGGTCGTAGATTTGCAGTATTAAATCGTTTGAATGCATCTCTTATAGTTAAAGGTAATCATAGAATTAATTTATATTATTATCCGTCTGGTTCTGATTATGGTGGCTTTAATTTTCCCGATCATCGTAGTGCTGAATATTATCAGTTTGGTAGTCAACATTTTTTAAAAAATAAAACACCTTTTAAATTGGATATAAATTTTTTTGCAAATTATCTTTTTGCTACTAATAATTTTTATAAAAAATATAGTGCAGGTCTAGGAGTCTCTAAGAAAGTTGAGTCTAAGGATTTTAAATCTTTTATGAGTGTTATTTTTGATATCTATAGTTATACTCTAGATGATGGAGGCTCAGGTAATGCGATAGGGTGGTTTGTAGCATTTGATTATCCTATTTATATGAGAGTTTTACCAAAAGATAATACTCCATCTAAGGTTTCTTATGTACTAACACCTCAAATTATTATAGATACACCCAATATAGATTTTTCTAAATATAAAGATATGTATTTTAACTGTTCTTTTAGCGTGTCTTACTCATTTTAGTCAAATAACTTCTTTTATTTATTTTTTTTTATATTTAAATTAAACCGACTGGTCGGTTTAGATTGCTTTGGATGATTGTGAAAGATAATAAAAGAAAAATAATTTTAGATACTGCTCTCCAAATATTTGTTAAGAAGGGATATTCTGATACAAGGATGGATGATATTGTTCAAATGTCTGGTGTAAGTAAAGGAGCGATATATCATTACTATAAAAGTAAGAAAGATCTATTTTTAGATTTAATTGATTTTTGGGAGTCTTTTTATTTTCCAAATATTTTTGATAAGAAGTATAAGAATAAGACAGCTTCTGGCAAGTTGAGAGAAATTGTAAAAGATATTGTACTCACCTTTAAAAAAAAGAAATATGTGTTTCTAGCTGAGTTGGAAATTTGGTCATTGTCTAATCACGATGAAGCTGTAAGGGATAGAACTAAAAAATTATATGCAAATTTAATCAAATTATTTTCAGATATAATTAAAGATGGTATAGAAAAAGGCGAATTTAAACAATTGAATGTTAATATAGCTGCACTATCTATAATGACATCATTGCAGGGTGTTATTTGGTTTAGCATTTTTGAAAAATCTGATTTATCGGCTGAAGATTATTTAAAAGAGGTAATGGAATTTATAATTCACGGATTTAAAAAATAAGGAATAAGTATGGATTTAAAAGAAAAGAAATTTGACTATTTGGAAATGATTAATAATATTGATTTTGATAAGCTTTACGGCCTTGGTGGTTCTTTCTTGGTTTGTCCTTTAAAACATTCTAAAACTTTTTCTAAAGAAATGTTTAGCGAAGATCAAAAAATGTTTGCAGATGCTGCATATGATTATGCAATTAAAAGAATAAGACCATTGAAGGATGATTTGCAAGTTTTGAATAAAGAATTAACCTTAGAGATATTCAAGGAACTTGGTGAAATGGGCTTTTTGGGTGTTGATATGCCAGAAAAATATGGTGGTTCAAATTTAGATAAAACAACTGCAGCTATAGTGGTTGATTATTTAGCTTTTTCTGAATGTGCTTCAATAATGGTTACCATTGGTGCTCATACAGGTATAGGTGCTTTACCAATAGCTTGGTATGGAACTGATAGACAAAAAGAAAAATATCTAACAAAAATTAATTCTGGTGAGTGGTTGGCCTCTTTTGCATTGACTGAGCCAAATGCAGGATCTGATGCAATGAATGGTGAATCAACAGCCTATCTTAATGATGAAAAAACTCATTATATTCTTAACGGGCAAAAAATATGGATTACTAATGGGTCTTGGGCAAATTCTTGTGTTGTATTTGCTAAAGTTAATGGTAAGATGACAGCTTTTATTGTTGATAAGGATTGTGAAGGTTGGGTAATTGGTGCAGAGGAAAAGAAAATGGGTATTAAAGGTTCATCAACTGTAACTATGTATTTTGAGAATTGCAAGGTTCCTGTTGAAAACCTTTTAGGTGCTGTTGGTGAAGGTGGGCATATTGCCCTAAATTGTTTATATGCAGGAAGATGGAAATTGGGCTTTTCTTCTTCTGCTGGTTCAATGAGTAGTATTAATGCTGCATATAATTTTGCAAAGGAAAGAAAACAATTTTCTCGTTCAATTCTTAAATTTGACATGATAAAAAATAAATTTGCTAATATGATTGCTAGGGCTTGGGAATCGGATACTGTTAATTATGCAACAACAGGTTCTATTGATGATTCTATTGCAAAATTAGATAGTAATGCTGAAGACTATTATGTTAAAATACAAAAAATAACAGAAGATCATGCTATTGAGGCAAGTGTTGCTAAGGTGGTTGGTTCAGAAGCTTTAGCTTACTGTGCAGATGAAGGCGTTCAGATTTTTGGGGGCTCAGGTTTTTGTGAGGAATATCCTGCAGCAGGAGTTTATAGGGATGAGAGAATTAATAGGATTTTTGAAGGAACCAATGAGATTAATCGTTTAATTATATCTGGAACAGTATTAAAAAAAGCTATTTTAGAAGAAATTCCTATTAGAGATGTGCTGTTACATAGAAAAAATGATATGATTGGTGATAATGATTTTGATGAAAGTATAAGTAAAGAGGCTGAAGTCATTGAGTATTGCAAATCTCTTGGTCTTATAGTATTAGATAATTTGATAAATATATATGGTCAAGATTTTAAAAATAAACAATGGTTGATTGAGCCGTTTGCAGATATTATTTGCTCAATTTCAATTATGCATAATTGTTTTCTTAGATATAATCAGTTAGATAAAGGTGTTCATAAGAATAATACTTTACCAGTTTTAAAATTATCAATAAGTCATCATTATAGAAAATTGATAAATCGTGTTAAAATAATAAATTCTTATATTTGTGATTATATGCAATTTGGAAAAGAACAGGATAAAATTGATTTTTGTAATGTCAGTGAATCATTGAATCTTAATTATTTACCTAATGAAATTCATCTCAAAAAAATAATTATTGATGAGTTCTATAAACAAGAAAAATACTATTTAAATATTTAATAAAAGGATAATCATATGAATAATTCAGTTATAATAGATGGTGGTAGAAGCCCTATTGGTATTAAAAGTGGAAAAATGATAGGTATAAGAGCGGATGATTTGTGTGCAAGCGTTGTACAAAATCTTTTGAAAAGGAATGAGAATATTGATAAAAAATATTATGAAGACTTAGTTCTAGGATGTGCTTTTCCAGAGGGCAGTCAGGGTATGCTGATGTCAAAAGGTGTGGCAATATTGTCAGATTTGCCTATAACTTCTGCTGCTAAGGTTGTAAATAGATTTTGTGGTTCATCGATGGATGCTGTGCATCAGGTTAGTCAATCTATTGATTGTGGGGATACTTTTGCTGGTATAGCTGCTGGAGTTGAGGACATGTTTCAGGTCCCTATGGGAGGCTTTAACCCGAGTTTTCATCCTGAATTATATGAAAAGGAGTACTATATAGGTATGGGTGAAACTGCTGAGAATTTGGCTAAAGATTTACAGATATCTAGAGAAGACCAAGAAGAGTTTTCTATTTTATCTCATAAAAAGGCATTGAAGGCTCAAGCTGAAAATAAGTTTAGTAATGAAATATTTAAAATAGAGTTTAACGATTCTATTATTGAAAAAGATGAAGGCCCCAGAGAGCCAGATTTAGACAAAATAAAATCATTGAATCCTGCTTTTGATGAAAATGGTACTATAACGGCTGCAACTTCAAGCCCTATATCTGTAGGTGCTTCTGCTATGATTATTATGGATGAATCAAAAGCCAATGAAATGAATCTAAAACCTAAGTTTAGAATTAAAAGCAGGTCAGTTGCAGGTGTTGATTGGGTAAGAATGGGTTCTGGTCCATTGCCAGCGACACAAAAGGCTTTGGATAAAGCTGGATTGACAATTAATGATATTGATATCATAGAATTAAATGAGGCTTTTGCTGCTCAATCTTTATATGTAATAAGAAAAGGTGGTTGGGATATCAATAAAATAAATGTAAATGGTGGTGCTATTGCATTAGGTCACCCTTTAGGATGTTCAGGATCAAGAATAATTGTAACTTTAATGAATGCAATGGAACAAAATGATTCGGCTTTAGGCTTGGCAACTATGTGTATAGGAACAGGTCAGGGTATCGCAACCATTTTAGAAAGGATAAATTAAATGGGTCTAAAAATAAAAAAAGTTGCAGTTCTTGGTACTGGGGTTATGGGCTCTCAAATTGCCGCTCATTTGACTAATGCTGGTATTGAAGTATATGCCTTTGACATGTCTCAAGAAGTGGCTGTTGATGGAATAGAAAAATGCAAAAATTTAAAACCTGCTCCATTCTATAATATTAAGTCTTCTAATTTAATAGCTGCGGTTAATTATAATGATGATTTAGAAAAAATAAAAGAATGTGATTGGGTAGTTGAAGTAATATCTGAAAAATTAGATTGGAAGCAAGATTTATATAAGAAAATTATTCCGTATATTAAAGATGAATGCATTGTTACATCTAATACTTCAGGATTATCCTTAGAAAGTTTATCTGAAAATTTACCAGATGATTTTTTAAGTAAGTTTTTTATTACACATTTTTTTAATCCACCAAGGTATATGAAATTAGTAGAAATTATTGCCTCACCTAAGACAAATAAAAATTTAGTTTCTACTATGGATGAATTTTTAACTAATGTTTTGGGTAAGGACGTTGTTCATGCTAAAGATACGCCAAACTTCATAGCAAATAGGATAGGCGTATATGGTATGATGGTAACATTGCATGAATCAAGAAAGAGAAAATTATCTATTGAAGATGTAGATGCGTTAACAGGCACATTAATAGGTAGGCCTAAAAGTGCTACATTTAGAACTGCAGATGTTGTTGGTTTGGATACGATGTGTTTTGTTGCAGATACAGCTTATACTAATTGCAAGGATGATCCAGAGATAGATCTTTTTAAGTTGCCTGATTATATAAAAAAAATGGTTAAAAATAATTGGTTAGGTCAAAAAACTAAGCAGGGATTTTATAAAAAAATAGATAAGGGTGTTATTCATTCATTAGATCTCGAAACAATGGAATATACGCCAATTAAGAAGAATAAGTATGCAGCTTTTTCTATAGCTAAAGAAAATACTTATTTAGTGGATAGGTTGAATGCAATTGTTAGAGTTGATGATGTTGCAGGTGATTTTTTATGGGTTTGTTTTGCGAAATCTCTAGCATATTCAGCTAATTTGCTAGGTATTATTGCAGATGACGTCATTGGTATAGATAATGCAATGAAAGGCGGTTTTGGTTGGGAATTAGGCCCATTTGAGGTTTTAGATGCTATAGGCTTAGATTATTTTATTGATAGATGTGCTTCTGAAAATATAAAATTGCCAAATTGGTTAATAGATATGTCAAAGAACAAATTAACTTCTATATACACTTATATAGATGGTCAAAAGCATGTAATTGATTTTAAATCAAATAAATATGTCCCAATTAATAAAAACGAAAAAACAATTGATTTTAATGATTTAAAAATTAATAATATGTTGATTGATAAGCATTGGTCTGCATCACTCTATGATTTGGGAGATGGTGTTGCTTCAATTAAGCTTCACTCAGTTTTAAAACCTGAATTGAATCCTATTGATGGTTCTATGATGCAAGTTTTTGCTAAGTCTCTAGATTGGGTTTCTAGTAATAAATATAAGGGGTTGGTTATATCAGGTGATGGTGCTAATTTTTGTGCTGGTGCAAATTTAAGTCTTATATTGCAAGCTGCTGAAAAGAAAGATTTCAAATCTCTTGAAACCTTTATTCATACTATTCAGCAAATATTCCAAAATATAAGGTTCGCAGATTTTCCTGTAGTTGGCGCTCCTTACGGTCTCGTTTTAGGAGGCGGAATGGAAATTATAGGGTCTTGTGATAAAAGGGTTGCTGCGGCAGAGTCTTATATTGGTCTTGTTGAAGTTGGTGTTGGTTTAATTCCTGGAGCTGGTGGTAATTTGAGAATGCTTTCCAATCTATCTAAAAAAATTAAAACAGGTTTAACTGGTACTGTGCCATTGGTTCAAAAAGCGTTTGAAACAATTGGTTTTGCAAAAGTGGCAACTTCTGCAAAACAGGCTCAGTCTTATGGTTATTTAATTGATGAAGATTTGATTGTTTTAAATAGGAGTCATATTTTATCTCATGCTAAAGATACGGTTATTGATTTATCTGTTGATTATAATGCTCCAGAGGTTGAGTCCTTTAAGCTGCCGGGATCTGCAGGTAGGTTGGCTATTGAAGTTCAAGCAAAGGGGATGGTTAAGGCGGGCAAGATAAGTGATCATGATGCTTTAATAGGTAGTAAATTAGCTTACGTATTAACAGGTGGTAAGAAAGGTGGCATGTTTACGGCTGTTGATGAACAGTATCTATTGGATATTGAGAGAGAGGCTTTTCTTAGTCTATGCGGGGAGCCTAAAACTTTAGATAGAATAAGGTTTATGTTGACCAAAGGTAAGCCATTAAGAAATTAGTAAGTATTATATAAATATATTACTTGTATTATTTATTTAAAGTAATATTTTAATTTTTTTTTGAAAAAATATTCTTGATTACATACGACGCTATTTTGGGATTTTCTTTAATTCTTCTAATAGAATATTCATACCACTCTTTTCCAAATGGTACATAAGCCCTTACCTTGAAATTATTTTCATGATAGATCTTAATCATATCTTGCATTGGAACACCATATAAATACTGAAATTCAAACATATTATTATTTATTTTCATTTCATTTATTAGTTTAATAGAAGCTTTTATTAATTCTTTATCATGTGTTGCAATTCCAACATAAATATCTTTTTTTAAAGCTAGTTTTAATAATCTTAGGTAATTATTATTAATTTCTTTATTTTTTTGAAACGCAATTTCCTCTGATTCTTTATATATTCCTTTGCATAATCTAATATTAGATCCTTTTCTAAGTTTATTTAAATCTTCTTCTGTTCTATGTAAATATGCTTGAAAAACTATTCCTACATTATTTGATATACCACTTAAATCATTATAAAGTTTTATAGTTAAATCTGTCAATTTAGAACTTTCCATATCAATTCTTACAAAATTATTGGTTTCGGATGCTTTTTTTAAAATTTGTTTGAAATTATTAAAAACAAAATCATAATTTATATCTGATCCTATATGGCTTGGTTTTATAGATAGGTTGCATTTAAGTTTTTGGATATTAATCATATTCGATAATTCTATATATTCAGATGTCACTTTTATTGCTTCTTCTTTATTGCTGGTATGCTCACCAAGTATATCAATAGTTGTAAATTGATTATCTTTATTAAGATTTTGAACAGCTAAAAGAGCTTGATTGTAATTTATTCCTGCGACGTATTTATTGGAAAATATTTTAACAATGAATTTTGGCATTAAAGGCAGAACCAAAATAATAATTTTATTTAAGAGAATCATATTTAAAATTTATATTTAAAATTTTTATTAAAAAATAGTAAAACATTCTTGCTGTTGAATTTAATATATATGTAAATTTATTATCTAAATTATTTACGGAAAAATAAATTATAAATGTATACTGATTATATACCAGTAATAGTTTTTGTTGCTCTTGCAGTAGGACTTCTTATTGCTCCTCTTATTATACAGCACTTAATATCTCCTCGTCATAATAAAAGTAATGATAAATTAATGTCTTATGAGTGTGGAGAGGTTCCCGAAGGTTCGGCATGGGTTAAGTTTAATGTTAGATTTTATATAATAGCTCTTGTATTTATTATTTTTGATGTTGAAGTAGTTTTTTTATTTCCATGGGCAGCTGTTTATCAAGATTTTATAGCATCGGGTAATGGTTTGTTAGTTTTAATTGAAATGCTATTATTTGTTACAATATTAACAATTGGTTTTGCTTATGTATGGATAAAAGGAGACCTTGATTGGGTTAAGATGAAGTTGAAATATGCATATGGAAGATATTCTGAATTAGAAATGGATAAAAAATAATGACACAATTAAAAGACGATTTTACGCTGTTAGAAAAGTTCAAAGAAGATAATATGGTCGTTGCAAAGCTGGATGACTTAATTAATTGGAGTAGAGCTGGTTCTCCATGGTTCTTTCAGTTTGGCCTTGCCTGTTGTGCTATTGAAATGATGGCTGCAGCTGGCCCAAGGCATGACTTGGAGAGGTTCGGTTCTATGCCACGTGCGACACCCAGACAGGCTGATGTTATGATTGTGGCAGGTACAGTAACTCTTAAAATGGCAGATAGGGTTAAGCGTTTATTTGAGCAAATGGCAGAACCAAGATATGTTATATCTATGGGGAGCTGCGCAAATAGTGGGGGTCCTTATTGGCAGCATGGTTATCATGTTTTAAAAGGGGTTGATTTGGTTGTTCCTGTTGATGTTTATGTGCCAGGTTGCCCTCCTAGACCAGAAGCCTTAATTCAAGGTATTTTAGAATTACAGAAAAAAATTAAACTTGAAACGCCTTTCAGGAAGACTGGTAAAAATGGATAATATTTTAGTAAAAAAATATAAAGATAAAGTGGAATTATTAGATAATGGTTCAGTTTTAGTTGATTCTAAAGATTGGGAAGAAGTTAGTAGATATATTCATGCATCTGGCTTTGATTATCTTATGTGTATTACTTCATATGACTTAGAAACAGATGATAGGCTAGGCTTAGCATATAATTTTTATTCTACTCAAAATAAATGCTATTTAGAAGTAAGATTAGAATTTAATAATTCGGTAAAGGTATTTAGTGTAGCTAATATTTGGCGTACTGCAGATTGGCATGAGAGAGAAGCCTATGATATGATGGGTATTATGTTTGAAGGGCATCCAGATATGAAAAGAATTTTATTGCCTGAAGATTGGGAGGGTCATCCTCTTAGAAAAGATTGGAAAGAACCTGATTATTATAATGGCATGCCTGTACCAAAAGATAAAAGTTATTGGGAATAAAGTAAAATGTATAAAGTTTTAGATAAAAGTATTATTGGTGCAGATGAGATGGTTCTTAATATGGGTCCACAGCATCCTAGTACGCATGGTGTTCTTCGTTTAAAAATTGTTACAGATGGTGAAATCGTAAGTCATATTGAGCCTATCATTGGATATTTGCATCGCTGTTTTGAAAAACATTGTGAAAATTTAAGTTATGAGCAGATTGCTCCATTTGCAGATAGATGCGATTATTTGGCAGCTATGCATATGGGACATGCATATGCTATTTCAGTTGAGAAATTATTGGGTATTGAAGAATTACCATTAAGAGTTGAATATATAAGGGTAATTTTAGCTGAATTTCAAAGGATCGCAAGTCACTTAATTGCTGTTGGTGTTTTTGGTTTAGATGTAGGTGCAATAACTCCTTTTACATGGACTTTGAGAGATAGGGAAAGAATAATAGATCTATTTGAACAGGTTACAGGAGCAAGATTGCTCTATAATTATATTTGGCCAGGAGGATTAGCTCATGACTTGCCTCCTAATTTTGTAAGCAGAGCCTTAGAGTTTCTTGATTATTTTGAACCTCAAATTGAAGAATATAATAATCTTTTAACAACAAATAAGATTTTTATTGAGCGGTCTGCGGATGTGGGTGTTATGCCAAAAGATGTTGCAATTAATTATGGTGTAACGGGTCCTAGTCTTAGAGGGAGTGGCATACCTTTTGATTTAAGGAAAGATGAACCCTATTCAATATATAATAAATTCGATTTTGATGTTCCTGTTGGTCAAGGCTTAATGGGTACTGTAGGTGATTCTTGGGATAGGTACTATGTTAAGGTATTAGAGATAAAGGAAAGTATTAAAATTCTTAGACAAGCTTTAGCTCAATTGCCAGAAGGAGACGTTCAAGCAGCTATTCCCAAAAAAATTCGTCCTAAAAAAGGAGAAGTTTATTCTAGGTATGAAACGGCTAGAGGTGATGTTGGATTTTATATTAGGAGTGGTGGTAAAAATATGCCTTCTAGATTAAAGATGAGATCTCCGGCTTATTGCAACTTATCTATTTTGAATGAAATTTCAGCAGGATGGATGATTTCTGATGTTATTACTATATTGGGTAGTCTTGATATCGTCCTAGGGGAGATAGATAGATGAGCTCTATTATTGATTATTTAGTAGATTCTCTTTCATTTACAGGTATTGATGATTCTTTATTATTAGTGTTAGCTATTCATATACCTGCAATAGCAATATTCCTTGTAATGGTTGTTAATGCAACTGTTGCAGTTTATATGGAAAGGAAAATTGCTGCTTTTATGCAAGATCGTTTAGGGCCTATGGAGGTGGGTTTATTTGGTTTTAAAGGTGGAAAGAAATTTTGGGGCGGGATTGGTCAGACGATAGCTGATGCTATCAAATTATTGAGTAAAGAAGATATTATTCCTGATAATGCTGATAAAAAATTAATGCTTTTAGCTCCATTTATTATCTTTATTGGAGCTTTTGTTACTTTTGTTGCTATACCTTTTTCAGAGAATCTAGTTGTTTCAGATTTTAATATTGGCATATTTTATATTATTGCAATGAGTTCTGTTGGGGTAATTGGTATAATATTAGCAGGTTGGTCATCTAATAATAAATGGTCATTATATGGTTCTATGAGAGCTGCAGCACAAATAGTTAGTTATGAAATTCCTATAGGATTAACTCTACTGCTTGTGGTTATTGTTGTTGGGAGTTTGAATCTTGGAGATATAGTACAGTGGCAGGCTGATAATAGATGGTTTATCCTCCATAGTCCGTTTACATTTATAGCTTTCTTTATTTATTTTATATCGGTTGTGGCAGAAACAAATAGGACCCCTTTTGATATACCTGAAGCAGAATCCGAATTGGTAGCTGGGTGGATGACAGAATATTCTGGCTTTAAGTGGGCTATATTCTTTCTTAGTGAGTATGCTAATATGTTAATTGTTAGCATTGTTGCTTCTATTGTATTTCTTGGTGGATGGCTTTCTCCATTAGCAATATTGAATATTGGGATACCTCAACAATGGATGTTTTTAGATGGCCCTGTTTTAGGGATTTTTTGGATTATGATAAAAGCAATATTTTTAATATTTGTTATGATGTGGTTTAGATGGACTTTTCCAAGGTTAAGGGTCGATCAATTGATGTATTTATGTTGGAAAGTATTTATACCATTTTGCTTAGCAAATTTATTTTTTGTATCTATATGGGAATTATTATGGAGTGCAATATTTAAATAATGAGTGAATATATAAATAATATAATTTATGGTGTAAAATCCTTTATTACAGGTATGGGATTAACTCTAAAGCATTTTAGAAATAAAAAAGACTTAGTTGCAACTCTTCAGTACCCTAATGAAAAATGGCCTTTGCCAGATAGGAATATAGGTTTTGATCCATCAGATTATAATGTTATTAGATCCAGGCTTCATGTCGATATCGATGATTGTATAGGCTGTTTGCAGTGCGAAAGAGCATGTCCAGTTGATTGTATTAAAATTGACACCATAAAGCCTTCTAAGGGTAATGAATTTGATTGTGGTATAACATCTAATGACACTAAAAAGAAGATGATAGTTCCTCGATTCACAATTGACATGTCTGAGTGTATGTATTGTGATTTATGTGTTCATCCATGTCCTGAAGAATGCATATATATGGTAGGTGGACCAAATGATGATAAGCATGAAATTGATTATGAATTTAGTCAATATGAAAGACATGGTCTCGTTTTTGAATTTGCAACTGCTACAGATCAAGATATAATTGATATAGGAGCAGAAAGCTATTTAGAAGAGAGAAAAGCAAAAGAGCAAAAAAGAATTAAAGGTCAAAATTTAGAAGGAATAATTCATAAAGAAGTTCCTGATAAACCTACTCCAGCCGCAGCACCAGTTGCCGCAGCACCAGTTGCCG